>JACCDO010982960.1_pt1 | contig 13343 bp, 18 predicted proteins | sample 7446101 | NCBI WGS metagenome assembly JACCDO01 (sample SAMN15323440, study PRJNA562643) | freshwater metagenome | isolation source: river surface water | place: USA:Blue River Watershed | collected 2017-08-16
CTCATGCATGGTATTGAAAGCAACGCCGGGAATATGGTGGAACTCGCTGATTGGGTAAGTGCCACATTTAATCGCCTAGTTGTCAACGTAGAACTCGGTGATGGAGACAATTACAGCACTAATACACCCATGTGGCAGCAAATTGACGCATTTAAGGATGTTGTTGGAAACAATACGGTCCTGAGAGAAGGGTTCGACTTTATTGGCATTTCTCAAGGTGGTCTCATTGGTCGAGGCTATGTGGCCCGTTACAACAATCCACCCGTTGCCAACTTAATCACTCTCGTCTCACCGCATGGAGGTGTATATGACAAGAATCTCGGTTTCATCGACTTTTACAGCCCGATTGCACAATCCACCCTCAGTTTTGCTGGATATTGGCGTGATCCAACTGAACCCATTAAATACCACCTCTTTTCGTCGTTTTTACCGGAACTCAACGGAGAGAAACCATTGAAACGCAATAAATATTTACAGGCACTAACCAACTTCGCAATGGTTTTCTCTCCAAATGATGAAATAATAAAGCCACCATCCAGCGGGATCTTCGAAACTTTTGCTGAGGATTTATCAGTATTGACGCTCGAAAACAACCCAATTTATACAGAAGATTGGATTGGTTTAAAGGTTTTGAACGAGACCGGTAGACTCCACACTCACCAGACAAACTGCTCCCATGTTGAGCACCGAATGCCGGTTTGTTTCTCTCAATTATATCCGATTTTAGATAAATACTTGTAAAAACACAATTCTTAATCCTTCTTGTCCGATGTGTTGCTGCTTGGCAACGGTGTAAGACACATATTAAGTTCGCCGAGAGAAGCGACTTTATATGTCACAATAAGCGGCAAATCATTCTCAAGCAGCATTTCAATTGAACTGCAAAGATTTGTGCATTTAATAAAATAACTCAGATTCTTCAAGGCAAACTCACCCTGAAAAATCTTCGACGGGGCAACTTGCTCTACAATGTCCATATTTCCGTCAGATTCAGCACGCTTAATTTCACTAGTTGCAAATGGTCCCTTGCACACGAAACTCAACTCATTTCCCACAGATTTAATTTCAATTCGGTCTGAAATGCTCGACATATCACGCACAATCTTCTGAAAATCAGCAGAAGGCATGTTAATGACGAGAGAATACTTTACATCAGGCATCTCCATGTTCTCATCATCTGGCTCGATCAACTTGAGAATGTGGTTATTTGCCTGCTTAATATCGCCATTTTCGAAGAGAAGCCCCAAGTTATTCACAACTCCGTCATCATAATCAGACGCACGGATATATATTGTTAGCGTATCATCATTGTCGATCGTGTTAATAATCTTAAACAAGTGGGTCATGTTCACTCCGATAATAATCTTCGGATGCTTGCAAACGTATTTCTCGAAATTGTTGGCATGCAAGAAGAGATTGACTAGAATCGTGTGTGATTTGTCCATATTTGTGATACTCATTCCGTCTTTCTGGAAAACAATATTAGTTTCAAGAAGAATATCCTTAAGAGCTGTCATCAATGTGCGGAATGGGGATATTTGAACAGTCTTAATCTCCAACACGTAGTCGTCTTCCTCGAACATTTGCTATTGATATGAACATATGTATCGCATTCTTTATATATGTTTGCGTTTAAATACTTAAAAATGTGCCTATATGGCCATACATTACCATGGAATCAGCATGTATTCAAAAAATAAAGGATTTGTTCTCTCATTATAAAGGCGATGAATTTGTAGAAAATAAAATCCATGAATTTGTAGTCGAACTATTGCCGGCGAAGGTGGATGCACTCATAATTGAGAAGTTTAAGCGTGAAGTGCGGAGAGAACATTTGGACGACCTCAGCAATAAATTTATACAGGCATTTCTCTCAAACTCAGAACAGCAATACTTTTATATTCCAAACACTGACAAATACATTGTATACGATGGAATAACATATACACACATAAATGCTGATAGCATTCTGTTTAAGGTGTTGAAGACGATTAAACAGGCTCCGAGCAAAGAACTACTTCAGTGGAAATACAAGATTAAAACACACATTATCAAACAGATTAAGGAGAGAAATATGCTAAAAAATATCCCCGAATCGGCGACCATTCAGGCTGTAATCGGCATGCTAACTGCGACAATTTGCAAGGATAAGACTCATGCCAAACATTTTCTCTCGATTGTAGGCGATAATGTGCTAAACAAGCATCAATCAGGCGAAATTAAGTATTTCATCGACGAGAAGTTTAAGGTGTTTATGAATGTCATCAGTGACATGACATTGTCTTCATTTAAATATGCATTCAATCCAGTGGATAATTTTAAATATCGTTTCAAGAATTCACACCATAAGATGGACGACGCTCGTGTGCTGCATTTGGAGAATCCAGGGTGTTTGACTACTTGGAAATCACTGTTAAAAGAACATTTCTTGGATTTAATTAATGTTGCAGCACATTACTCGGTTCGATATGGTTCTGCTGATGAATGTGCAAACGCCGATGCTTCTCTCAGTGAACACGTGTTTTATTTGAGAGAAAATAGAACGGATGACATAGTAAACAAGTTCATTGAAACAAACTTAGTGTTTGTTGAGACCGGTGCAAATGAAACACTTGACTCAAAGCAAGTATATTACTTATGGAAGGCATATTTGAGAGAAAAGCAGTTGCCAATTATTCTAAATAGCGGCGAACTCATGTGTCACATGCCCACAAATATGGGAATTAAGAGCAAGAAGGAGTCATATATGCCAAAGTTTGTAAATTTTTGGAATAGCATGGTGGTCGAAGACGATGGAGAGAAATATCTGGAAATTGGTGAGTTGTTTGAGATGTTTTTGAGGTGGTTGAGAGAAAATGGGGATGCTTATGAAAAGTTTGCTACGACTTCTCTCAATGAAGACGCAATTGCCGACCTAATTAAGGATTATGCCAATGTTGATATACTAGACAATAAGTATGTCGATGGGCGACGCTGCTTGATGTGGGACAAACGTGCTGATGTGGGGCGGTTTTTGGATGGTCGAATCGTTGACAACGAGGAAACCAAGGTGGTGTATAAGAAATACTGTGAATGGTGTAAAACAAATAATGCGAAAATTGTCAGCATTAATTATTTCAGATGGGTGGCTGAATGAATTACGGGAACTTTTTAGGACATCCAGACTCATGCATTCCAACAAGACTCGGTAATATTTCGAGTTCGTTGCAATAATGACATCCTGGTCTGGCTCTAATTTTCTTCCATTCGTCATACTTTTTCTTATTAGCACATCCATTAACATGTGTACCAGATAAATTGGGATATTTTTTAAGTAATTGACAATAATTACACGGTTCAGTGGATGGTGGAACTAAATAAGGCATTTTGAACTGCGATGCTTGTTCGCTTGTTTTCTTTAATAATTTAATACCCCTGTCATAATCAGTTGGATTTTTTCTTTGTGCTTCACATGTCGGTGATAAATATGACTTCATTAACAAGTTGTCGGATGATTGTTTTTCTGGCGTGATTGATGCGTATGTTGTGTTTGGTTCATACGGCTTAAGAAGCGATAGACGGTCACCAGGTGGAAACATCTTGTTCCTCATATACTCTTTACACATCCCACACAATTTGTTGTCAAGTGCACATATACATTTTATGTTTGGTTTCGATTCTCCTGTATTACTTAAATACATACATGGCAAGCAAATAGAACTCATGTTTCTAGATGGGCATGGATTGTGTGGTCTTTCACAGTATTTACTCGGTAGCATTGGCTTACTCGGCAATGTTGGCATTGATACGTTAGAACCCATTTATTTAAACATAATCAAATACTATTTATGTTTAAATCTAACTTAAATTAATGCTTGCGAGTGCGTTTGGCAGTCTTCTTAACCGCTCCGAACTTGCCCTTCTTGGTGAAGTAGCCAGCCTTCTCAAGACGCTTCTCCTTTTTGGCAGTGCGGTGCTTGACGCTGGAAACAATGCGACCATGCTTGTTCATCATAAGGTGCGACTTGGTGAGGCCACCGCTGGTCTTGTAAGCAGTGCCGTGCCACACCTGTGCACGGGAACCCTCGAGAACATCAAACTTCTTGCCGTGAACGTGGTAAGTACCATCTTCGTGTTTCTGAACTCGCTTAACCATTTTGATTATACTTAATACTCAGAAAAAAACGCTAGTTATCTCTTAATTTTAACGCATTCTAGTTCCTATTTTTAACCTCTGTGCAGTTCTCATTTTGCAACTGGCATTACTATTTCTATCCACTGTACTATTATTATATTGTTTGTTCTTGTCAAAATATGCTAAACATGTTGGTACATATTTTGGTTTATGGTCGAATCGCGACCTTTTTGTGCGGCAATGATAAGTAGTTGTTATGCTCTCAGTGTTGGTTACACTTACATTATTAGGGCAAGTAAATGCCCCTGCGTATGACAATTCTCTAGCAGGGTTCGAATTGCCTGAACATCTATAATAACGCTGACCTGGATGGGAACTCATGATTATATATTTGTTATATAATTACTTAAATACTTCTTAACAAAATGAATATAATGGATCGCAACGATTTTAAGAAGTTTCTCGCTGAAAATGCCGGATGCTTGGTGATTGTGAAGGCATATGCCGAATGGTGTGCACCTTGCAAGCGAATTTCGCCGCTGGTTGACAATGAAGTTATGGGTCTAATTGGTGAACACAGTGCAGACAAAGTTCGATTCCTTCAAATCGACATGGATGAGGACGGTGACGTGGCTGCTTATATTAAAATCCAGAAGTTGCCGACTCTTGTCAGTTATATTGACGGGCAGCCAACCCATGTCAATGTCGGTGCAGATGAGTCTGAAATCAGGTCATTTTTTAAGAAGTCGAGTTGTTCATACTCGCTCGCAACCGGTTCTGGAGCAACATTTTAAGTTTAATAAATAAGTATTTAAACAAACATTCCAATATTTAAATACTTGCAAGCATATATGGCAGACGAAGAATCAGTGGATCTTAACATTGACAACTACAATTTGGATGAAATTTTGGCGTTGTTCGAGTTGTCTCAAGATTTCAAGTTCGAAGACCTCAAGCAGGCATTCATTAATTATGTTGCTCCTCTTCATCCAGATAAGAGTGGTCTTCCATCAGATTACTTCATCTTTTATCGCAAAGCATATGGTGTCCTAATTAATCTCCACAAAATGCGGACAAACAAGGTATATGCAGACAAGATGGATGCACAAGATTACGCAAAATACGCCGAAAAATACAAGAACGAATTTAAGGAGCAAGAGGAACAGAACCGGACTTATGCAGAGACATTGATGAAATCAGATAATTTCAATGATGCATTCAACAAGTTGTTTGAGGACAATGTTAAGAAAACAGAGGAGGATGCAGGTGGATATGAAGAATGGTTGAGGGGTGGAAAGCAAGAAGAACGTATAGTTGATTATGACCAGTTAATTGCTCATCGAAACCAAGATGTAAATCAATTTAAGCAGGAAATCCGCCAAATGACAATGGATGAGTTTCAAATGGAGTTTGAAAAACGTCGGGCTGAGATGATTGCTGGAACTGAAATTATGAGTCGCGATGGCTTTGGAGCGATTTCGTCAATGTCGTCTGCTGGTTCTACAAGTCTTTTCGGTGGCCCAATCGGAGATTATTCGAGTGCTCATGGCGGTTCTGGATTGGCATATCAAGACCTCAAGCGTGCACACACTGACACACTCATTGCAGTTGACGTCGCCTCAATGTCTGACCGGTTCATGAGGTCTGGTGATTATGAGAAATTACTCAAGGCACGAGAGGAACCAATTGCTCCACTCGGAAAAGAAGAATCGGAGAGAATTCTTAATGAACAATACAAGACAGACTCAGAAACTAATATTCGCAATACATTTAAACTTATGCAGCAGCAAGAACAGCAACAGAAGATAATGGATAAGATATGGGGGAAGTTAAAGCAATTGACTTATGGTGATAAGTAACTCATAATTTTATGTGTCATATATATAATTATGAACGTATATGTCAAATACTTACTTTATTTCATTGTTTTAGTGGCTGTTGGAATTGTTTACGACAAATATAAGCAAAAACAAGGACTCACTGAAGAACAACGCAATTACGACCTTATAAAGAAATACCTGCTCAACGACAACACCATTTTAGGAAACAAGCCAATTATGTGGGTGCACACGACCCGTGAAGTAAATGCCCGTCATTGGCCTTCTTTTCTCTCACGCAACACAACAGATCTCAATCAACCATACATTGGCCTATGCATTGAGAGTATCATTAAGCATTGTGGCGACTCTTTTAATGTTGTGCTAATTGATGACCACTCATTCGACAAACTTATACCTGGATGGAATGTAAGTATCGCCGATACAGCAGATCCGGTTAAGAGCCATCTGCGAACACTCGCAATGTGCAAGTTGCTCTATTATTTTGGCGGTGTCGTGTGTCCCAATTCGTTTTTGTGCTTAAAGGATTTGAAGCCGTTATATGATGAGCATCTCAAGGATGGCAATGGTTTCCGTTTTGATGCGGGATGTGGCATGTTTGTTGGCAGTCGCAAGCATTCACCTGCTATGCGAGACGTTCTCAACTATTTAGAAGCACTCAATTCACATGATTTCACAAATGAGCAAGACTTTTTGGGAAATGTAAACAACTTTCTTTCCACGAAATTCACAACACTATGTGGAAAATTAATCGGCAAAAAGACTGAATCTGGTGCAGAAGTTCTAGTAGACGACCTTCTTGAGACGTCATACATCGATATTGTTGACAATGCATATGGAGTACTCATTCCTTCGCGGGATATATTAAGCCGCAACAAGTACAAATGGTTTGCCCGTCAGTCAAAGGCTCATGTTCTTGATGGTGATTTGGCGGTGTCTCGCTATTTTGCACTGGCTCTGGGGGCGTAATCGTCGGTAAATTTGATATATAGTAGTCAATCTCATACGATGACTTGTCGTATTTAATCTTCGATTCGACTGGAATGTCGTAGAATTTGCAGAGTTGACGTAATACAGTGGCCGTTGAGCGATAATTGAAATCGCTGATGTCAGCATATTTCTGCTTTGATTTGTGGTAATATGGTGCGACACTTTTTAGAAATTCGACTACGTTGCCCGCTAGATGTGCTCGTCTGTAGGAGATTTTCGTTAGTACGTGGGAATTCGGTTTCTCTCCAGGTTCGCATAGTTTTATGATGTATTCCTTTAATTTTTCGGCGGGGTATGGATTTTTGAAAAGTTGCGACATATATTATTGATACAATTTATCATTTAAGTTAAGTAAATTTATATTTAACAAATTAAAATACTTAAATCAACATCAATAAATTACATTATTTGAAGATGTCGGTTTCTCTCCAAACAAAGTTAGTTAATGGTCACTCGACCATAAATGATTCGTGTCATGTTGAACATCATGTATATGAACAGCAAATTAAAACGTTGAAACGGGAAATCATTCATCCTAACAAAATGGACAAATTTGGACGCACGATTAAAGGCGTCAAGGAGTCAGAAGGTTTCTATGTTAATGTGGATAGTGACAATTTTGGCGACAGAGTAAAAATTCGCGGGTTGTTTATAGATGGCGATGTTGGAAATGCGTCGGTGGTGTTTAAAATTGGTGGAAGCATCATTAACAAAATACCGTTGCGACTGATTGAAGCATTAAACAATGTAAAAGATGTTGCAAATTATATGGACTTCAATTTCGAAGTGTTTTTCGGTGATTGCATACACCTTCATGTGTTTAACAGAGTAATGAAGTTCGAAATTTTATTCGTCGATTTCCCTGAGGAAATAAGGGAAATTGGGGTAGTGTTTGAAGGATGTTGGCTAAATAACAAGGAATTGGCTAGACTGAAGGATATAAAAATGGATCATTTTATTAAGCAGCCGTTTGCGTGGTCTCTTCCAAACGACAACATCTCCAACAACTTGACAATTCAAAACATGCTTGTATGCGAGAGAAAAAACAACATTAAGCGAGTGAAGTATGACTGTATTTACAGGGATATGGTTACAACTGAAAACGTGAATGTGTTTGATTATGATGAGAGAATGTGTGCTATATATGGTATTGCCGTTAATGACAGGGTCACGTGTTTCAATATGAATCCAGGCAAACCATGGGACTGTCATTACCCAGAGGGCAACTTCAATGTTTGTAAGTTTGAAAAGGAAAAGTTGGTGGTGGAGAGAAAAGATGGCAGTGATGCACCAATGGACGTCTATTTTCTCGCAACAAACCAACTGCACTATGAAAAGGGGCTGTGTGGAGTTAGGTTTGCTTGTTAAATGTTGGTTTTCCTCGTATGACGACGCTTAATCGTTTTCGCTTTAAGTGCCATCTTGTATGCTTTGCTCGTTTTATGGTTACATCCGCGTTCGATAATGTCGAAATCCACAACAGCCGACTTACCTCCTGTTATAGCACTCGCAAGACGAGCGTATCCCCACGAATGAGCGGACTGATTGGGGCGGGATCCGGAGGAAAAATAGGCACCCTGTCCCTTGCGAACAATCGCCTGTAAGGCCTTTATTGAACACCCAGTTTTCGCCGCAAGTTCGCGGGATGGGCGTATTTTGCGTGTGCCGTATATACGCTCTGCTGCGAGAATATGGCGAGAAGTGCGGTGTGGATATGAGGCAACTTGGCGACGAGTGTAGTATTTTCCGCGTTTATAGAGCCTTCTAGATTTCGCCAGTTCAGCCGCAATTGTGTGCCGATCACGCCGAGAGAGCCGGTTCGGTAAGTATTTGATCGGGACTTTTTGTGCCATATATAATAGAAAAATATTATAGTGCTATTCATTGTGTGTCATATTCATGCTGAATGAAGTCGTTGACTGCCGCAATAAAGTCAGTGTAAACATCACCATGTTGCTCATTATAAGCAACTAGCATCCGCGTAAGATACATTCGACTACACATTGCATAATCGTCATCCAAATCAATAATGTTGTCTTGACACGCTTCATTTTGAGAGACAGCCTCGCAAAATCGTTCAAAGTTAATGCTCTCTCCGTAAATGTTTCCAATATATAGCCACTTTCTAAATACTTCTCGTTCAATGACCGGCAACATGTCCGGAATCAAGTTCTTCAATCGCACCCACCACTGGTCAATGAATGCAATGTCTTCATTTGGTTGAAAATATTGCTGTGCGATTTCAGATGCAACATACGGCAAATAATCTGGTTCTGCATCAGCGGACTTCATTGTCTTGTAATTAAATCGACACATCGGGCACTTGGTGCTGACATTTCTCATAAAGCACGAGAAACATACGACGTGGTTGCCGCCACATGGAATCGTGATGAAACTATTCTTGAGAGCAGGCTCGATGTCGTCGGTTGTTGAGTAGCAAACACAGCACTCTTGGCCAGACATTGTCGGTTGATGTTTGATTGAGAGATAAAAAATACTTTATTCACAAATTTTATTTCAATTTTTTACAAATCCATTTCACACTTAACATACTCTTCGTGTTCAACCAAATCATTGACAATCTGAACAAATTCATCAATAGTGCCTGTTTCAATACATTCCGACAGTTTCGCAACATAGATTGTTCTAGCCATGTCGTACACTGAGTCGAGTTGATCAATAATATCGTGCACATTTCGCAACATTGTCATGTCTGTGAATGTTCTCTCGACAATTGAGCACACATCATCTACATTCTGTTCATATATTCCGACATCTGTATGAATAACACGATCATCATCGAATGCGTCGCGAATTCCTATGAGTATAGATTCCTTGTTGCGATCCTTGTGCTCATTCCAGATTGCAACGCTTTGGGTCAATGATGTGCGGTGATCCTCAAAATGTCTAGAAAGATATTGATGTGCTTCACGCTGATGCATAACGTATTCGTAGTCAATCTCATCCTCTTCTTCCTCTTCATAGTAATGCCTAATTGGCTCCGGATGAATGTTATAGTCATATCGACACATTGGGCATGTCTTGCTTTCATTTCTCATAAAGCACTTGAAACAGACCACATGTTTGCCGTCGCAGGGCACTTTGATGAAACTCTCTGCGTATCTGGCGTCAATCGTCGTGGATGTCTCATAGCAAACGCAGCACTCTTGGGTTGTCATGTCAGTTGATGGTTGTTGATGAAATGCTTTTCAATTGCTGTCCGAAAAGCATTTCAATTTTTCCAATGAGAAAATGTATTCTCTTTATTGTTCAAATCATACAATCACAAATCACTCTTTACAATTACAAAGCATCACACTGGGTCTTACCGCAATACTGCCTGGGGTTGTCGATGCCCATGTCCACGCCACACTCGACGCACCTGTTCTTGGGCTCATCCTCCTCGAGATGCTCGATTTTCTGGACGATGTGATTTCTCTTCGTCTCGAGTCGCTTGATTTCACTCTGAATCCTCTCGATTTTGTCTTCAGCCATTCGGATCATTGAGTCACGTGCACTGGATGGTTCGTTTGCTCTTAGTTTGTCAAGAGAGTCCTCCGCCTTTGCAAGGTGAACAATCTCCATGTACTCAATGTCGGCGATGACTTCGTCCAGTTTCGTGTATGCTTTCTCGATGCGGTGCGTCCTGATTTCCTGTGCCGATGGCGGTGTGATGATGAGCTTGTCGTCCTCGTCGAAGAATTGCTGTGTGCTGTCGTTGATATCCATATTGTTGGTTGGTTGTTGATGGCAGGGGCGACTGGAAAATACCTTTCATTCAAACCAAAAAAGTATTTCAATTTTTTCAAATTACTCATATTGGCAGTTTTGCAGCAAATAAGAGGCAAATTCCTCAAAGGTTTCGTCAATTATGTTTATTTCTTCTTCTTGATTGGGAACAATGCCAAACTCGTTTTCAACAATGTCGTCGATTCGCATAATAATCTCGGTTTCATCTATTTGTGATGAAAGGTTGTCAGCAAATGTCATCGTGTCCATATTAATGTCGTGTGATTGACCAACGAACTCCATGTAATTGTCGCGACACACTGGACATTTTCCGTGCGATGTCGCATGATTCACAATAAAACAATGAAAGCATAGCACATGCTTTTGATTGAGATGCTGAGTTCCTTCACACGGGAGGGTTACAAATGTATGTTTGATGCGAGGGTTTTCCTCTTGGTCTGTTGTATTGTAGCAGATTGAACACTCCATTTTGCGGTAAATAATAATTGTCACAGTTGTTGGTCAAATGCTTTCAATTTTTTGCACAAAGACTTTTTGCATGAGTTTTTTTGCACAATATTTAACATGTGGTTCAGTATCTTCTATGCCCAACAAATTAATTGTTCCATAATAGTCATACTTCAACAATTTGTCAAGCATTCCTATTTTATTATGAGACACTGCATAGTTTATAAGCAGCGAATAATCATGATTTAAAATGAACAACTCGTATTGAGAGAACAATTCATGGACATCAGGATTTTCTTGTTCTAACAGTAAAAAACAAATGTCTAGCAACATAAATATACAATTAAAATAAGTCTTATTGTCTTCTTCATGCAAGCATTTGTGGTTTGCTGCAACTTTGTTCCACCTCTTAATGTTAGTGTTTAAAATGTTCATGTGGTAATGATTGCAACATCTTATCAAATCCATCGCATAGAGAGAAATGTAATGCTTTATTGCCTCTTCGATGTCTGCGTATTTCTTGTTTTTCTGAAGTAAATTTAAGTTGTCACTCCATTTTTCGATTGGTCTTCTTAGAATTCGATGGTCTGATGATTTGTAAAAATTCAGCATGCTTTGTTTAAATGACAACCAAAACTCTTCAATGTCATGGTCGTCATTCATGGTTGTCTATTTTTATATACATAGTTATAAATAATCGATTTAAATATATTTTTGTGTATAAATTAAACACAAAAATGAGCAAAAAACACACCACCAATCTTTCTCTCAAACCATTTGTAAGTGTATGCACCCCTACATATAACCGTCGCAAGTTTATACCGATGCTAATCAAATGCTTTTTGGCACAGGATTACCCACGTGATCGCATGGAGTGGATTGTGGTCGACGACGGAAGCGACCCAGTAGGCGACTTGTTCGAGGGAGTGCCATGTGTTAAATACATTAGGGTGGAAGAGAAGATGAAACTCGGGCGAAAACGCAATTTCATGCATGAGCACACAAAGGGCGAAATTATCGTGTATATGGATGATGATGACTTTTATCCCCCGGAGAGAGTAAGCAACGCAGTGAACAAGTTGCGGTCTCGTCCAGAGGCGGTTGTTGCCGGAAGTAGCCGAATTCACATCTATTTCAAGGATACCGGCAAGATTTTCGAGTTTGGACCTTATGGACCGCAGCATGCAACCGCAGGAACATTTGCATTCAAGCGTAAATTTCTATCCGAAACCAAGTATGAAGATGATGCCGAGATGGCTGAAGAGAAACAATTCCTCAAGAATTACACGTTTCCGATGGTTCAATTGGCACCAGAGAAAACAATCCTGGTCTTCTCTCATGACCAAAACACGTTTGATAAACGCAAACTTCTGGTGAATCCACACCCGAATTATGTGAGAGAGACGGCGGTCAAAGTGAAAGACGTCATAAAAAATAAGGAATTGCGTGATTTCTACTGCAGTGCTTAACCAAAATTACTGACGCTTAACCACTTAAAATTCATCACTCATTCCATCATCAAAAATAAACTCATCTTCGTCGATTTGTGCCGATGCAACATGAGTTCCATCTATAAGTTTGTAAATGCGGTTTATTTCTAGTTCACTAATATCATACTGTTCATATAGTTCATATATTTTGTCCATTTCCATGGTTTCTCTCAACCGCAAGAAGTGCAAATATAGGTCTTTTTTGTCTACATTGAGAGAAAGACACATATGTTGAACAAACTTATTGTTGTTATATTCAGTTGCATATTTTGTTAAAACCTTTGTGAATCGCACTTCATTTTCACTGTATTTGGAAGTTGGCAGTGACTCCCGTAGAATTTTGCTGTTATTAAATGTTTTAATGAGAGAAGTCATCTCATTGAAAATCCATATTTGCTTTTGAAAAGTTACTCTGTCAACATAGTCAGCAAAACACATATTTTCCAACAGTCGCAAATAAGTATTTGCATGCAATTGAGAAGAATCGAGCATATCCACTACGTTTTCATGGAATAATAGGCCTACACTTGTGCGATCGGTTTCATTTATTATGTTGTTGTGATTACTAATAGGATAATGAGAATTCAATAGTTTGCTAGTTATTTGTTTTGTATCATCATTGCTTGACTTGTATTCAAACATTGTCGTAAGCATTTCAGGTGTAATTATATTTTTTTCCAATAAATCGATTATGTTTTGTAGTTTTCTCAAATC
>JACCDO010254928.1_pt1 | contig 13335 bp, 11 predicted proteins | sample 7446101 | NCBI WGS metagenome assembly JACCDO01 (sample SAMN15323440, study PRJNA562643) | freshwater metagenome | isolation source: river surface water | place: USA:Blue River Watershed | collected 2017-08-16
AACACGCTGGTAGGTAACACGTTGCTGGCGCTTGATCCATGGAAGCTCAGTGGTCAGACCAAGTCGCAGTGGGTGAGCGCCGCCGTTGAGAACATCTGCGCTCAGCAAACCTGGAACGTCGTCAACAAGTACTGGCCCGTAGGCAATGCGGCCCTCCTTGGTTGCAACTTCAATCATTGGCTCGAGCCACATCATGCCCCATGAGCCGTTGCGCACAACGCGCACACCTTTTTGATTTGCAAAGGCGGTAGCAACATCGTCTGAACCTGCAGCACGTGATGCTGCGTCGCGTGGTACGTAAACAGTGATGCCTTCACCGGTGGTGTCGATAGATGGTTCAGGAATTCGCTTGGCAATTGCGTCACCAATGATGGTTTCAATCGAAGTTTCGTTTACGCCACCGATGAGACGGCCATCTACTGAAACTGAAGGTCCAAGCGCACAGTGACCCAAGCAGAACACTTCTTCAACAACAACTTTTTTGCCATCGCCTGCAAGTAGTGCACGGTCCCATACATCGCGGCCACCGCGCGACTGACATGCTTCTGCGCGACACACCTGCACGATTGGCCCCGCAGGCTCTTCAGTGCGGAAGTCTTTGTAGAACGTGATGACGCCGTGCACTTCGGAAACCGTGACATTAAATACGTCGGCAAAAACTGGGATCAGTTCTTTGCTGATATATCTGGCGTGGTGCTGCACTGCGTGAAGTGCTGGCAACATGCCACCTTCAACGCCGGCAAATTGGCGGACAATGGCTTCAAGTTCGGGGAGCGATGCGTTGGTACTCAAGGCTCATAATCGTAGGCGAAATAAGGGCTAGAGCGACAGTGGGGTCGAAATAGGACGCTTTTTCGGCGCTACTTGAGCTACTTTCGCGGGTGTTTTGCGGTGATGGAGTGGTATTCGCGCAAAAGCTCAGAGGCTGTCACCACAAGGGAGTGAGCAATGGCATCAATCACAGCCAGGGAGGGGTTGGCAGTTCCTCGCTCAATTTGCCCCATGTACGAGCGATCGATGTTGCATCGGCGTGCAAGTTCCTCTTGCGAGATTCGTAATTCTTTGCGACGAGTGCGAATATTCATTCCGAGGTTTTGAAAGATATTCACGACATCTATGTATATGTCATGAGTCACTTGTTTTCTACGGATTGTTAGCCCACGGACAATAGTCCGCAATATATGAGGACTATCACACGATGAGTTGTTGCATATACGCATCGGAATACAACTGTCCCTCATAGTACATGGGGTTTTAGAGGGACAAAAAGATTTCGCGAATTTCTTTCTCTGGATCGTCCAGTACCACAAACTCAGCATTGATTTCCAAAGTCTTGCGGTGCGTCGTTTCAAAGGCATCCCATGTGGGTGATGACGTGCGAGCGAACTGCACAATTTCATTGGCGAAGCGCTTGGCAATGCCCGCACGTTCCCCGCCATCACCAGTCAGCATGTCGGTGCCGGGTGCGCTCAGGTTGTCGAATGCAAACGGAACATCAAGCGCATGGCAACTGCCAAGGATGCCGCCGAATGCAGGTGTAGACCAAGTGAACCAATACATCCATGTGGGGTTGCTGTGGTTCGCATGTTGCTCGGCAAGTCGTTGTGCACGTTGACGGAAAGCGGTATCGGTGCGTACCGAAGAAATGAGTTGCTTCGGTGTTTCGGTTGGGCGAAGTTTTTCGTACACCGCGCGAGCATCAGACGCGCGATCGCCGAATACTTCGCCACTTACGCGTTCCCAATCGCTTTGACCAAATTCGGCTTGCGCTGGGTCCATTGCAGACCACAAACGATCTTCGTCGTGGTTCGATCCAAGAACAAGGGGAAGCGCGGACTGCGCTGCTGCGCTCAAGATGTCAAACGGCAATGCTTCGCCACCAGCAGTTGGTGTGAAGAAATCAAAGTTTGCAGCGGGGAGTGCCATGAGTTTTGCTTGCACAGCCAGCATTTCGTCTAGTGACATTGCGCGCACTTCGTCGAGTGAAGAGACTTCTGCAAGTTCTAGAAACTGAGTTTGTAGAACTTGCGCTCGGGGAAGTGTTCTGAGCTGACCGATGCTTGGGCTCATTGCCCACACTTTGTGAAACAATCCTGCAGCAGCTGGGCTGCTCATCAGTGACACCACTGCCGAACCGCCAGCCGATTCGCCAAAGATTGTTACGTTGTTCGCGTCGCCGTCAAATGCAGCAATATTTCGTTGCACCCAGCGAAGCGCCGAAATCATGTCAAGTGTTCCGTAGTTTCCTGTACCAAGGAATCCAAATGCGCCGAGTCGGTAATTGATGGAGACAACAACTGCGCCACGCGATGCAAGGGCGCTTCCGTGATACCAAGGAATAGACCCTGAGCCGTTGGTGAACGCACCGCCATGTATCCACACCAGCACAGGAAGTTTCGTTGCACCAGTTGGCGTGTTATGAGTGAACACGCTCAAGTTCAGGCAGTCTTCAGACATGTTGGAGCCATCAAAACCCAACATGGATTCCAGCATTCCCGGAACCTGTGGGCAGATTGGACCGAACTTTGTTGCGTCTAACTCGCCATCCCACGACGTGATGTCGCGCGGGGGCATAAGGCGATCGGCGTGTGCGAAACGAATTCCCAAAAATTCGCATCCGCCGTCTGGGCGAGAGTTGCCGCGAATCGAGCCGGCGGGGGTGTTGAGAGTGGTTACCTGTGGCATGAGGCAACCGTAATGGAGCGGGTGACGGGAATCGAACCCGCATAGCCAGCTTGGAAGGCTGGAACTCTAGCCATTGAGCTACACCCGCAAATTGCGGAAACCTTATGATACAGCCGTTTCAGGCCGATGGCTAACCCAATTGAGGTTCGTTTATTGGCTGTCTCCACCTATGGTGGATGTGCATGCGTAGTACAAAAATCATCGCCACTGTTGGTCCGGCATCGCGCGCCGAGCACATGTTGCAAGGTCTAGTTGAAGCTGGCGTAGACACATTTCGCATTAACTGTTCGTACCTCGAGTCGCATGAGGTGTTGGAACTCATTCAACACATTCGCGCAGCAACGCCAGATGCGGGAATACTTGTCGACGTTCAAGGCCCAAAGTTGCGCACAGGTGACTCGCACTACACGTTCGTTGAGGGCACCGAAATTGAGCTCACACCAGACATGTTTGGTTTTGACCTGCATGAAATAGGTATTCAGTCAGGCGAGCGCGTGTTGGTCGCAGACGGTCAAATTGAATTATGGATTACTGCAATTCGCGGTGGCGACATAACAGCACGCGTATTGGTGGGTGGCGAATGCGCTCCGCATCGTGGAGTCAACTTCCCAGACACTGACGTGAAGGTGTCGGCTCTAAACGAAAAAGATTATGGCGACATTGCAGCAGCCAAGCAGGGTGGCGCAGAGTGGATTGCGCTTTCGTTTGTGCGCGACTCGGCGATCATCGAAGAAGTACGCAGCATTGTTGGTGACGAACCGCGCATTATCGCCAAGATCGAACGTCGTCAGGCGCTCATGAACCTTGAAGCAATTACGCGCGCATCCGATGGAGTGATGGCAGCGCGCGGTGACTTAGGAGCAGAGTTGTCGTTTGAAGAAGTTCCAAACATGCAGCAGCGCATTGCTGACTTAGCAATGATTGAAGGCAAAGTTTCAATCTGTGCCACCGAAATGATGGAATCCATGCGCACGAATCACCGACCAACGCGTGCGGAAGTTGCCGACGTCGCTGGGGCAGTGCGCGAAGGATTCAGCGCGGTCATGTTGTCTGCAGAAACCGCAACTGGGCACGATCCAATTAATGCGGTTACTGCAATGGCTCGAATTTGTGACGCCAATGAAACTCATGATGGAGCAAAGTCATATGCCGATGCACATCCAACCGAATCTGCAGTAGGTGCGGCAGCTGCTGCGCTTGCAAAACGAACGGGTGCTGCCAACATCATTGCTCTGACTTATTCGGGGTACTCAAGTGAAATCTTGTCGGCTTGCCGACCGGCAGCTCGCATCATTGCCGCAACACCATCGCCTGAAGTTGCGCGCCGACTTCGTTTGTATTGGGGAGTAACTCCAATCATCTGTCAGCGCAATATCGACTTGACGGTTGCTGTTGACGATGCATTTAATAAGGCAGTTGATGAGGGCTTGGTGCAATCAAACGAACTGGTTGTGGTGTGTGCCTCGCGCGAGAACATTCGCTCGGCAGCCGACACCATTTGGGTGCACAACGCCTAATTACGTCAGCGCTGGTTGCGTGCTGGGAGTGGAATCAATTCGCGTTACGCCATATGCGGCAATGAGACATGCAATACCTGCGATAACAAACGAGGACTTGTAACTTCCCGTTACATCACGTAAGTATCCAGCTCCGAAAGCCGCAACTGCAGCGCCGGTTTGGTGTCCTGCGAATACCCATCCATACACGAGTGGACCTCGCTGACTGCCGAATTTCTGCGTGCATAATGCAACGGTCGGTGGAACTGTTGCTACCCAGTCCAGCCCATAGAACACCATGAACCCGAGTAGCCCCCATCCTTTGGCGCTGAGCATTGGATCAAGCACAAGCAGGCTGAGTCCGCGAAATAGGTAATAGATCATCAATAACTTTGTTGGGTCGCTGCGGTCGGTAAGCCAACCAGAAAAGATTGTGCCAATCACATCAAAGCCCCCAATGAGCGCAAGGTAACCAGCGGCAACAGAAGCGACGAGCAGATGATCGTGGGCAGCAGAAATGAAATGTGTCTGAATTAGTCCATTGGTGGAAAAGCCGCAAACGAAGAACGAGCCCCACAGCAACCAGAACGCACCAACTTTTCGTGCATCGTGAAACGCACTAAACGCAGAACGGATTGGGTTCTGGAGCGGAACGGGAGGTTCATGATCGTCAGGTGCGCCATAAGGGGCGATTCCCAAGTCTGCAGGAGAGTTGCGCAAGAAGAAAAACACCACTGGAATAACCGAGAGTGCACATATGGCAATGGTTACGCCAACGTAGCGCCAACCAGAATTATCGGCGAGTCGAGTTAACAGTGGAAGAAATACCAACTGTCCGCTTGCCGATGCGGCGGTGAGTGCTCCGGTTACTAAACCTCGGCGCTTGACGAACCATCGCGAAGCAACTGTTGAAGCAAATACTGTTGCCATGCAACCCGAGCCAATGCCAACAACTCCGCCCCACAGGAAATACAGATGCCATGGCTGTGTGATCTGAGTTGTGAGTAACGCTCCACTAGATATGAGGGCAAGAGCGCTCATCGTTACGCGACGGAGTCCGTAGCGAAGCTGCAAAGCGGCAGCGAATGGACCAACGAATCCAAACAAGATGACGTTGATGCTGACTGCGGTAGCAATGGTTGCGCGACTCCACCCAAACTCGGTCTGTAGTGGGTCAATCAGGATTCCGGGCGTACTTCGAAATCCTGCGGCACCAAGCAAGGTAATGAATGCAACTACAAAAATAACCCAGGCGTAATGGAACTTTCGCTGGACTACTTGCACTCGTACGACAATAACCAAAAGGATTAGGGTTTTACCCATGACTTCCGAACACGTCGATGTGGTGGTGGTAGGTGCGGGGCTTTCAGGAATTGGTGCTGGTTACCACTTGCAAACCATGAGCCCAGATCGCAGTTATGTCATTTTGGAAGGTCGCGACAGCCTTGGCGGCACGTGGGATTTGTTCAAGTATCCGGGTGTGCGTTCCGACAGCGACATGCACACGCTGGGGTTCAGTTTTAAGCCATGGACTGAAGCAAAGTCCATTGCCGATGGCCCATCAATTTTGAAGTACCTGAAGCAAACAGTTTCGCAGTTCGGAATCGATAAACACATTCGCTATGGACAGTTGGTAACGAAAGCGCAATGGTCAACTGACGATGCGCAGTGGACGGTGACGTCGACAAACAAGGCAACAGGTGCAACCAACACGTATACGTGTTCGTTCCTGTTTATGTGTTCTGGGTATTACAGCTACAAGAAGGGCCACACACCAGAGTTTGTTGGGCGTGAACGGTTTAAGGGAACCATCGTCCACCCACAAGAGTGGCCAACTGACCTTGATTACACCGGCAAGCGAGTGGTGGTTATTGGGTCTGGTGCAACTGCAGTCACCATTGTTCCTTCAATGGCAGATAAAGCGCAACATGTCACCATGTTGCAGCGGTCGCCGACCTACATGGTGTCGCGACCAGATCATGACGTGTTAGCTAACCGCATGCGCAAGGTATTGCCACCGAAGATGGCCTATAACCTCACACGCTTTAAAAACACGTGGCGCCAACAGTTGGTGTACAACAAGACGCGCACCGACCCCAACAAGGTAAAGCAATTGTTGCTGGGCGGAATTCAATTAGAACTTGGCGCCGACTACGACATTGCAAAGCACTTCACACCGAACTACAACCCATGGGATCAGCGCTTGTGCCTGGTGCCAAACGGTGACTTCTTTAAGGCAATGCGCGAAGGCAAGGCTTCAGTCGTTACCGATCACATCGCATCATTTACTGAAACAGGTATTCAGCTCGCATCTGGTGAACACCTTGAAGCCGACATCATCGTTACGGCAACAGGGCTCGAACTGGTCACGCTCGGTGAAATGGATTTCTTTGTCGATGGCAACCAGGTGGACTTCGCCAAAACTTGGACGTACAAGGGATTTGCTTATTCCGATATTCCTAACCTGGCATCTACGTTTGGTTACATCAACGCTTCGTGGACTTTGCGTTCCGACCTCACGGCAGAGTACGTATGCAGGCTGTTGAACCATATGCGTAAGAAGGGCGTTGTGCAGTGCACACCTCGATTGCGCGAACAGGACCGCAACATGAAAGAGCGTCCGTGGATTGATGGCTTCTCTTCTGGCTATATGCAGCGCATGATGCACCGCATGCCTCGCCAAGGTGACCACGAGCCGTGGATCAACCCACAGAATTATCGTCGCGATAAGAAAATGTTTAAGCATTCACCGATTGACGACGGTGTCATGCAGTTCACAAAGCAATCCGCACGTGTCTAACGACAATCTGATCAGACTCATTCGCACTATTCCCGATGTTCCGTCGCCGGGAATTATGTTTCGTGACATTACGCCACTACTTGGTGATGCCGAAGGGTTTCGCCAAACAATTGCGGCATTGATCGATGCATCGCCGAGCCGCACGGTTTCCAAGGTGATCGGGGTGGAGGCACGGGGTTTCATTTTGGCTGCTCCAGTTGCAGAAGAACTGGGCGCTGGATTTGTGCCAGTGCGCAAGCCAGGCAAATTGCCGTGGAGGGTAGTCAGTCAGGATTACGAACTGGAATACGGTTCCGACCGCTTAGAGATTCACGAAGACGCGGTTGGCCATGGTGACACGGTGCTCATTGTGGATGACGTGTTGGCAACAGGTGGTACCGCATCAGCAACGATTCGCTTGGTCGAAGGTCTTGGGGCAAAAGTCGTTGGACTGGTATTTCTTATTGAATTAGACGCACTCGGCGGACGAGAAAAACTAGGCGACTATCCAGTTGCTTCAGTGCTGCGCTTCTAGCGCTTATTCGTAGTCTTCAACGTCGATAACTGCGTCGTCTTCAGCTGGAAGTTCGGCAATATTCTGTCGCTGGCGGAGGTCGTCAATTTTCTTGATTTCGCGACCAAGGCCTTTAAAGCGTTTGCCAACTGTGAGGTCGTCCAACTCTTCTTGCAAGTTGTCGAAGTTTTTCTTCACCTTGTCGAGCGACTTGGTGTACGCCTCCCACTGCTTTTTGAACTTGCCCATCATCTGCATAATTTGGGCGGCCGTTTCTTCGGTGTGGAAACTTTCAGTGGCTTGGCGAACGACAACTAAAAACGCGTACAAGGTGAGGGGAGAGCACAGCACCACTTTGCGCTCAAGGGCCCAGTCGATGAGTTCTGGGTCGGCTTCATGCACAAAGCCCGTAATGCTTTCGTTTGGCACAAATAGCAAAACGTAGTCCAACGAGTGTTGCGTGGTGGAAACAACGTAGTCACGCTTTTGTAGTTCAGTAACGCGCGCACGAACTGCGGTGATGAATTCACGTTTCAATTGGTCGCGAGATGCAGGTTCGGTTGCACCAACGTATTTTGCATATGAGTCAAGAGGAAACTTCACGTCCATGTACAACACGCGGTCGGGAGGCATGAGGAACGTATAGTCGGGGCGACCGCCACCAGTAATGGTGTCCTGCTTTTCGTAGTTGATGCCTTCAATGAAGCCGGCGGCACGCAGCATGTCTTCTGCCATGCGTTCGCCCCACTGTCCGCGAGCTTGCGAGCTGGACAACACGCTGTTCAAGTCGCCTGCAGTTTTTGCTAACGCTGCAACTGCTTCTTCTACGTTGCCAAACTTCTTGGTGTTTTGTTCGCGAAGTGTGGCGATTTCGGCATCCATTTCGGCGATGCGGCGACCGATGTCTTCCTGCACAGTGCGCAGTGAAGTATCAATTTGTTGGGCGCTCTTGCCGAATCGTTCACCAGAAGCTTCGGCTACGCGGTCGGCTGCAAGCTTGATGGACTCTTCACGGTCGCGTCGGGACTGTTCGGTGAGCGCAGCAAGTGCGTCGGAGAGTGCCGATTGCACGACGTGATTTACTTGACCGGCGATGTCGACCTGTGGCGCTGGCTCGTATGTAGGCAGGGCTGGTGGTGTGCTTCGGCGGGTGGCAAGAAAGAGAACGCCTGCGCCAATGGCAAGGCCAACAATGAGAGGGAGAATGAAGTCCATCAGGCGATGGTACTGAAGGGGTGCTTCAGGATTCTGCGGTTATGCGCGCGGATAGTGGCAGGCAACAAACTGACCGTCTGACACCTCGCGAAGCATTGGTTCTTCAGTTGCACACAGCTCGGTTGCGGCCGGGCAGCGTGTGCGGAAGCGACAACCAGAAGGTGGGTCAACCGGGGACGGTGGTTCGCCCGTAATTGGTGTTCTTTCCAACTTGTGAGTTGGATCCGGAACAGGAACCGATGAAATAAGCGCAGCCGTGTAGTGGTGTGCCGGCTTCGAGTAAATGGATTCGGTAGTGCCAATTTCGCACACCTTGCCCAGGTACATCACCATGATTCGGGTGCTGATTGCTTTGACCACTGAAAGGTCGTGGCTAATAAAGATGAGTGTCAGACCGTAACGGTCCTTCATGTCATTCAAGAGATTTAAAATTTGCGCTTGGATACTTACGTCAAGAGCGCTCACTGGCTCGTCGCAAATCAACATCTTCGGTTCAAGTGCCAAACTGCGCGCAATGCTGATGCGCTGGCATTGACCACCGGAGAACTCGTACGACTTGCGATCGAGAACCAATTCAGGATCAAGACCAACATTGTTGAGAAGAGTCTTTACATTTTCGAGTCGTTCGTTCTCATCGCCCTTAGACCAAATCCAGAGAGGCTCTTCAACAATTTGGCGAACCGTCATGCGCGGGTCGAGTGATGAAATTGGGTCCTGGAAGATCATCTGAATAGATGTGCGGGCTTCGCGTAGCTCTTTCTTAGAAAGCGCGGTCAGCTCATTGTCGGAGAAGCGAACTGTTCCAGATTTTGGTTTCTGAATTTGGAGAAGCGCTTTGCCTAAGGTTGTTTTGCCGCAGCCCGATTCACCAACTACTGCCAGCGTTTCGCCTTCTTTGACGTCGAAACTCACGCTGGAAACTGCGTTGACAACTTTGTTTCCAGGAACTTTGAATTCAACAACAAGATCTTCAACCCGAAGCAGAACGTCCGAGTCTTTGCGTAGGTGTGCGTGATTGGTCATGGTCAGCTCACTTTCCTCTGAATTGAGTCGCCAAGTGGGAACCAACAACGGTAGAGGTGACCATCTTTAGCCTTTTCAAGTTCTGGATGGTCGGTGAAACACTTGTCCTGCGCATAGTTGCAACGTGCTGCAAATCCACATCCAGGTGGTCTGTCAGTTGGGTCAGGGAGGCGCCCTTCAATTACCGGAAGTCGCGAACCGGCTTTCATTTGAATGTTTGGAATGGACTTGAACAATGCCTCTGTGTACGGCATCTTCATATTCGCAAACAGTTCGGCTGTTGGTGCCTGCTCAACAATTTCTCCTGCGTACATCACGGCCACATAGTCGGTGTTGCCAGCTACTACGCCTAGGTCGTGGGTAACGAGGACCATCGTCATGTTCAGTTTTTGGCGCAAATCGGTGAGCAGCTCAAGAATTTGGGCCTGCACAGTTACGTCGAGGGCGGTAGTTGGCTCGTCTGCAAATAGCAATTTCGGATTGCACGAAATAGCAATTGCAATCATGATTCGTTGGCGCATACCGCCTGAAAGCTGACTAGGGAATTTGCGCAACATTTGCTTTGGTTCAGGAATGCGAACAAGCGTGAGCAACTCAATGCTGCGAGCCTTGGCTTCCTTGCGGCTCATGCCAAGTCGAATACGCAGACTTTCTTGAAGTTGCGAGCCAATTCTGCGAACTGGGTTGAGCGCAGTCATTGGGTCCTGGAAAATCATGGCCATGCCAGTTCCAAACTCATTTCGAACTTCTTCGCGAGACATGTCTGAAAGCACCTTGCCATCAAAGGTGACGCGACCTTCGCGAGTGACATTGCTTCCGGTGAGCAAGCCCATTGCCGCGCGTGACATCACCGTCTTTCCGGAGCCCGATTCGCCAACAATTCCAATACTGGTTCCTGCTTGAACATCGAGGTCTACGCCGCGTACGGCTTCAAGCTGACCACGATGCGTAGAAAAGCGAACCTTCAGGTTCTCCAGTTTGAGAATGGAACTCATATCTTGCCCTCACGGGAGTCGAGTTGGGAACGAAGGTGATCACCAATTTGGTTGAAAGCAATAACGGTGAGTGCAAGAACAATTACGGGCACGTACATGGATTGGGGAGCGTAGGTGAAGTCACCAGCAACTCGTCCGATCATTGCACCCCAACTCACTCCATCAATAATTCCTACACCCAGCAATGAAAGAGCGCCTTCGGCAACGATGACTACGCCGATTGCCAAGAAGATCACTGCGTAAATTGCTGGCAACACGTTTGGCACGATGTGTTTGAAGATGATGTGACGATCTTTCATGCCCATTGACCTGGCAGCAACGATGAATTCACGGTTTACCCACGACAGTGTTGCTCCACGTGCAATGCGTCCAAGGATTGGAATGATCACCACAGTGAGCGAGAAGATAATGATGAAGACGCGACGATTTGGGTCAATTGGTATTGACGGGTCCACGCTTGTTGCAAGAATTGCTACGAGCGCAAGTCCCAGAACAAGGTTGGGAATTGAGAGCAAGATGTTGAAGAACAAGTTGACAACGAGGTCAACTTTTCCGCGAACGTAGGCCGAGCCAATGCCGATTGCCGAGCCAATGAGTCCGCCGACGCCAACGGAAATCAAAGCAATCAAAATTGAGATGCGAGCACCATTAATGACGTTAGAGAGCAGGTCGTAGCCATTGATATCGGTACCCAATAGGTGTCCGGAACTGAATAGGCCAACTCTCGACGCATCTGGGTCAAATTCGGTGGGGTCGGGTAGTGGTAGGAAGCTACCGGTCAGGACGAAAAAGAAGACTAAGGCAACCCAAACCACACTTATCTTGGTTGGCAAATTTAAGGTCGACCACAATTTACGCATTGCGGCGCTCCCTCGTTCGAGGGTCTACGAATCCAAGGATCACGTCGATGATGCCGTTGAACACCACGTAGCCCACTGCAATGAGCGCAATGTAGGACTGCAATGCAAAGAACTGACGTGAGAAGATGGTAATTCCGATTTCGGAGCCAAGGCCAGGAATGGAAAAGATTTGCTCAATAACCAGCGTGCCACCAATGAGGGCGCCCATGTTGAGGGCCGCACTCGTAAACAAGGTGGTTGAACTTGGTCGAAGCACGTGAGTGAACAAAATGCGACGGTTGCTGAGTCCTTTTGAAGCAGCCATGGTCACATAGTCTTCGCGGAGTGTCGCGATTACGTCGCTGCGCAATAGGCGAGAGTAGGTCGCAATGGTTGGAATCGCGAGCGACAAGACGGGCAGGATCATGGTCTTGATGTGTTCTACAAGGTTTTCGGATGGAGAAACATAACCAAGTGGAGGCAACCAGCCCAGCTTCACTCCAACAAAAATTGCAAGCAACAGACCAAAGACGAAGTTGGGGATTGATGCGGCGGCGAACAGGCTGTAACTGATTGCGCGGTCAGAGCGGCGGCCTGCACGGTATGCCGTAAATATTCCAAGCGGAACTGAAATCAGCAATGCAACGATTTGCACATAAACAACAAGACGCAAAGAAATTGGCAAAGCAGTTGCAAGGCGATTCGAGACTGGTTCTCGACCACCACCAGGGAAAATGATGTATCCAAAGTTGCCGCGGACGAAATCGCTGAGCCAGTGGAAGTAGAAAGTGAACGCATTGCCATCGAGTCCAAGAGACTTGAGTTGTTCATTCACACTCGCTTCGTCGCCTGGAGCGATGTATAAATCTTTCAAACCAACGGGAAGCAGTTGCAAGAGAAGCGAAACAATGAGAGTCGAGCCGAAGATCACCAGCAGCAACGGGACAATGCGCTTCAACACATTATTAACTAACCCCAAATTTTTCCCCACGGCAAAATACTAATCTCCGCGATGCAATTCTCATAATTGGGGAATGAATAAAAAAAACCGGGTGCTGGCTTTCGCCAACACCCGGTTTCTTAATTTCTACTTACTGACTATCTACTTTTCTAGGTATACGCCTACCCAGTTGATACCAGCATTTGTCATTGGAACACCTGCTCCACCTGAAGCAAGAGTAAACCGGTCGTAACCCTTGAGCTTCTTGCTCAGACCAGTTGAGTATCCAAGCGTTGGTGCAGGAAGCACGGTTGCGTTTTCCTGCAAGTACTTGGTTACTGCTTTGATGTTCGCGGTACGGGTTGACGTGGTGTCAAACTGTGCCTTCCACACCAAGGCATCAAGTGCTGGGTCGTTCAGACGTGCTGGGTTAATCAGCGCACCGAAGTTCCTAAACAATCCACCAAGTGCCGCACTTGCTCGTGAAAGACCTGCAACAAAGAGGTTGCCCGGAGCGTTGAATGCGTTCGACTGCACGAATGGCAAGGTGAACTCAGTTCCGGTTCCTTCGAACAAGGTGGTTGGGTAGATCTGGTAAGGGTTTGTCTTGCCAGATGAAGGTGATGGGAATGCATTTGCCGTGATTGTTGCCGTGTCTTCTGTCGAAATGTTGACAGTGATGCCAGCCTTCTTCATGAGTTGAGCAAATGTCTTTGCGCCTGCCTGTGATTCAGCACTTGGGTCTGCAGGAAGGGTGAAGGTGAGATCTTTTCCGGTCTCTGCCTTGTACTTCGCTACATACTCCTTGGCCTTTGCAAGGTTGAAGGTAATGAAACCAGCCTTGTTGTA
>JACCDO010509875.1_pt1 | contig 13335 bp, 9 predicted proteins | sample 7446101 | NCBI WGS metagenome assembly JACCDO01 (sample SAMN15323440, study PRJNA562643) | freshwater metagenome | isolation source: river surface water | place: USA:Blue River Watershed | collected 2017-08-16
TTTAACCGCAAATCCAACTATGATTATCATATAAATAATAAAAAGAAACCATGTAAACAAACAACCCCAGAATTCCCCCAAAACCCCCCAGACCTCCCCCAAAACCCCCCAGACATAAAAGAAGATTTTTTGGATGAGATTGAAAATAATTTAGTTACAGGAGGAGAAATAATACCTAAATATTCTTGTGAGTTTTGTCAAAAAAATTTTACAAGAAAAGATCATTTAAAACGACATATAGACAATAGATGTAAAATTAAAAAAGAAAATAATATTTATTTAACAAGAATTGAAGAATTAGAAAAAGCTGTTGAAGAACTTAAAAATACAAAACCAAATATAAATAAAATAGTTATTAATACAAATAATAACAATAACACAAATAATGTATCAAATGTATCAAATGTATCAAATGTATCAAATGTGGCCAATGTCGCTAATATAAAATTAAATGCATTTGGGAATGCAGACTTGTCAAAAATCGATTTAGAAACAAAATTAAATTTACTAAATACATTAGATTTTCCAAATATAATTCCAAATTATGCAAAACATGCAATGATCAATAATAAGATACCTGAAAATAAAAATTTCAAGGTTTTGGATATCGCAAGAAATAAATGTGAATATTATGATGGAGAAAGATGGATAAAAGATGATGCAAACAAATGTACTATTCAAATTATGGACTATTTAAAAGATTCTCTTCAAGATTTATTTAATGAAGAAAATATTGATAAAACTATAAAGTTTATCAAAAATAACAAAGAAAAATTGTCTACTAGATATATAAATTTTAGTAAAAATTTTTGTAATAATCTAGATAAAATTGATGATAAAGAATATAAATCTCACAGAGAAAATATTACTCAACAATTACGATATATATTTTACAATCATAAAGATGAAATATTATCTTGTGAATAAAAAAATTATTATATTTACCATACAAAAGGCGAGCACATTCTTTTACGTATATCGACACTGTAATAATTTTTTTCTTCACCAGTATTCATATCCAGCGAAGTTAATACTCTACTCGATGAATAAAAGAATACTGGACTAATCATTCTTAATATTGAATTTAGTGAATCAACATTTTCACTTGATAAAGTAATTTCTTTAAAATCAAAATTTTTATAATTCATTAGTTTTGTAAATTGTCTACAAGACTCTATAGATGGTGATTTTAATTTCCAGACCAATTCACCAACCCATTTTGGTAAACTAATAAATTCAAAGTCACCATTGATTTCCATCCAATTTATAGATTTAATATAAAATAAATCCAACCTATATGTTATATGTGATTTTAATTGTAATGAATATATACTATTTGGAAAAATAATTTCTTGATTAGAATCATATAAATCAAATCGAAATCTTCCTTTAGCCAGTGTACTTAAATTTATATGACCAATCCATTTAATATTTTCCAGCCACACATTTACATGATTAAAATAATCATATGAAATCAATTTTATTATATCATTTAAATTATTAATTATCACATTATGTTCTTTTTTAATTTTATTTTTTACATTAGATATACTGATATTTAATCCTGTTAATCTGTATTGACAAGAATCATTAATTATATTTACAGGTATATTCATTTGAGTAACAAATGGTATCTCAATATCTAATTTTCTTCCCATAAAAATATCTACTAACATTAAACTATAATACAAATGTTCCTTGTATGTAATCAATTTATTTTCAATATCTTCTAATTCATTTTTTAATTTTACACATGATAATAATTGCGTAGGATTAATTTTATCTTTATCATAATTATCAACCAAATCCAATATTTCTAATATTTTTAATTTATGATCAATAAAATTTTCATACAAATTGTGCCCTCGATTATTTTCAAGATAATACCCTAATGTCATGTTAAAGGATTCTAAATTTTTTATTTTTTCATCTAGTTGTGTAAATAACAATTCGTTATTACAAAATTTAATAGTATTTAAAATAAGATTTTTTATATCAGATGGATATTCAGTATTAGACAGTGGATTTATTAATTTGTTAATTTTTTGCATTGAATCCAAACTGTCAATAGATAAATAACTTATTGATTCTCCATGTGATATTTTTAATGCTTTGGATGAAGTTATTGGAGCCCATGAAATTAAATCATTTATTTCCTTATTATCTTCAGGTATATCTATTATTTCATACTGCATATTTTTGACAAGTTTATATAATTATCTTTGTAATTTATTAAATAAAAATCATTTTTTTTAAGGTTTCATTGTAGGAAAAGCAAGAATTTCCCTAATAGTTTCTTGACCAGTAATCATCATAACTAGACGATCGATTCCAATACCAAGTCCTCCAGTAGGAGGAAGTCCATGTTCAAGTGCATGAACGAAATCCATATCTGCTGGTTGGGCTTCTTCATCACCACCTGTCTTATCTTGAGCCTGTGCCATAAATGCCTGTGCTTGAATTTCTGGAATATTTAATTCAGTGTATGCGTTTGCATATTCATGATGTAAAATAAATAGTTCGAATCTCTCAGTAAGTAAAGGATTAGTCCTATGAGGTTTAGCAAGCGGACTCATAATTCTCGGGTGATGCATAATAAATGTGGGTTGTGCACAGTCTACTTCAATAAAATGTCCAGCCAGCTTGTCTAGAATTCGAGGTATGGTTTGAGGTGGTGAGCATTTTATATCGTGTTTTATTAGGATTTTTTTTAGATCTGACTCTAATGTTTTAGATTCCAAATTAATCTTTTCACCTGATTTTGATTCAATTGTTTCAATAAATTCAACTTGTTTAAATGGAAGAGAAAAATCAATTTCTACACCCTTATATGTAATTTGATATTTACCATGGATAGAATAAACCAAATGCTTAATTATATTTTCACACAGTTCAAGCATTGTAGTATAATTTGCAGGAGACCAATAAAGCTCTATGCTACTGAACTCACAATTATGTGTTTGGTCACATGATTCATTTCTAAATTGTTTGCCGATTTCATAAATTTTTCCCATACCACCGATAACTAATTGTTTAAGGAAAAGTTCAGGAGCAATTCTCATATACATATTCATTTTATAATCATTATGTAGGGTAATAAATGGTTTAGCATTAGCACCTCCATAATTAGTATGTAGTATTGGTGTTTCGACTTCCAAAAAATCCAGATTATTCAAATAGCTTCTAAGATTTGAAATGACTTTAGATCTTGTAATAAGATTATAACGTGTTGATTCATTAGAAATCATATCAAGATAACGTTTTCTATACTTGACATCAATATCAGATACAGCAAAGTGTTCTTTTGGAATTTCATGAATACAAGGAGCTAACATTATTACTCTAGTTGCAAAAATACTAGGTTCTCCTACTTTAGTTTTACCCAAGTAACCAGAAATCCCGATAACATCACCCATTCTTATTTTTTTAACTAAATCCATAGTTTCATCGGAATTAAGATATTGTCGGGCAAATACTGCTTGAAATTTAGTATTTGGAATATTTTCACCATTCAAAACACTAACAGTTGCAAAATATAATTTAGAACTTGAATTACGAATTGTGACGATTCTGCATTGGATATCCCAAGTTTTAGATTCGATAATTTGATGTGGTTCAATTGATTCAGAATTTGTGATTAAATCTTGATATTTGCAATTAACAGTAAAACTGTGTGGATATTTATTTATAAGTTCAGTAAAGTTTGACATAGTATAAATTATATATATAAATTTGGATAGTGTGAAATTTAATCAATTTTTTTACTTTTTTATTATATAAATATATATAAATAAGGATGTTTGATGAATTATTAAATCAACATTTTAATTTGGATAAAATCCAAATTAAAGATAAAATTATTCAAGGAGGTGGTGGATCCTCAATGGTAAATTACATAAATTTGTTAATAGGAATTATAATGATAATAATAGGTATGATATGTATGTTTTATGAAAAATTTTGGAAAACAACAGAAGCACAAATAGTCAAAATTAAAGAAAATAATATGTTAATTGGATATGAAATTAATAATGTATATTTTACTAAATTAATTAGTACATATACAAATAATAATAAAGAAGGAGATAAAATAAAAATATATTATGATAAATCAGATCCAAATATTATTAAAACAAATATGTTAAATCATAAAATAATTGGAACTATAATAATTGTAATTGGAATATATTTGATTTTAAGTCAATATTTATGTTAAATTTATGTATAAAAATGACTGAAGATTTTGATAGATTTTATAGAATATTTTTTTATATTTGATATATAAAGGTTATGTTATATATTATAATTATTTGGATATTACACATAATTAATTTCTCAAATCAATTTGGTTTAGAAATGATTTTTAATTTTGACAGAGGGACTTCACTTGTAAATTTTTGTGAATCTGATATACTTAATAATACTTTATCTGAAAATTTCAATTCATGGAGTTCACTTGCAATTAGTTTATTTGGATTTGCAGGTATAAGTCAAATACTATATTCTGATGAACTAGTAAATATTTTTAAAAAACATCAAGATATAACGATACCACAAGAATATATTTTGGAATCAAAAAAAAATAGATATATTTTAAACTCTGTATTAGTGTTGATTGGTTTAGGTTCCTTTTATTTTCATTCAGAATTAAGTGAATTTGCACATTGGGTTGATATAATTTTTATAAGTTTAGTATTGATATTGGGTGATAAATATTTGGATATAATACTAAACCCAGATAAAAAATTAAAAAAAATATATTATTTAATAGGTTTAATTCATTTGATAACATCGATAATGATTCCTTCAATACATATATTTATACAATTTGGAACAGGCTATTTAATAGTTAAAAAAATAGACAAAATAATGGGTCAATTAGAAAATCATAGTGCAAAAAATTACGATATAAATCAGATAACTTTAAAAGTAAAAAAAAAATATTCACAAATAAAAAATGTATTTTATTTAAGTGTAATAATATGGGTGATTGATTATTTTGGCTGTAAATTTATAAGTCCGTATCATGTTCATTGGCTTTTTCATATAGGAATTGGATACGTAGGTTATGGAACTATTGATTTAAGTAAATATTTGTGGTTAGTAAAATACACTGAGATTAAAGAAAATAGTGTATAAAAAATTAAAAATATCCTTGTCTGACAAAATATTTTCCATGTGCGACTTTAACAGAATCATAAGTTCGAACATTAGATTCATGTAAATGTACTATCATAATTTGAAAACATGGATTATAAAGATTGTTTCCAGAATCTACTAAATTGTTAACAATACTATCATCAGATCCAGCTAGATTTTGAATATGTTCCAAATTTTGAATACAATCAATTTTAACAGGAGACTTGAAAATATAAGAATCATGAGAACCAAATCCTAAAACTTCGCACTTTAAATTCTTTTCATGTCTAGATAATGCAAATACATCTTTTTCACCCATACGAATAAAACAGTCAGTATCACATTTATATAAAAAAATATCAGAATTTGATATCATACATATTTTTCCTTTTAAATTCTCATTGGCATATTGGAAAAAATCAGAACATAAAGGCTGTTTACCTTCAGAGATAATTTCTATTTTATTTTTAGTATCTAATTCTAAAGCTTTTAATTTTGCTTCAGAATCATCGACAAATAAATAAATTTTTGAAATTAAATCAGATGAAATATTAGAAATTAAACATTGAGTTATTTCATTGTTTCTTTCAATAGATTTTTGATCATTTTTTTTAATTATATAATAAGATGTTAATAGATTTATCATTATATTTAATATCTTAAAATTATATTTTTATATAAGATTATAAATAAATCACTTTGATGAAAAAAGTTATTTTTAAATATGATAAAAATGATACTATAGAAAAAGCAATGATAAAATATTTCAATTGTATTTTACTGATAGAAAAATTAAATACACTTAATCCTGATGTAAAATATGAATATGAATATGAAGATAAAATAAACCAAATAGAAGAATATAAATTTTTTAATGGTCTTGATCATTTTTGTGATGATATTGGTTCAATGTATGGTGCTAATTTTCATGAATTAAAAAAACAGGCTGATTCAAATATTAAAATTTGTGGTTTCAATACATTAGGATTTTTTAAATCAAAAATAGAGATTGATAAATTAACTTCTACACAGTGGATAAATCCATATAATTGTCAGGGTATTTTTGTTAAAAACGTTTTAAAATTAGATTTATTACAACCAAATTTTAAAGAAGATTTTTTACAAATACTAAATGGAAATATTCAATGTACTAATTATAAAATTCTAGATTCAGTGTTTGAAGAACTAGATCTTATTAAAAATAAGGTTATTATTTATGATTATATAAGAAATAATTTAAATGATATAATAAGATTTGATTTATCAGAAAAAACATCAATACAAGAACTTTTATCAAGTGATAAAATTAAATATAAAAACAATTATATTGATTTCAAGAAAGATATAATGAATATAATAATTGAAAATTCTAAAAATCCAAAATAAGTAAATACATTACAATATAATTTTTATTATTAGGATCTATATTAAGTTGTTTGAAAGGATAAAAACCATCTTTAGTAGATTCAGATTCTTCAATAGGGGCAATAAATGTTTTTAAAATAAATGGTTTTTTGCTGAGTTTAGCAGTTATTGCTAAATAAATATCTAATTGAATTTGATTAATAATTTTAATTTTAGAATTAATAAGAGTAGATCTTAACAAAAATTCTTTATCAGTATCAAGATTAAATGCATAATCCAATAATTTTCTAGAAAAAGAAGTACTTTTTTTTTGAGCAGTTGGAAGAGACCATGCCCATTTCCAAGTGCTAGTACTTGGAATATATACAGATATAATTTCATAAGAAGATTGGAATATTAATTTTTTATCTTTATCATAAAAAAAAATTTCATCAGTAATATTTTTGTTATCTTTTGTTTTAATATATACAGTATTTTGAATAATTTCATTAACTTTTGGTTGATAAGAATCGTAATATTCTAAAGATGTTTTTATATCATCTCCAATAAAATTTATAGACATTATAGTTAATATAATTATAATAACATGATAAAAATAATAAATTTAATTTATTATATATAATATTTTATTCTTCATTTTTCTTTGAATCTTTTAATATATTTTTAATATTTAGAAGATTTAAACCACTGAATGTTTTCGACTTTATTGAGTCATTAATTTTTTTCTCAAACTCTCTTTTTTTTTTATTTTCATTTGTTACAAATATAATAGGAGGAAATCCACCTAAATTTAATTTTTCTATATCTTCACTCATATAAAATTATTTAAGATATTAATATATTTTATATTAGAAAAATGAATTAAAATTCTATTATTAATTTTTTTTTATCAGTATTAATATGTAATTTAGGATCTGATTGTTTTTCTTTTGTTTTTTTATCTTCATCACTTTCTTTACAATCTTCATCAATATTTTTGCTATATAAATATTTTTTCATATGATTAATATTGCAACATTTACCTTTATTTTCACAAGAAAATTTAATATATTCTTCATTTGATATTTCACCTATATAATTTATATAAAGTAATCTATGAAGAGCAATCTTTTTTTTATTAAAATAAAAATTTATGTATGTACCTTTTGTTTTATTTTTTTCATTTGTGACATAACCATTCCAAAGAGAACATCGTTCTTTATCAAAAATTGAAACATTTATAAATTTATTTATACGAATAATATCATTATAAGATAATTTTTTATCAGCACATACATTTTTTAATTGTTTAGATAATAACTCTTTAAGCAAAATATTATTATTTTCATCAGAAGTATCGTCTTTTTTAATAACTTCATTTTTATCTTTTGATTTTTTATTAGCAACATTCACATCTACAGTGTTAGAATTAGATTCTAATAAAAGATTATTAATATCTGATTTTGAATTTTTTCTTGTTAATTTATTAATATTATTGGTAGTGTTATCTACTATCTTAATATTCGGATTATTTGTTTTTGTATTTTCTAATGTTATTTTTGATTTTTCATCTAATTTATTTAAAATAATTTGTTCAGATAATATTATTTTATCTAATATCTTTTTTTTTCTACCTCTTTTTTTAATTGGAATAATTTCATTTGTAAGATTATTTGTGTTATTTGTGTTATTTGTGTTATTTGTATTATTTGAATTAATAGGCTCATCAACAATAATAATTTTATTTTTTTTAATTTTATTTTTCTTATCCATTTTAATAATTAAATTATGTTAAGAAATTAAACACAAAACACGTTTAAAAAATTAAAATTATCTTATACTTAAATATAAGTTTTATATTAAAATAATTATATGAGTTGGATTTACCACCAATATAGTTATATAAAAAAGATTATATATTGATAAACAATTATTTCCAATATATAATTTCAACAGTATTTGGATATTGATTTAGTTCATGAGTATCCATATTTATACAAATATATTCAGGTTTAGAATATTTTTTAGATTCATCAATAGAATTTTGAATATATTTGATTGAATCTTTTATAATATATTTGTGATTTCCATTAAACATAACAACAATAGGAATTTCATGAATTTGATATAAAATAAATAATTCAAAAAGTCCGAAGTTTGGTTCAATATTGTTTTGCATAAGTTTAACAATATATGTGTTAGTAATTAATTTCTTGTTATCATCCTGATTCATATTACAAATTGGACTATTTAATATTTTTTTAGTATTAGAGTCTAAATTTATTAAATAATCAATATTATCTGGAACATTAAGCCAATCGATAATAATTGATCTAAATAAATTAATCATTTCATTTTGTAAATCTGAATAATAACCAAGATTTCTAGTATCCAGAGTGTATAATTCATGTTTATTCCAATAATAACCGTTTGTGTATGCTCTCAATATAGAATAATTCAATGGTATAATATTTTGAACAAAAGCATCTTTAATATCTTTAAGAGGATTTTCTAACAATAATGTTTGCAAATCAATTTCTGATCTTTTACTTAAATGTCTTCTACCAATTTTAGGAACATGTTCTTTACCAAATATATCAGTAAGAATTTTTTGAAGATTTGTATTTGTGCTTTTAATAATTCTTTGTCCAGGTTTTTCGGTAAAGTTATTGAGATCAACAATATCAGAAACAAAATATTTCTTTTCTTTAAGTAATTCATATGCTTTAATTTCTTGTTCAACAAGTTCGACTGATAATTTTTTAATATAGTCAAGTAATTTATTTTCAGTCAAAGCAAATGAACATTTACCTTTTGATTTAGATGAAACAGCTGGTTCATATGAACAGTGTAAATTCTTAATACATGTGTCTTGATCAAGTGTTGAACAAATTTTTCTCTGATTATTAACTTTATAATAAGATAAATCAGGAATATCTTTAATAATTTTAACTAATTCATTACCAATACTATTTGAATTATTTATAATTTTTTTACTTGTTTTACTGAGACAAATATTTAAAATTAAGTCTTGAACTGAATCAGTATCTTTTTGAGAAATAAATTTCTTAAGTATATTTTTTTGTTCAGAATACTTTTTATCTGAAAGTAAATTACTAAGTTCAAATCTAAATAATTGATAAGACTCATCATTATATTTAGCTTTATTAACATATTTAATTCTGTCATCAATGATTTCAAAGTTTTCTCTAGAATAATTAGCAAGTTTTTGATCTAATTCATGATATAATGGTCTATTTTGGTAAAGAACTTTATTTTTATCTAATTCTTCTTTTGGAATTTGTATTTTTTTGATAGGAACAAGATCATTATGAGAAGTAATTACACCAATAACATTAACCATATTATCAGAATCTATATTATCATAGAATACACCAATAGGTTTAATATTTAATTTTTTATTTGAAATTTTAAATAATTCTTCTAAATATTCATTAGTTTTCTCTAATCCCAAAAAGTCAATTTTAGAAAAACAATCTGCTCTATGTGAGTATTCTAAAGTATTTAAACATATTGTAGGTAAATCATCAATAATACCAGAGGGGAATACTGGGATAATTGATTTATTTTTTGTAACTAAATATTTACATTTGTAACGAGAATCAACAACTTGATGAGTAATTTCATAATCGGGATATTTTTTTGCAATTTGTTTAACAATAAGATAAGTTTCTCTAGCAGAAGTATGTAATTTTATAAAGTCAATTTTAACGTCTAGAATAGTTTTAGAGAAAAAGTTTTTAAATACTTCAATAATTTCTTTATCTGTTTTGTTTGCATAATCAAATAATTTTTTAATTTCAACAGATTTAGAATTTTCATCTTGTTTAATAATTTCAACCATTGGATAATAGTATTTTCCGTCTTTAATTAAGAATAATACATCTCTTCCTTCGAACATATCTAAACAATATTCATAATCATTAACCATTGTTTTATCAATTAATATATAAAAATCTTCTTTAATTTTTTCTTTTTCTATACCCTTTTTAATAATTGTAGTAGATTTATTAAGAACTATTGGTAAAATACCCTTTTTAGTAAATAAACCAGGTATCTTAAGTAGATCTTTTAAATAATAATAATCAATAAATTCTTCATCTTCAATAAATCTAATAAAATCATTAATTCTATATTCTGCTCTTATATCTCCATCATTTAAAGAAAAGTAATACATTTCATCTGCATCTTTTTTTAAAAAATCAACAATTAATTTCTTTATTTCATCAATTTGTATTCCAAGAACAGTACTTATTGTTTTAATGAATGAATAATCTTCTTGATTAATACCATATTTAAAATAAAATCCATTAGTCTTTAGTAAATAATGATTTTTAATTTGTTTTTCTTTCTTATAATGAATATTTGTAATTAAATCTAAAAACTTTGGTAAATATCCTATTCTTCCCTCTTGAATTTTATTTGTATCTTGTAAAATGTATAGAATATCACCAGAAAATCCACTTACTATTTGTGTTTTATCTTCTTTTTGTCTTTGTCCCAAACATCTTTTATAAAACTCAACAGTTTCTTTTTTCTTACTTTCCATTCTATTTTTCTTAAAACAACAAGGCATGCATTCACCAAAAGGATTATTACTACGAGTTAAAAATCCAACATACATATGTTCACCATTTTCTTCAGGATCACAACTATAATAAATTTCATTAACCAACCCAGAAGCTTCATCTTGATCAGTAACCTTTATAGCTTTTAATATAATCTCATCACCTTTACCTCTTTTTTTTAATAAAACTTTCTTTTCATATTCACCAGTTTTTTTATTTAACTGATAACCTTTTGCAACTAATTGTGCTATATTTGCTTGAATAGTTTGTTGTGGTCTACGTTTCTTATCGTTACCAGAGTTTTGACAAGATCTTGTCCATTGATTTTGTCCTTCATCTGGAGTAAAGCCTAATCTTTTTTTATCAATTTGAGTCATTTGTTTCACAGTTTTAAGTTCTTTTTGGAATTTAACAACCTCGTCAACCTTACTTCTTCTTTTAGCAATATTAGTTAATTTTCTTAATTTATCTCTAATTTCTTGATATTCAGGATTTTTTTTGATATATGTTTCGGAATATAAAAACATAAGTATATTCATAAACATAATAATTCTTTCCAACTGATCTTGTTCTCTAGCACCACTAATTCTTATTTTATATTTTTCAGGTATTTTACCTTGGATATCAATACCAATGCCTTCTAATTTAAATTTAGGAAGAGCTTCAGATTTCTTTAATTGTGATTTTTTACCTTTAGGAATATTTGGGAATTTTGCTCTAACTTTTACAATTTCTTCCTTTGCTTTTTCAACAGTAATATTGAATTGTTTAGAAATTTCTTCTCCAAGAATATCATCTTCAAAATCAAAGTTTCTAATGTATGATAAAATCTTTTGTTCAATCTTACCTTGATTTTCAAATTTACTAACTCTTTTATATCTAAGATATGTTCCATATTTTGATTTTGTTTCCGATGCTGATGTTTTACTTAATCTTTTTCTTGGTTCAATAACAAGTGAAATATAAGGGAAGAAGAATCTGCAAAATTCAGATAAATCATTATGGTCAATAATTTTATTATCAGGTAATTTGAATCTTTGAATACAGTTAATAAAACCAAATCTAAATTCCCAATCCTCTGGTACTCTTATAGAAATTTTTCTTGGATGATTTAACATTGTTTCATTAATTTTAACAACTAAATCTTTAACATAAGTATAATTACTAATAACATCATTAATATTTGCGTTATCTTCTTCCTTCCAAATAGTTTTATATTCTATTTTACCAATTTCAGAAATATTGATTGGCATAAATTTATCCAGCCCATCTTTTTCTGATTCTAATTTTACTTTAAAGGAAATACCGTATGGAGAATTTTCAAACCATTTTGTTAATATCTCAATATTTTCTTTAGATTTTGAAAATTCATACATATAGTCTTCATAATATTTAAAGATTATTTGACCATCTGGAACTTGATATTGTATAAAAGGATATCTTTCACTTGGAGTAAAATCATTAAAAATTCTAAATAAATCCAATTTAGGTAGTGAGACTGAACCAAATTGTCCAATATTTTTACCAGCTTGAGTCATATTTTGTTTATTTTCTTCTTCTAATTGTTCATCATATATATCTAAATATACATGAATTAATGATTGAACAATAAAATTACCATCTGAAAACAAGTAAGAATATTCATTTTTCTTTTCAAATTTGGTTTTTTCTATTAAATCAGTAATCTCTTTTTCAATTACTAAATCATTGTAAATTGTATCGAATAAGTTTTTAGCTTTTGTTTGTTCAGTTTTTTCATCAGTTTTTTGTAATAAATCAATAATACCTTTAATATCTTCATTTTTAATTTTTGGAAAATATATTTTAAAATAAGTTTCAGTTAAATTTTTTATTTGTTCAGAATTAGGTCTAAAACCCATTCCCAACTCATTATATATATCAATCATATATATTGTATCATTAATCATATAATCAGAATAATCATAAATAATATTATTATCTTCATCTTCTCTTCTTATTTTACCAGCATATCTTTTTAAAGTATCTCTTAAACTTTTAGTAGGTCCTTCCATATTTTCATAATCATTAATATCAAGTGGTTCAACGTCAATATTTAATAATTCATTTTTTTTCATCCATTTTTGACCAATCATAATTTTTTCTATTTTTTCATTAATTAAATATTCAGACCATAAATAAATTCTAGATGGAATTAAATACATATCTGAACCAAATTTATTATTTAATTTAATACAACTGATAATTTTGTTTTTAACAACTTTAATTGAATCATCCTTAAAAA
>JACCDO010858611.1_pt1 | contig 13333 bp, 16 predicted proteins | sample 7446101 | NCBI WGS metagenome assembly JACCDO01 (sample SAMN15323440, study PRJNA562643) | freshwater metagenome | isolation source: river surface water | place: USA:Blue River Watershed | collected 2017-08-16
AGGCGCCATTTGATGATTCATTACAGGACTATTATTATTTTGAATTAAATGACTATAATGATTACCAATATGATACAACTTATGGTATTTTACCTACATATGTTCTAAGTAAAAATATTATAGCTGTTCTGCCAATTACGACACCTAAATATATTTCTACATTTGATAATAATTCAAATGAAATTTATAAGACACGAAATTATAATTCACCAGTGGATATTTCAAAAATAAGTATTAAAATTCTTAGTCCTGAAGGTTTGTTAGTTGATCTACATTCAATTGATTTTTCATTTATTTTACAAGTAACTACAATTTATGATAATATGATACCTTATAAAAATAAAGAAGTATCTATTATATAAAAACTAATATAAGAAAAACAATATAGCAAAAGGAATTAGTATTTTTATATAAGAGTTAAAATTTAAATATAATGATATAGGTTCTATTTGATTATCTTCTGTATAAGAGTCATTTATGTCATCAATATTTATATTATTTATATTATCTACAACAATTATTTTATGTTCATTTTGTTTTAAATTATGCGGTGGCACTTCAGTATTTACAAAAAAATCCCAATCTGGATTGTCATCATTATCATAAAAATCTTCTGGATCAAAAATTTTTTGTGAAGGGGTAATATATATATCTCTGTATTCAGAAAATGATATTATTTTATTCATTTGTTAGTTGGTTAATATTTTAGTATATAAAATATTATACTTTTGTATTTAATACTTCTTTATTTATATTTTAATGGTATAAATTTTAATGATATAAATTTTAATGATATAAAAGACGTTTGGCTTTATTTGCAATAGTTCTATATTTACGTGTGCCTTTAATTGTGGCAAATTCATTGGCGCGAATATAAGCAGCATAAATACCCTTTCTATTTATTTTACAGGTATTTTTAGAGCAAATAGGAAATGTCTTGTTAGGTCCTAGGAAGCATTTTTTACCGCATTTATGAAGCATAACAGTTCTATCATGTGCCCCAGGATTAATCTTTGACCAGCCCTTTAAATATTTACCTCGGCCCTTAATATGTGTTTTTAGTGTTCTTGGCATTTAGTTTATATATTATAGTAAGTTTTTTTTTTACTATAATATAAGATGTTTAAAAGTAATGATATAAAAAGTAGCAATAAAAAAAATAATCTTACAATCGTAACAAATGAAACAAATATTGTATCTGAAATACTTAAAGAAAAAGACATTATTAAAAATATGGAAGAAGGCTTTTCTTTAAATACTAATATAAATACTAATAAAAATACTATTATATTTGATTATGATGACTCCAATTCAGATGATAATAATTATCAGTCAGAAGATGAAAATTTAATAACATTGTCAGCTAATTTAGTTTACAATAATAGTAATAATAATGATAATAATAATAATAATGATAATAATAGCAATAATAGCAATAATAGCAATAATAAAAAAAATATTATATCATTTAAAAAACTTGATTACAAAGATGTAGAGCACCGAGTTGATAGAGCATATTTTGATATAAATCATAAATATAGTAGCGCTCTTGATATTTTAGCTAGTTATTTAAAGGGTCATAAAATTATTTATATGGAATCCAAGTTCTCATGCGAAACACATTTAAATATGTTTATGATGCCTGCTATTTTGCTATCAAGTGCCGCAACAGTTTTGACTTCATTTATTACAACTTATGATTGGGGACCCATTTTTATTGCTTCATTAAATGCTGTAATTGCTTGTTTATTAGCAATTGTTAACTACCTAAAACTAGATGCCGCATCTGAAGCACATAAAATATCATCACATCAGTATGATAAATTACAAAGCACTGCTGAATTTACATCAGGTTCTGTTTTATTATTTCGTTATAATGATTTACAGCGACTTGAATATGAATATGAGTGTATTAATAATAAATCTGATAATGAACAAACTAACAAAACGGCACTTAAAAAACAAATAGATGAACGACGTTTTGCAATAGAGAATGAAATGAAACAAAAACTAGATGATGTTGAGAAGAAGATTGCCGAAATAAAGGAGACTAATCAGTTTATTATTCCGCGCAAAGTTAGGCTGCGCTATCCTGTTATTTATAATACCAATATATTTTCAGTTATTAAGCGTATTGATGACCAACGTAAAAGATCAATTACTGATCTAACAAATGTTAAAAATGAAATACGTTATTTTATTAATTTGAAAAATGTATATGAAGTAGATAGTAACTGTGGTGAAAATAAGGAGAAAATTAAAGCAATTGCTAGGATAGTAATTAAGCTATTTGAAAAGAAGAGAGAATTATTACAAGATATTATTTTATTAAAGTCAGCATTTTCAATTATTGACCAAATGTTTCATAAGGAAATTAGAGATGCTGAGGAGAAACGATCTAACATCTTTTATGATTGTTATAATAATATTGGTGGAAATATTGGTTGTAATATTGGTAATAATAATAATAATAATAATAATAATAATAATAATCCTGAAAAATTAAACGAATTTATAACTAATTTAATGGATCCATTTGCTAATTATAATTACAAGTCAAAAGTTAATAATAGTCATAGTAATGCCGCATTATATTATGATGACTACAGAATATTATATGATATTGATAATGTAAATAGTGAATGTGAAGAATGTGGATATAAATAACATTTTATTATAGTAACATATTATATAACATATAATAAAATGAATAAAACAAAAAAAAACAGAAAGATAGATAAAGATAAAAATAAGAAGAATGATAGTGATAATGGTAAATATAAAGAAAAAATGTCATTTGAAGTAAATCAAAATAGTAAAAATAGTAGGAAAAATAAAAAGATCAAATACAAAACAATTAAATATAAGCAACATATGGAATTATTAGATGATGAAATTGTTGTCAATACAAATGTTAATTTAAAACCATTTGAAAAAGAACATGAAGACCATTTTTCAGATAAGCAATTAATTATGACTAATGACCAAGTTAAGAAAACTTTTATAAAACAACTATTGGCACCATTTTCACCATCTTCTATTAAACCTACATCTAATTTTTATAATTATATTAACTATTTATGGTTAAAAAATACAAAACTAGAAGATGAAAAGCAGAAATATATAACACAAATTGATAGTTTTAGATTAGTTCAGGATAAGATCTATAATCAGTTACACGATATTGTTATAGACTATATTAAAAACAACAATAATAGGCTTTCAAGAAATTTAAGCAATTATTATAAGACTATTGTTAGTTATAACTCTGCTGAGTCTGCCAGAAAATATGCCAAAGAATATACATTATATGTAGATGATCTGAGAAAAGATAAAAAAAACTTGTGGAAATTGCTTGCTAATGTAAATCATCACGAAATTATAGGCACATTTGCGCCATTTTACTGGTCCATTAAACCAGACGAAAAGAACTCAAATATTTTTGAATGTTATTTAGAACCACACGCATTTAATATTGTTGATTTTAGTGTTTATATTGATGATGGAACCAATGTTGAATATAAGGAAAGTTATCGTAGAGCATTAAAAAAAACTTATAGAAGAGTATTTAAATTTATTCTTGGTCCTAACAATATTGATATTAATAGCATTTATGATATTGAAGTAAAGATGTTTAATGCTTTATTTTGTGACAATAAAAGCACTGATGCCAGTCAATTTAATAGTTATAATAGAATACATAAAGATGAAGCATTATCTAAATATGGCTTCAATTGGGCTGAATTTTGTAAAGAATTTGGCTTCACAAATGCTAATATTCCAGAGTTTTTTATTTGTAAAAACTTAAACTATTTGAAATGTTGTACAGAGTTATTATTAAATGAATGGAATTCAGAAGCATGGAGACCATATTGGTTGCTTATAATTTACAGAAAAATTGTTAGAATAACAAAAGCGTCTAGACATATATTCTTTGATTTCTTTGGCAAGTTCCAAAGAGGTGAGTCTGGTGCTATTTATAAGAGTGTTCAGGCTTCTACTACTATATTTTTATCATATCCATTTAATGCTTTTCTAACAAGAGAATATATGAAAAAATATTATGATGCTAAGAAGATTGATTTTATACGTGTCTTAGCAGAAGATTTGCGCGTAGTTTTTATAAGAATTATTAAGAGAAATACTTGGCTATCTGAGAAAACCAAGAACTATGCCATAAGAAAATTAAAAAGTATTAAATTTATATTAGCACAGCCGCCAGAAATATTACAAGATCCTGATTTAGACTATTGCTCAGATGACTTATATAAGAATATGAATACAGTAAGTGAATGGAGACATAGATTATTTATTCAGCTTGTTGGTAAAAAAGTTATTGATTATCCTATTCTTGATTGGAAACAATATCCTGCTAAAATGATTAGTAATCAGTCTTATGTTGTTAATGCGTATTATACACCATTTTTGAATTCTATTTATATTCCACTTGGATATATTCAAGAGCCATTTATAGATCTAAATGAGCGTGGTATTGAATATAATTTGGCAAACATTGGCTTCACAATAGCACACGAATTATCGCATTCATTAGATGAATTAGGCAGTAAATATAATATTAAAGGTAATTTGGATAACTGGTGGACAGAATCAGATACTAAAAAATATAAGAGTATTCAAGAAGATATTATTAAACAATATGAAGAATTTGCGCTACGTGATGGTATTAAATTTAATGCGTCACTAAGTATTGGCGAAGATCTTGCCGATATTTCAGGTTTGGCTATTTGTGAAGAATATTTGAGAGATTATCAAGAAAATAATAATATGCTAACACCTAATAGAGCCCATTCATTCCATCAGTTTTATACATATTATTGTATTCAGATGCGACAAATTATACCTAAGAAAGCACTTATGGCGCAGTTAAATACAAATCCACATCCACTTGATGTGTATCGCTGTAATGTGCCGCTAACGAGGTCGCAGGTGTTTAGAGCGCTATATAATGTTAAAAAGGGTGACGGAATGTGGTGGCATAATACGGATACAGTTTGGTAAACTTGTATTGTAAACTTATATCGTAAACTTGTAAAATATTGTATAAATAATTTTATAGAATATTTATTTTCCGACTTACCGGAATCGAACCAGTGACAATTTGATTACTTTTTCCCAATAAAATGGGCAACATCTACAGTCAAACGCTCTACCAACTGAGCTAAAGTCGGAATTTCTTCTCTTGTGTCTTGATATGCGGTTAGGGTTTTATTTTTAAATTAGAAGTAAAAAAATTTTAGATTGCTGTATCCTAACATATTAGTATTTGAGTTGTCTTTAAGTTGTTTTAAAATATAATATATATTTGGCGCCTTAATAAAAAAAATTAAAATAATTCTTCAGGATCTGGTGCTGGTGCTGGCGCTGGCGCTGGTGTTGATACAGTAGTAACCGTCGTCTCTTTCTTAGGATAAACTGGTGGAACTAATCGGATGTTTGATGTATTACAAGCATTGCCTACACTTGTTACACTTGTTCCACCGGTTAAAATACCTGTGCCAGTTTGAACCGCATATGGAAATGGTCTTTGATCGGGTCTAGGATCCGCACATTTACGCTGAATACGTAATGTGTGTTGACTAGAATCTTGCGGCTGTTTAATATTCTTTGTATAAGCGGCATTACTTTGCATTAAGTTCATTGTATATCCACGAGCAGGTGTACTCTGACATAATGTCGCGCCACAAGATACTGTATGTCCAATATATTTGTCTTGATTATTAATATCAACAACACAATCCGATGCGGCACTTAATTGTTGTAAATATAGACCTTGACTTGAGCTATCTGTCTGATTACCTGTATAATTAGGCTGAACCCAATAATTAGGATATTGTCCTGAATACACCCATCTAAAACGCTTCTTTAACATTCCATTTGTAGACAAAACTGATGGTTTTATAAATTCCCATTGGTTTCCTGCTACAGTAATAATTCCATCACCAGCATTTAGTAGCGGTTCTGCTTTGAAATAACGGCCATTATGTCCACCATGTCCAATAGGATGGATTCCTCTGAAACGTGTTCCTTGCTGACTAAACTTCATATCTTTTCCAACTGGTATTGATCTATGTGCTCCTTGTAATGAAAAACCAGAAGGACCATAATGTGAAATTGCGTCTGAATACATTACAGATGTTAATGATGTAGGCTCACCATATGGACCTTGTGTAACCCAGAAGCCACCAGGAGGCTTACCTGATCTTTTTGTTGCTGATGACATATAATTTGTTGTTTTTTTCTTTAAAGTGGCAATTGACATATATGATAAACAAAGATAATTATCTGATTATATTAGTAATAATATATTTTGATTTAAACATCGTTTTAAAAACCAATATGTTTTTGTGTAAAAAATTGGTTTCAAAATGCTATCAATATTATTTATTTCTTGATTTTTTTCTGGATCTATTATAATATTTAATATACAATATATAACTAGTGTGGCTAAACTATAATATCCTTCTTGAAATGGAACTTTTGTTGGTAAAAATGTGATTTGTTTTATTAATGGACTAACAAATTCTGGTTTTTCAAATGGTGATATAAAAGTAATTATATTACCTTCTTGTATTGGTAATAATGTATTTGGATTTATATTAATAAATATATTGTTGTCTATGACTAAAATATCTTCTATATTATGCCCATAATATGCGTATTTATGTGCTTCTAGACATTTAATTTGCTGCGTCAATGAATCTATCATTTTAATACAAAGCGCTTCTGATAATAATCCTGGTTGTGAATCTAAGTATGTTTCTAATGTTTCCACTTTGTCGGCTGTAAAACAAATTGTATTTTCATCAGGATTATAAAATATATTTGTTAGTTGCTTTGTTTTTAATAATGATAAATATACAGGTTTATTATTTCCTTTTATTTGTAAGTCATAAATATAGTTTCCTGTTTTAAATAGTTTATATAATTTTGTGTCTTGTATTATTGATTTAGTTTTGGTTTTAGTTTTTATTCTTGATGTTATTTCAGTTGCCATTTTAATATTTATATTATGTTGTTTATATTATGTTATTTATAAAAAATAATAATACAACTAATTATTTAGTTTGTATTATTATTTGTTGCTATCTTTGTTGCTATCTTTGTTGTTATCTTTGTTGCTATCTTTGTTGCTATCTTTGTTGCTATCTTTGTTGCTATATTTATTCATTGAAACCTTCCAGAACCAAGGGTTATTATGAACTATTTTTATATCTTTACCTGAAAATATTCTCTCTTTAACACTTTTTGCTGTTTCATTTGTATACCAATTATGAAAATGAATAAATACACGTTTGTAATAGCTTCCTCGTTCTGTTTTGCGCTCAATAATATCAATGCGATTTATATTTCCTAGTTTTAGTTTTTCAAAAATATCTCTTATGTATTTATAACTTACATTTTCCAAAATGCGAGGAATACATAGACTTGGGTTTTCATTTTGAATATTATTTGTTTCCATTAGTTTGAGCTTAATTACATATATTATTTTATATTTAATATTTTATTTCTTCAATTTTTTTGTTAGTTATTAGTTGTTAGTTGTTATTTTTAGTTTTAAAAAAATTGAATAATATTATGTGTTTTATTTTTTAAAATAAAGATAATAAATAATACTTTTAAACCAAATTTTAAAAATGGACTCATCATCATCATCGCCATCATCTGTTGTTCAAATTAATATTACTGATAATATTAATAATAGTAATAATAATACTATGTGCTCATTTTGCGGGCATATAGGACACGATATTCGTAGTTGTGAAAGCCCAGAAATACGTTCTATTGAACAATCCTTTGCTCAGCTTTATATTGATAATCTTTGTGAAAGCACTTATTTACAACTAAATGAGGCTCAAACCGAAGAGTTCTTTGTATACAAGATGACCTCACGTTATTTGCTTAGATATATACGTGTTGTAGCGGTTACAACTGGACTTGCTAGAGCATCTGGATTTACTAAAGCTGATTATGCTACTCTTATTTATGGACTTTACAGACAAGTGTTTTTCAATATTGCGTTTAGTAATAATGGTTCTGAATCTGAATCTAATACTAACACAACTAATTATATAAGAAATTTAATAGATGAGTTTAATTTAGCCGCAGCTACCGTCAATACAAATACAAATACAAATATCATTAATGATTTAAAAAGTTTTAGGTTTAATATATCTCTTAATTTAGATACAAATTCTGATACAAGTTCTAATACAAACTGTGAATGTGGTATATGCTTAGAGCAAAATATTGAAAAGAAAAATATGGTTAACTTGAATTGTAACCATTCATTTTGCGGTAACTGTGTTGTAAGAGTTTTAGAAATGACTTCACCGAGTAAAATACCTTGTTGCGCATTTTGTCGCACTAACATTGTTAATATTGAAACCAGTAGCAGTGATAATTATACACGGCTTGCTGAGTTTTGTAAGACAATATAATAAAGGATTTAAAGACTAAACACTATTATGAACTATACAATTTATAATATGTCTGTTTTTTCTGCTTTAAATATGCCTAATAATAATATTTATATGTTTAACAATTTTATGAATAACCTGTTACACAATACTTGTCATGATAAGTTTATGTATTTAAAAATGTTTATTGATAATTCTGATATTGATAATAATACTGATAATTTGAAGACACTTTATATTAATGCCGCAAATAGTCATAATCAAAAGATAATGGATGACCCGCATTTTTTTGATGCTGGGTTTGACCTTTTCTTGCCATCTAGTACCAGTTTTACACCAAATCAGGTGAATAAGGTAGATTTTAAAGTCAAGTGCTGTGCCAAAATATATCATTTAAACTTGGCTTCTGAGCCTAGTTCTAGAAAATATTTTACTGGATTTTATACGCACCCAAGATCTAGTTTATCAAAGACACCTTTACGCCTAGCTAATTCTACAGGAATTATTGATGCTGGTTACAGAGGCAATTTAATTGGAATGTTTGACTGTAATAATGATTTATATAGATCTGAAATACATTCTAGATTGCTTCAGATTTGCGCGCCCAGTTTGATGCCTATTTATGTTGAGATTGTAGATAGTCTTGAAGATTTGGGACCTAGCACTAGCCGCGGTGCTGGGGGAATTGGTTCTACTGGTATTTAATTTTTTTTATTTTATTTCATTATTTTATTTCATTATAATATGACTGATTTAAATTTATTTTCTCAGAAAAATTCTAATTTAGTTCTAGGTTTTGTCGCAGTATTAGTTGCTATATGGGTTATCTTCTTTGCTGTACCTTCATTATTCGCAGACTTACTTAATAATATTTTAGGCAACCTTATTTTAGTTGGTATTGTTATTCTTACTGGTATGTATAATCCAGTTATCGCAATTTGTCTTGCTATTATATTTTTTATATTGGTGCGTATTTTCCATTTATATTCTTAGATTTTTTTAATTTATAGTTTTTAATTTATAGTTTTTAATTTACAGTTTTTATTTATAGTTATAATGTAGTATGAATTTTAACTATAATAATGTATTTATATTGTTTGTAATATTTTTTGTATGTTTATTCAAATTAGGTTTATTTAATTTTAGAAGATGGGTTGTAAATAAAAATATAAATAAAAATATTGAAGGATTTTCATTATCTGGGAACACATTTGTCCCGTGGCCTAAAGATTTAGTTCACCGATTTAAGGTTTACCAAGCAACTGTCGGTGAAAATAATTACCAATATAATATGTATATTTTACAACAGCAAGCAACTGCTGCCGATGCTGAACATTTATTAAGCACTGGATATTGGCCGTGGTCTGATGATACAAAACAAAAATATATGGACGCAGTTGCTGTAAGTCCTCTTATTAGTATAGATCCTGGTGAAGCAGCAAATAATGCTATGAAAATATACAATGAAAATGCGATTAAAGAGCAATTGGCATTTAATACAAAGGAAGGTAAGTTTCTTATTTATGGGACTGTTTTAAATAATGATAATAATGATAATGATAACGATAATCAAAAATATGGTGTCTTTAATGGTAATAAGTTAAATCCAACAACAATAAAGTGTTCAGATGATATACATTCATCTGTTCTACAGAAAAAGGTATTTAATGGATATAATCTGTGGAATGGCTACAAAAATACTACAACTACAAAAATACAGAATCAGGATATACCTTCAGAAGTGGCTGGGTTTAGTTTTGTAAATGGGCCGTGTAATCCTTGTGACTATACTTGTCCATTTAGAATTGATATTGGCGACAAGACTGGAAATAGAATTAGTCCTGTTTGGGCTGATTTATGGGGATTAGTTTAAATAATTATTTAATATTTGATATTTGTTCTTTAATTAATTTTTAATTGATTAAAAAAATAAGTATTTAAAACAATAGATACAATAGAATATATAATGGAATCAAATTCTACTACACAAATTCCTTCCGCTAATGGCGAGAAAAAACAGACCCGCTTGGTTGATATTTCGGTTACTAATCAGAATGAGGCCTTACAGCTTATTGTTACTTTTTTGAACTTGGCACAAAAGAGAGGCGCATTTACTTTGGATGAGTCTGCTAAGTTGTGGGAGTGTGTTAAGCATTTTCAGTAAGTAAATTATAATAATGTATAATTGTTTTTATAATTTATATTAAAAAATAATTTATATTAAAATATAAATTATTATATTTTAGGTCTCACCGGGATTCGAACCCAGGTTAACAGATTCAAAGTCTGTGGTGCTAACCACTACACTATGAGACCAGAAAAACATTATTTATTGATATTTTTATTTATATAATTGATATTATTAACTTCAGAAGTTAATCTTTAATTAATTATCAATTATTTATATATTTATATAGCCCTACAACTTAATGTTAGACTAATAATATATCTATAATATCTATAATAATGAAAACATTGCTGTTTTTTTGGTTATATTTTATAATTTTTTAAATATTTGCTGTTATGGATACTTTTATAATTTTATAATTTTATAATTTTATAATTTTATTTTACCCCCTTATTGTTTGCGGCATCCACATATTTATATATATATTTTCTTTAAGTTATTTCTTATTAAATTAAATATATTAATTATTTTAATCATTTATAATATTCTTATTTTTTAATTCTGCTTCTATTTTATTTGTTTCTTTGTAGATAACTTTTATGTATAAAATATACATTAAACCTAATATATATAAACTTGCTGGAACATAGAGTCCCTGAATATGATTAATTTTTCCATAAGTAAACATTAGAACTTGTGCTACTAATAATAAAAATAACCATAGAAATGTCAAATGGCTTGTCCTTTTTGTTACATGTGTATTGTATACTAAAAAAGAAAATGCTGTCATGGCAAGTATGCCAGATATTAATGCTAATTCTTCATGTTGTTTTGTCATTTTATTAGGTATTATACTATTATAACTGAGTATTTTATTTTTTTATTATTTTGTTTTATTTTGCTTTGCTTTGGCATAATTATATTTATAAAAACAATTTAAAGAGATTTTATTACTATTAATTGGACCCGGTTAGCTCAGTTGGTAGAGCGCAGGACTTTTAATCCTGTGGTCCGGGGTTCGAGCCCCCGATCGGGTGTCTTGCTTGTGTAACTCAGTTGGTTAGAGTGCGGTGCTTATAACGCCGAAGTCCTGGGTTCGAACCCCAGCATAAGCATTATATTTTTAATTATATATTTTATAATTAAAAATTTTTATTAATATTTTTTCCATATAAATCCACCAGCAGTATAATTTTCTTTATTGCATGTTCTTGATAAAAAAGACCTATCAATATTAATACTTCTAGCTGCTTCTGATATACTATAAAATGTATTTATTAGTATTCCATTTAAGTCGTATTGTTCTATCCTTTTAGAATTTGAATTTGAATTGTTATTAGATTTATGATATACAATTAATGAATTGCTTATTTTTTTACCTATTTTTGGATTATTTTTATATCTATCTAATCTTTTTTGTATTTCTTCTTCTGTAAATTTTTTGCCAAAATTAGGATTGTTCTTTCCCTTTAATTTTTCACTTATTTTTTTAATTTCTTCTAATGATTTTTTTTTGCCAAAATTAGGATTGTTTTTTCCCTTTAATTTTTCACTGATAATTTGTTTTGTGTATATATTATGCTTATAATTATCACCACCTTCTAATAAATTATATCCATTTGGATAAATAGTATCAAATTTTTTAATATATTCTTTCTCATATTTATTTGCATCTTCATCAAAACATATACAAATAATTTTATATGTAAAATTTTCTATGCCATATTTTTTATAAGCATTTAATAATATTTGCCCAATAGTTTTATGTTTTAAATTTTTATGTGAATTCCATCTGCTATTAATATCTTTTTGTTGACTTTGACCTATATATTTTTTATTATTAATTTTATTTTGAACAATATAAATATATCCCATTTTAATATTATTAATATTTATATTTTTAATTTATTTATTATTATATTTATTTATATTAGAAAATGGCTTCTATATCTGATTTCCTTATTTATCCATCATTTTATAGTCTAGTAATTACTGGACTACTTATACTTATCATATTTATATTATTTTTTAAAAACTTTCGTAGTATTTTAAATATGGAAAGTAGTAAATTGATCTCATTATTGGCTGTTATTGCGATTGCGATTGGTAATCATGGAATTTTACATGGATTATTTGAAACACGAAGCAAACCTAATTTGGATATGAATACATTTTTTTAATTATATATTATATTATTTTTTATAATATATATAATATAGATGTTTGGACAAGAAAAAAATGAAGTAGGACAAGGGCTTATGAAATTTAAACAATTTATTATTGATAATAATATTGTTGGTACATCTGCTGGTGTTTGTGTTGCTTTAGCAGCTAAAGATGGAATTGAAGCGCTTGTTGGAGATATTATTATTCCTATTCTTATAATGTTATTACACGCATTGCGCATAGATGGATTATCAAAATTTTTACCTGTAAATGGCAGTGCTGCTCTTAATGTAACCGATTTTGTAAAGCAAATGGTAACATTTATTTTGATTATTTTTATATCTTTTATTTTTGTTCAATTTGCTTTTGGATATTTACTTGGTGTAACTACTACTGTTAAAGAAGATAATTCTAATGCTACTGCTAATGCTAATTCTACTGATATAGGATTAAATGCGGATGCTATTAAAGCATCTACTATATCTGATACTAATAGTAAATCTTCATCTAAGGCTGGATTTGGCAATTTTTTTGATATGAATGATTCTTTGTCGGGATGGTAAAAATTTAAATAACTATGTAAATAATAAATTGATATAAA
>JACCDO012190470.1_pt1 | contig 13333 bp, 4 predicted proteins | sample 7446101 | NCBI WGS metagenome assembly JACCDO01 (sample SAMN15323440, study PRJNA562643) | freshwater metagenome | isolation source: river surface water | place: USA:Blue River Watershed | collected 2017-08-16
AAATTTACCAGGTCAGTCTGCAAATTATCGAATTTTTTTTATAAATGGCGGTAATAAAAGTAATACAGAAGACACAACAGGCATTACTAGGAATGAATTTTATGAAAATTGGATTGCTCGTATAGATCTAGATAGAATGGAACGTCAGGCAAATAGAATGGGGAGAGATGTTGAAGCTTATATTGAAGATACGTTTGAAGAAGTTTGGGAAGTTGAGCAAGGGAGAATAAATCAGGCTAATGCAGGTATCGACGTTAATGTGCAATTTTCTTATCGTGCAATGATTTATGCTAATAATATTTATCCTTTTAAAATGCCATATAACGTTTCGAAATCAACATTAAGTAACAATGTTGAAATATCTTATTTTAGATCTATTAAAGATGATGATTATTTAGTACCAACTGATAGTGATGAATTTCAAATTAGAAAAACAGTAGATTGGTGTACCAAGGATATGAATATATTTGCAGATTATGTGTCAAATACTACAAAAGGGCCTTATACAAAAAGTTTAATTAATGGATTTTTACTAATTTTAGATAATTCTTTACCTTATAATCATCCTGATGGAGCAGCTTTAATTGGCATAACAGAAGATGTAAGTTACATAAGAGATAATAATAACAGGATTATTCAAACTCAGTACTCTTATAAGACAATACATGAATTAAATGCTAACGATAAAAGTTATAAATTACCACATTTTATTAAAGATTTTTGTGAACAAAAGCCAGAATTATTCACATACATTACGAAACTTAAACAAAAATATTCCCCTTTAATAAATTTAAAAGCTGATTTAGATTTTAAAAATATTGAATCTGGGCAACAATCACATCAACTATTACAAAAATTACTAAATCAATTAACAAATTCAAATTTAACAGAAAATTCGTTACGATTATTACGAACCTATGTCAGATATTTACTCTCTTAAAATTGCAAAGATCTTTAAAAAAATAGATAATATCATTATTTAAAAAGGATAATTACAATGGTAGATTATAATGAAACATTAGCTAAATTACAAAGAAAACTGACACAAACACCTGATGATTTATATTTTATTCAAATGACACAAGCTCCTTATCATTTTAAAATTGGACGTGCTAAAGATCCTAATAAAAGATTAAAACAATTACAAACAGGTAGTTCTATTAAATTAAAATTAGTGCATATTTTTAAAGGCTTAGGTAATAAAGAAAAGATGTTGCATGAAGAATTAGGTAGATGGCGTCTAGAAGGAGAGTGGTTTGCATGCAATCGATATTCAGTAGGTGCAATTCCTATAGAATTCTATGAAAAAATAGATCCTGATAGTTTAATCAGGAATAATAATGATCCGAATATACAAATATAAACAACAACTATAATCTAATCTATTACGTGGACTAAAACTGAAAATGTACTATATTTATTTCCTGACATGTCATGATCAATCAATTTATTGTGGCATTACAACTGATCTAGATCGTCGTTTAATTGAACATAATGAATCTAAAAAGGGTGCCAAATATACACGGAGTCGTCGTCCTGTTAAATTAAGTTGGTATACAACACGGGAGACTAGATCTGAGGCGTTACGTTTAGAATATTCTTTAAAACAATTAACGAGGCAAGACAAACTTAATCTCTGCCTATCACCAGATAATCCAGTTTTAACGCGAGATAAGAAAGAATAGATTTTATAATCTTTTAAATTACGTTATCACAGAGATTAAAATAGCGAATATTATTATTTTAAATTTTAAATTAATTATTTTCTAATCAAAAAAATATATATAAAATAAATCTAACAGCATAAAAGGTTTATTATTTATGTCTAAAAAAATTAAAATTTCGGAACAAAAACTTAGAAATTATTTATTTGAAAAATTTAAAAATAATGAAATTAAAGATATTTCGATTAAAAATTTATTAATGGAAGATAAGGGAAATGTATCAACTTCTAAAAAATTAAGCGATGAGCAATTGAAGCAATTGAGAGAATTTGTAACTAATTTCACTAATTCTGCATTTGACGAAAAGGGAAATATTAAAGATTTATCTGTAAGTCATAGTCTTTATCAATTACCTTTTGATAGATCAAAAGTAAATGCATATGTTGATAAATTTCAAGGATCCCTTGCAAATATTGCAACAGTTGGATTAGTTAATAATCGTGATCTTTGGGCAAATGCTGCTAATGTAATTGGGGATACTATAGGATGGGATAGCGCTAAAAATGCTAAACCTGAGGATTTTAAAATATTTTTTTTAGACGCTTTATTTGATAATGAAAAAGGTTTTTTAACAGCTAGAAATTGGGAAAATTCTCCTTTTTGGAATTGGGTAGGAAATAATATTGGTCGTATTGAAGAACAACCAGGGCAATTTAAGTCAGAAGATGTTGATTTATCTTATAACACATTTTTTAAAAGGCCAACAGCGTTAAATTCAATTAAACAATTATATGCAGCAAATGTAGCAACTCGTTTAGCGTTAGAGAGATATGCAGATGAAAATAATGATCAAAGGGGTAAAGAATATCCATTCGCTGATTTCTTAGAATGTTATAGTTCAGCTGACTTTGAAAATTTACAAGAAAAAACCAAATATACTAGAATTGTATTAGCCTTAGATATTGAAAAAATTAATGAAAATATTATTGGTTTAGATACATCTTCTATAAAAGCAGCTGCAAAAGATGCAGAAGAAGATTATTGGTCAGACGGCGATTATGCAGGTAGTTCATTTTTAATAAAAGCCAATCCACAAAGAGCTGCTAATAAAAAAAGTTCAATGATAGCTGATTGGAATTTACGTTCAATGTATAAATTGTATGAAAAGCAAAATAAAATTTATATATTAATTCCTGTAATAATTAATGCATCTGATAATATTGACAGTATGTTTGGTACCTTATCTTCTAATTTGAATATTAAGAATATTAATCCAAATTCTTTAGAAACTGTGTCTGTTTTTTGTGGTGATAAAAAACATCAAATACAAAAATGTTTAATATCAGATAACCTTGATAAAGCCTCATTTTTTAATGATTATATTTTAAGTAAAACAATTGAATATTTAGGATCCAGTAAAGTTTTTTCTTCAAAATTTAAAGACTATAAATTTTCAATAAAAAAAGCAGAAGGTAATAAAGATTATGATATTTCTGAACATAAAAAGCATGAAAAAGAAAATTTATTACGTGAATTTTTCTTTAATTTTTTTAAAAATAAAAATTTATTAATAGAGAAAAGAAGTGTAATACCTCCTGGCATGATACCTACTAACATCGGAATTTCATCAGATAATTCAGAAAAAATAGATATTTCACATCCTCGTTTTGAAAATTTAGCTGCTGATAAACAATTAGAAGTTAAAAAAATAATGGCAGAAATTATAGTACAATCAATTCAAACACAATACGAAAAAACTAAAGAAGTCATTAAAAATTCAGATCCATCTCTACGTATTGAAATGCTTGTACATGAATTTCAACAAATGTATAATAGTATAATTAATGAACATTTAAATGAAATAGAACGTCAAGCATTAGCAAAATGGCAAGATAAAGCTGAAAATAAATCACAAGAAATTGCTTCAAACTCTACTGATTTAACAGGTCTATTCTCAGGTAATTCCGATAATACTGAGACATTATCTTATAATGAATTAAAAAAATTAAAAATTAATGAATTATTAGAAAACGAGCAAGTTACAAAATTACATAAATTTTTTAATAAAAAACATATATCTTTGACAGATACAAATTTTTTATTTAACGGATCGTCTAATAATAAATATTTGAATACATATTCAAATAACAAACAAGACATATCAGGTCTTACTACACAATTTAGCCCATATACAGGAGTTAGAAATGTGATTCCTGCATTTGATACATCAGAAAGTGTGTTTAACAGTCTTATAAGTCATTATTCACCTGAACATTATTCAAATAATGATGAATTAGGTAAAGAATTATCTCAAGTAAATTTAACTAGCCCTCAAACAATGATTGATATTACACAATTAAGTGCTTTAGCTGCTACAATTTTTGCAGGTCAGTCGACAGGTGCTAAAGGCGCCGCAGCTGTAGTTCTTGCTAATTTTGTATCATCAGTCGCTTCCGCTCAAAATAGAGCGAAATTTAGCGTCTTTTTAGGTGTATTAGTTGAAAATTTAAAGAAAATAAAAAGTGATTTAATGCAAAATCAAAATGATGTCAAACTCAAAGCTGAAAAGTTGGTAGATTCAATTGCAAGTGAATTAGTTAAAGCTAAGATTGACATTTCAGTTGCATTAGAAGTAAATCCTATTGAAGGTCGATCTGAAGAGAATATCGATCAAAAAAGAATTGTATTAATAGATTATTTAATTAATTATTTAGAACATATTATTTCAATGGAATGGGGATTATTTGTATTAGATGGTTTATCAGTTATACCTGTGGGATTTACATATTTAAAAGCTGGTTATGCCTATCGTGTTTTTAAAAGAAAAGACATCGTAGAACAAGCAAAAATAGCTTCAAAACATTTTGTTATTTCAAAAGAATTATTACCTAATATTTTTACACTTAAATATAAAAATATAACATCTGAAATTTACGAAAAATTATCTGACAAATTAAAAGCATTTTATAAACCTTCGAAAGTAAGATTAAAAAAATCAAGTTTCTGGCAAAAAAATGATAAAGATATTGACGTTTCTGAAAATCCTGAAGTTCTTGAAAATAATGGCAATGTAAAAGACAAATATGAAGTAGTACAATATGAATTAAAAGATAATATACCACAAATTGATAAAAATGCTTTTGATAATTTGTCAAAACATGATAAAAAAATGTATCAACAAGGTTTTCAATTAAAGACAGTGAGCTTAACACCTGAAGAATGGTTTTTTCATCAAAGTAATTTGCCATATTTCTTATTTCCTAAACACTCTTTGAAAAATATTAATAGAGCAGATATTTTAGGAACAGCTTTAACAGATCAAATTGAGAAACATTTTGAAAAAGCTAAACAAAATTATGCAGAAATAGAATATGCGCAAGGTTCATATAGATATAACGGGAAAGAAGAAAAAATAACTATTAATATACAAGAAGGGAGTGAAATATCTGATATATTATATGATAGTTTAGATGAATTACAAAAAAGTAATTTTTCAAAAACCGATTCAGGTAATTATAAAGCTAATTCTGCTTTTAATTTAAGTTATAACTTAAAAAATGGTCAAAAATTTAAAAAAATTGATTATAATATTTTAAAAGATCAACAAGAAATTGAAAGTAAAATTTCATATAATATGTCATTTAAAGAATATATTGAAATTTTAAATGACATAAGGACTAATAAAATTCCAATAGATCAATTAAAAAAATTAGGCAGTTTTAAAGCGAATAATATTAAATTAATTAAATCATTAGCTACTGCAACTGCTGAAAATTTAACAGAATTAGATTATTTTAGAGCTTTTTTAACATATAATAATGTATCTGATGATATTATTGAACTTTTCTTAGATGAAAAAAATATAAATAATTTGATCGTATATTTTAATGATATTATTAATACAACAGAGAATAATCTTGAAGACTTTTTAGCAAAATCAAATGCTGATGACATAACAAAAAACAATATTAGACTTTTTGCATGTTTACAGGATTATCTGTCAAATTCACCTTCAAAAAATAGAAATCAAATATTTACAAATAATAATTTTTTTAATGATTTTAAAACTGCGTTAAAATTAAAAAAAATTATAAATTCAAATGATATTTATGGAATGTATGCTGATTTGTTAGATAAACAATCAAAAAAATTAATTGATAATTTAACAATTCCTAAATTAGCTGATTTTGCAGATTCAGTATCAGATACTTATACAATACCTATGCATTTTGAAGTTATTTATATTCCTTTAACAAACAAGTTAAGAACAGTTGGGAACTATTTATCGTTAGGCTCATCATTAGCAACGACAGATCAAAAAACATTTCTAAAAAATACTGTTATTACACTCGATATTTTACAAGAAATAGAACAAGAAGTGGCCGAGGGACGTGTTAAAATAAAGATATATAATAATAATAATAATAATACTGAAATTCTAGATACAAACAAGACGAAGGTTTTATTTGAATCAATTAGAAAAAATAAAGTTAATAAAGTCATCAATAAGTATAATGTATTTGATAAAATTGGTACTTCTTATGTCATAGCAGCCAATACAAAAATTTCAGGAGAAATTTATGTTCTTTATTACAATGCGTTAAAAAAACAAAACGTCCAAAACGTCCAAAACATCGATCAAACCATAAATGATCAGATTAAAATTTCAATAAAAAAAGACAATTATTTTACTGAAGTTACTATACAAACAGATGCAAATGGTGTAAAATATTATGCTGATTCAAACGGAAGTAGAGTTGGTGATGTAGGTAAAGTTGACAAAACAAAAATTACATATGGAATTAGAGAAGGTCAAACCATAAATTTTAATGTTAGTTATAATATAGGCGATTCTTTAAATACTATTGAATATAAAGCCCTTCGAGATCTTGAAGAAATGATTGAAGGAAGGAAAGCGCGTTATGAAAATACAGAAACTGAAGTAGAAGATAATTTACCTAATTTTACTGATATTGACGATACCACTGAAGTTCATGCTATTAACAATATAAAAGCAAATAACGTCGACGTTACTCGTGATACATTAAAAATTAGATTACCGATGGATGAATATAGAAAGCAAATGGAATTATTACAACAAAATTTTGAAAAAACAACTTCTTATTTTAGTAATTTTGATACTTTAAGTTTACGATTAACATCTTATTTGAATCCTGAAAAAGCGGCTGGGGCAGAAGTAATTAATGAAATAGGCGCATCTTTAAACGATCAAGCGGTGCAGAAAAGAAATGCTGCTATTAGAAAAGCTTTAGATATTGATAAAGTTGATAGTTTAATAAATGATTTAAGGCAATTGGAACCTTCGATAAGTAGAGCAACAAAGGTTAAAAATTCTTCAAATGCGCTTGAATTAATTAGATTAGTCGACGCATGTAATGAGATTCATAAAACATATCAGTTAAAATTTTCAAGTATTATAATGATGTATCTTAATCCTAATATTACGTTAGATATAAATCTATATAAATTATATAGTAGATTATTAAAAGAAGTACTTCAAGTTGATATTAATACTGATAAAATTAAAAATTTTAATGACGTTATAACACATTATGACGAGTTACAATCAATATTTAAAACAAAATATGCCGATATAAATGTAAAAATGAATGCAGATTTATTTAATTCTAAATTACCAGAAATTGATATGAACGCTATTTCGGCTTCTTACGGTTATAGCAGTACAAAAGGCGTATTTTCTAGAACATCTTATCAATTGTTTAATAGAATTAGATTTTATTATAGGAATCATTGGTCTATTTTTAACGATTATAGAATTGCAATTGAACGTACGCAAAAATTAACAACTGAATTAGCAACAGAATTTGATGCAGTCGTATCAACTAAAAAAAAGGCAGGAGAAGTGCTAAATAATAGTATTGATTTACGATCTCTTGCACAAGATTTTACTCAATTAAATCAATACTATACAGAGTATCAACGCGTGCTTACTAACTCATTTTTATTTGACATAGAAGGCGGATTAAATTTAAGTTCTAGAAAAGTAGGTAGTAATTTTTTCGATAATCTTTCAAGCTCTGTGTTTGATATTAAATTAATATCAACTAAAAATTGTCAGCATATTATAAATATGATTGAATCAGTTTTAGGTGGTATGACTACTTGGGAAAATTTTTTGAAAAATAACACACCAATTATAGGTCAGGTTATTGATTTTACACAATTAGCTACATATGGAAGCGCACAAATTATTGCAGCGTCTTTTGCAAAATTAAGATCAATTATTTCTGAATTACCAGCCATTGCTCCTTTAACAGGTAATGATACATTAAAAGCAAGTGCAGCTGCAATTAGATCAGCTAGATTAGGTGAAAAATTTTTACAACAAGCTGATACACTTATGCACTATCTTTTTGACTATCAAAAATTCTTTAAACTTAATCAAGGTGTAATTGCTAACTGCTTTTTAGGTATTGTAAACGTTATAATAGGATTAATTTCAACACTGAGATTTGTGGTACTCTTACAATTAAGATATCCTTACATGTCAGCATTTTTAAAGTCATTATTTATGAAATATAATTCTTCAATTGTAAATGAATCTTTATATCACGTTGAATCAGAAAAAGCATCTTGGGAAAGAACAGTTTACCCTTTAATGACAGTACTAGCAGGACATGTCACCTCAGCTGCTATTATAGGTGATAATAACGATGTCATATTAAAAACAAGAAATTTCGCAACACAAATGGGCATTCAAAACCAAATTGTCACAACCACTCTCAGTAAATTAAAAGAAGCAGCAACTTTATTTAAAAATCAAAATCAAGAAGTACAACATGAACAAATTGTAGATCAATTATCAGCAGATTTTTCACTGCAAATAAATCCAATTATCACTGCATCTGAATATAATAATTTACCTGACAATATAAAGGAAAAATATAATCAAAAAGATAATGATTTTTATTATAATAAAAAATATTTGGAAAAAGGCAATAATAGCGATTTGATTTTTAAAGGACTTTCTCCTGAGCAAATTGAAAAATTAGTAAAAAGTATTATTAATAATAATTTATTTATCTCGTCCTTTTTAAAAGTAGAACATGAATCACTATATAAAATCTTTTTAGATTATTCAAAAAAAATAAATCCTTTAGTATCTGTAAAAACATCTAATTTTAAATATATCATTGATTCAATACAAGAAATATTACAAAAAAATCGATCATTTAGCAACAAAAACGTTACTATTATACCTGACAGTACAGAAGGTAAATTCAGAATTAAAATTGGAAGCATTACAGTTGATTTTGATTTAACTGATCCTACTTCTAATTTTTTTACTGACGTTGCCTTTAAACGAATCACAAACGATACAAGTCTTATGAATAGCATTCGTGTTAAATGTAAAGAATATAAAATAAGTTTTCAATTAAACCCAGAAAATTTTAAATTAGAAAGTAATAAAGAATTAGTAAATGCTTTTTTAAATAATTTATTAGATGATTTAAATAAAAAAGATACAAAATCATCTAATTTAATTAATAGTGATAATTTTACAAAAGAAAAAACACCATTTTTCGATACTAATGAAGGAAAAATCAAAACTCAACAAATTGGTATAGGAAATGTATTTCTTGATTATTCAACAGATTTATATAGAAATATTTATGAAAATAATCATGATGATAAAATAAAAGTTGAAAGTTATAATGATCTTTATTACATTCCTAATATTAAAGGTAAATTAAGTTTTATTGATTTTTATTCATTTTTAAGTAATCTTAAAGGCGTTTCTTCTTTAAATGTTAGTTTTTTAAATGATATATTAAGTATTTCTTATGCTTTAAAACATAAGAAACAAGAAAATGCTACTGATGTTTTTGATCTTAACGCTTTTCAATTCAATATTACAGACGTCGAGAGTACATATATTAATATAAATGAAGTTTTAAAAGAAGTAGGTTTTAAAGCTGATGATTACACAAATTCTTTAAAGACAATTATTTTAAAAAAGTTTGCTGACTTACATGAAATGAATGAAGACATAAAAAAACAACTAGATCAGTTTCAAAAAAAGATAGCAGAAATAAAAGCGTCTTCTCCTAATATATCATTTATGACAACTTTATTTTCTTCAACTTGGAATGATTTTAAAGCTTATATAAAAGAAAAGTTAAATGTAAGTAAAGAAACACAAAAAGATATTGATATAATGATTCAGATATTATCTGAAACCCCTGAAACGTTTGAAAATTTCATTAATGGTATGTTTATTAGTCAAATGAAAATTTTAAATAGTGTATTAGCAGCAATTAAACAAAGGTATAATAATTCTATTAATAATTATGATGATTTAGTATCAATTATACAATCTTTAAGTTTATCTATTAAATGTATGAGAATAGACAATAGTTTGATAGATATGTCTAAAAGTAAGAGTTTTGTACTTTTTAAAACTGATTCAAAAATACCTTATAATACATCAGGTAGCAAAAATTTAAGAGATGTTAACGACAACTATAAACAATATAAAATTAATGACAACAATCCATTTTCAGTATTATCAATGTTGACAAATGGAATTGAAGGAATTTCTGATAATAAATTAGTGATAAATAAAATATATAGTCCTTTTTTGAAAACGCCAGAACAATTAAATTTATTTAATGCCCTTGATAATAATTTTGAGAGTGTTATGTTAAAATTATTAAATGCTTCTGATAATTCAACAGAATTCTTAACTGATACTTTATCTGAATTGCAAACCGGTTTCGATCCTATTCAATCATTAACTGATATTGGGATTGATACTTTAACTGTTGCTGATTCAATTAAAAGTGAAGCAGAACAAGGCGTTTCTGAAATACAAAACATCGCTAAAAAAGCTTTAGAAATTGCAAAAAACCCACCAATACAACAAGATCCAAATGCATCTGAAGAACATAATCCGGAAGTAAATTTAAATATTTCAAATGACACAAATAACGCAAATATCGACCCTCAAAAAGCAGTTAAAAAAGATGAAAAAGCTAAAGTTGATATTGAGTTAAACAATGAAACTGGTGCTGTGAAAGTAAAGAGAAAAAAGAAAAAAGAAAACTTACAACAATCTATTGATAAAAAATTTAATTTATTGATTGAATCTATTAATTCTGATGTAACTAATCAAGATCAAAAAGATATAAAAACAAGTGAAGATAATGCTGCTGTTTTTGATACTGAATTAAATTCATATAATAATTTTATATTATATAATGGTGAGGTAATTAATGAAGTAATTGCTTCTAGCAAGAAAAATTATAATTATATATTTAATGATATTTGGGATATCGCGTCTGGGAATCTTAATTTAGATAATATTTTTACAAAATTCGAAAATCATTTAGAATTTTTAGATTTATTTAAGAGAAAATACGCTCGTGAATTTTTGGATGAAGAACTTGAGTGTTTATTTTTATGTTTAAAAGCTAATTTAAAAAATACTATAAAAATTAATGAATCATTTGTTAAAATATTTGATGCTTTGAATGTTAAGCCTAATAATGCAGATGAATTTTTGAAAAATGCAGATTTATATAAAACCGATATAAATGGAAATATTAAACAAATATTAGACGATAAAACGGGTTTAATTAATTATTATTCGAATAATAAGTTAAGAGAATTTTCAGCAATGAATTCTTATAGAAAGCAACCTTTGTTACAATTTTTATTGAATTTTAATAAATTTGATATACAAAAAGGACAAGATGAAAAATCAATAACAGACACGAGTAAAGAAGAAAGAATCACAGATATTTTGAATCTTGTTGCTGGATCTGTTAAAGATGTGAATGAATTGACTGCACAAAATTTTGAAAATATTAATCAAGGTATTGTTAATGGAATTGCTAAGAATAAGTATAGAAATACAGTTAATAAGACTTATTTTCAAAAATTGGTGGAATATTATAAAGAATACAATACACAATTAAATATTCAAAAAATTAATACAGAGGCGGTAGCATATATAAAAGCCATGGTAGAAATTATACAGAATGAATCTCTTCAAAAGATTGTGAATGATAATTCTTATATTATAGGTGTTAATTATAATCCTGATTATCGAGTTAAAAATAAGGTTAATGAATTAATAATGTTAGGATTTATTGAAAATGCTGATTCTGTTTTAACTAATAAAGCAATTTCGCATAATTTAGAGATTGCGTTAAAAATAAATCCAGATTTAAAAAATGTTCCATTCATTTATTCAGTAGATATTTCTGAGTTATATGGATTAAATAAAGATATTAAATTAAAATTTGAAAAAATTAATTTAACTGATAAAATACCATTTCAATTTAATGCATATCAAATTATAGATCAAGAAATTGATGTTAGAAAAAGAAAACAGTTATTATCAAATTGTTTTGTAACATTAAAATTTATGGATCAGCAACAGGTTGAAATGTTGTTTAAACAAGCTGACTTAACAGAACCTACTGTTTAAAAAATTTTTATAAAATAATTTTATTTCTTGTAAAAGAAGACTTTTTTAATTAAATTCTATTTAAATAATTTTATATTTTATTTCTATTTAAATAAAGGAAAAAGATGAATACTTCTTCTCAATTTACTACTAGTTTTTTAGATTCTATTAACGTTGAAATTATGTCTTCTTCACATGATAAGCCTTTTGAAATGTTTTGGAATTGGTTTCGTCAAACTTGGATTACTTTACAAGATGTCCCGTTTGATCCTAATAATTCTGAACATATTCAAGCATGTTTAGATGTGATTAATCGACATGCTTTACCTACGCCAATGGAGGTTTTAAATTTTGAGATTAAAATTACAGGTTTAAGTCGTGTAGCTTTGGCTCAAATTACTCGTGGTCGTGTAGGTTGGGCTTATGTGGTTGAGTCTCAAATGCCACAACATATTAAACATGCAGTTACTATTCCTATAAACATTGCGCAAGATGAAAGATTTAGGGATCGAGCAATTGAATTAGTTAGATTATCTCAAGAATTATATAATGATATGTATAATGCAGATATACCTCCGCAAGATTGTCGTTATTTAGTTATGCATTCTCAACAAACTAGTTTAGTAATGCAGTGTAATTATGCAGCTTTGTTAGGATATTTTGCGAGACGTTGTGAGAATGGATTAACAGATGAATTAAATTTGGTAGGTCGTTTGATTCTTAGAGAATTACGTAAAAAGTATTTAAATACTGATGGATCAGATATTCTCTTTGGTTCTGGATGGTCGACATTATTAAACAAATTTGACGGTATGGGTACTAACAAAGTTTGTTTAAATGTAGATAAAGTCTTTGGTAATACAGGACGTGCGCCATCTGTTAATGATAAAATTCCAAGTTTGTTGAATAATTCATGTGATTATGATTTTAGTAAATCAGCTTGGTATTTTGAGTTGCAACAATTACCTGATGATTTATTATTCCCTGGTGAAAAAGAAATGGTTGAAGATTTTAAAAATATTGGATTTAAAAATCGTTTACAAAAACTTGAAGATCAAAGAAAGAAATAAATATGACTGTTTTAGTATTTGATGGGCCAGATGGCAGTGGTAAAACAACATTAGCTAAAAATATTGCACAAGGTTTAAAATTACCATATCACAATAATCCTTATGAGCATGGTGAATGGAAGCATCCAGAACGTTATAAATTG
>JACCDO010026229.1_pt1 | contig 13332 bp, 18 predicted proteins | sample 7446101 | NCBI WGS metagenome assembly JACCDO01 (sample SAMN15323440, study PRJNA562643) | freshwater metagenome | isolation source: river surface water | place: USA:Blue River Watershed | collected 2017-08-16
GTGCTCGGCTTTTTTGTGCCTTCACCCAACCTTCCAGCTCCCCGCCCTAAAATCCCCAAGAAGCCTCCCCTCTCCCCTTTCCGCTGTATCCACCTTCCCCGCTTCGCTTAACGCTTGGAAGAGCCCTTTCTGATCGTTTTAAGCCTATGTCCTATCGCTCCCAAGACCTTCCCCCCCCTATTTTCCTCACGCGACCCAAATCCGATTTCCTGCCTCGCTTAACCTTTTTCACGAATTCCAAAATCTCCCCACGATTTCCAATCTGCCGCGTTTTGATCCGGTTTTTCCGCTAAACCTTTTCGCCTCCCCAACCGATTTCCCTTTTCAGTCAGTCAGCAAACCAAACAAACCAAACCAAACAAAATGAGTACACAAACCAACATCAACCAACTCCGCGCAAACGTAAACCAAGCCCTCCGCGCCATTGAGCGCAATCCACGTCCGTTTGCTTGCTCGTGGGAGGCACTGTTCCGCGGTACCCCTGAAGGGGACTTCGACTGGACGGACGCCGAAGCAGGCGACTGGGTGTGCTATGAGGACGACGATTGCGAAGGCGGCTGGCGCAAGGACGCTTACTGCGTCAACCTCAAGCGAGTCAATGGAGTTGAGACCGTTGAGTTTACTACCGTGGACTGCGACGGAAACTGGGACTTGCTCGCTGAGTTTAGCAACGAGGACGCAGACTCCGAGGAGTTGGCATTTGAGTTGGCAACGGTGAGCTGCCACTATCAACTGCTACGTAACGCACTGTACTCGCTCCACGTTGTCGAGACCGGTGAGGATCCGCTGGGTGAGACGTTGAGCGGCGATCCCAGAAAAGCCCATGCCAAAGGTCTGGAGCAAGAAATCGATGACCTTTGCTCCTACGTCCAAAGCAAGCTCCCTGAAGCCATGTAACCGCACCTTTCTGCAAAAAACCCAAACCAAACCAAACCAAACAAACCAAACAAAATGCAAACCACAACAACAACACCCCGCACCATCCAAGCCGCCGCCGCTGAGTTAACCGCTGCAGGCTACGAAACGCACATAACCCGTGACGGCTGGCTCTGCGTGTACGGCCCGCAGGCGGCCTACTGGGAGGCATGGTTTTCGCCCAACGACGGAAACGACGTTACCGTGGGAGACGTTCCGCAGGCGGTGTTCGACCTCGCGTACTTTGAGGCAAAAACCGCACTCGATGCGCTGGCAGAAAATGGCAGTTGGACGCGCAACGGAGCGGAGGCTCTGGCGGATTACTTTGGGTTACAAGACGCTCCCGCGTCCGAAATAGATGTGCGCTTTTTGGCAGACAACTGGATCGAGTACCCCTCCGCCTTGGAGGCTTCCGACGAGCATGGGTACGTTGCCCCCGATGAGGAGGACGCTCTCCTCTGGCTGATGGACAGGACTAAGGTCATCCCGTTTGATGGCGGTGTGATTGTCGTTGGCTTTTAACCACCCCTCCCCTCCCCCTTCCGGCCGAGCTGCCCCCGTGGCGCCTCGGCCTTCTTTGTGCCCTAAACACCGCACCATGCCCCGCTCACCTCCCCAACGTCACTCCCTGCCCCAACGCCGCTCCCTGAGCTGACACCGCTGATGCGTGCCTGCTTCCCGTGTCCCCGTCTGTCCCCGACTGTCCCCGTCCTTTACACGCCCCCATCGCGGCGCCTCGGGGTAACCGCCTGCAAACGCCATAAGCGCAAGCTGGGCGATCGCCCCACCGCGTCACGCGGGAAGGCCTGCACGCTACTGCTGACCGGCTACCGGGTACAAGCCATTCCGATTTTGGGCGTGAGCCAAAACTTTTCACGAAAGTCAAAATCTGCCGGTGATTTCGGTTTTGCCTGCGTTAATCCGGTTTTTCCGTTTAGCCCCAATCCAGCGGTGGATGTGCTGCTGTATTACATCTGCGTCCTCGGGAATTAAACACGGTGGAAAATCCGTGTTCAATTCGGTGTTCAATTGCCGTGTTCAATTCCGCGTTCAACACACGTCTGCTCCCGTCTGCTGGCGATCATGTGCTGTCCTCCGGTGGATGGGTTGTTGTATTACCCCCTCGTCCTCACACGCCGAACTCATCCGCCATGGTGACACGCACAACAATCGGCACGCTCGCCTGCATGAACCGGTCGGCGTCCAGCAACACCCCCTTGTCCCCGCCCCTCACGTCCAAGTCCGCTATCACCCTCGCCAACAATCTCTGCTTAAGCTCGCTGACCACATCTGTCGCCTCCACCACAAGCCGCTCCGCGGCGTCTGCCCTATCCAGCAGCTCCTGCGATCTGGCCCGCTCCCTGTCCAACGCCGCCCCCACCTTCTCCAGCGCCCGCATCAAGTTGCGGATGATGTCCTCTGGCTCCATTACCGGAATACCGGTGTCATCCAGCCACTCGTCGTTGTTGTTGCCGCTGCTGTGGTTGCTCTCGCTGCTATCGTTTGGTGTTACCATGTTTGTTTCTTGGTTCGGGTTTACTGAAATACCTGCACTCTTGGCTGCAATACGTGTGGTTCGGGGACAACGCATCAAACTCCTGCCGACACCGCTTGCAATGCCGCTTGCTTAAACGCTGCTCACTGCGCAAACCGCGCTCAACGTGCCACCGGCGCACGGCCTCGTTGTTCGCCTTGCGTGCGCACTCCTTACTGCACCGCTGCTGGGTGGGCGATTGCTTGGTGAACCGCGTGCCGCATTGGTCGCACGTTATCTCCTTCAACGCGGGATTGATGGACGGCGTGCGGTACTTGGGCTTGGCGTCCGTAATGCGGCCTTCCTCGCGCATCTTGGCCACAATGGCGCGGATCTCGTCCGCGTTGATGTCTGTTTTCATAAACTCAACTCCTGCATCAAAACGGTAAAAGCTCTTGCGGCGGTTGCTGGGACAACTCCATTCCCCAGGAGTCGCAACTCGTCGGTTCGATTGTCACTGGAGATGCACAGCTCGGCATAACCCATCCAACCGGCAACCCCATCAGCGTCTCCACCCACCTCGGGTTCAGTTTTCCGCTGGCATCCTGTTTCACCTGCCCCGTCAGCAGCAACTCGTTCTTCCGTTTCCCGCCCCTGCTGATCTTCCCTCCAGCCATTCCCTCCGGCGTTGCCCACGTTTCCCTCACTGCTTGGGCCGGTAGAGCATAGTTCCCCGCACTGTCCCTCATGTTCGGCCCCGAGTGCTGCGGATTGCTCGCTTTCGGTGTCGCCCACTGCGGGTTCTGGACCGCTGCATACAGGTTCGGACTCCTGCCACTGCCCTGCTTCGTCTGTCCCGCTGCAACTGCTGCTTTCACCTTGGCTCTCCTCTCCTGCATCCCCTGCTCGAACTTCTCCCACGGCACTCCGTCGTTGGCTCCCGTCGCGTCCGGCGTCGGCCACAACTCTCGGCGGCTCCCATCCGTGCTGGGGCTCTCCTGGGCGGGAAGGCCAGACATCTCCGCCGCTATCGCTCCAACAAGCCGGTCGCGCCTGTTCCGGTGTGTGCCATCTGGATTGAGCGCATCCAGCGAACAACCGGTCGTGTCTTTCCAATCCCGCGCCTTCGCGGTGGGCCATGACGAACACTCGCTTGCGCTGGTGCGGCGCGCCGACTTCAGCCGCGCTGAATACTCCCCACGTCGCTCGGTAACCCATTGCTCCCAACTCATCGATGACTTCCCGTAACCCAAGGCTGATGTGTCCTTCGACGTTTTCAAAAAAGCACACTCTTGGTCGCAGAATCCGAATGCCAGTTGCAATGGCTGGCCAGAGGTGTCGCTCGTCGTCTGCTCCGAGTCGCTTACCGGCTGCGCTGAATGGCTGGCAGGGATAACCGCCAGAGAGGATGTCCACGCGTCCAGAAAACGCTGTCCACGGGAAGGACTTGAGATTGCTCCAGATTGGAGCCGCATCAAGCGCCCCGCTTTCCATTCTCGCGAGAAGAAGCTCGACCGCGAAGGCTTCGATCTCTGCATAAGCGACTGTGCGCAGATTTGGGACAACGCGTCGCAGTCCAAGGTCAATTCCTCCGTATCCACTACAGAGGCTGATATGAGTGATTTTGGCAGTATCCACATTGCTTGTTCTTTCGGTCAGTTGTTCTGTCTCCTTTAGAAAAACTTTTCACAAATCTCACCCCAGCCAATCCGGAGCGGCCTGCTCCTGCACCGGTGCGTCAACGTACACGCTCACGCTCACGCCCTCCTCACCGGCTGCGCACCACCGCTTCCTGACCGTCAAGTCCGCCACTCGGCTATCATCCCCAACCCACAAACCGCCATCCACCAGCGCGTCCATCACCAGCTTCGCCAAGTTGTCCGCATCCGGCTTGTGCGTGTGCGGCTTCCCAAACCGCCCTTCCTCACCGGTGGCGAAAGTGAACGTCAACTCCATCGAAATCGCCTCACGCAGCCCAAGAGACTCCGATGTCTTCCCCGCCCGCTGCAAAACATGGCCCGCGCACGCACGCAAAGCCGCCTTCCACGCGTTGGACTTCGCGTCGAGGGTGGATACCGCTCTGCCGTTAACAAAACGCGGCCTTGGCTGTGGACGAGGTGTACCGGCAACAAAGAAAGTGAGAGTCATAAAAGTCTATCGGGATTGTATACAATGCGAGCGGCGCGGCCCTTCAGAACGGTCAGCAAACACAACAAAAAGAAAACAGGTGGAAATTTCGTTCGATATAGAGGAAGGCAGCCTGCGAAGCAGTATCCCCTCTCCTCTCAGCTAGCAACGCGGTAAGCTGAGAGAAGAGAGAGGGGATAGTAGGAAGAGCGTAAGCGATGAGTACGCTACTCTCTATATAAGGGCTCATGTCCTCAAAGGGGATTTTTCTTTTGCAACTCATTTGATTTTCAGGCGTTTACGACGCGTCCTTTTTCGCAACCCATTTTTGGGCACTTACGAATGTTGGCGCAAACCATTGCACAATCCTTGCGCTTTTGCAAAAAATACTCTGTAAAAATGCTTGCGCAAAGTTGGCGAATCTTGCACAAACAGGTTATCGCAAGTTTGCGCAAGCCAAAAATACCACTGATTATCAACGACTTATGATGACCGCCGAATACTACCGTGAATACCGTGTAAAACGCCGTGAAAAAGCCGCCCAAAAGGCGGCTGAAACGGTCGATATCAAGGCCGATTTGAAGGCTGCGCTGGCAACGTGCGCAGCCCTCCAAAAGACCATTGCGGCTCGCGACGCGACTATTCTTCATCTTGAGAAGCTAGTTTCTCAGCTCTCGGTAGCCCAATCCGAATCTCTCTCGCGAATTGAGAGCGGAATGCAGGTACTGCTAGCTCGTCATGCGCTTCAGCCAGCTCCTCCCGCACCGGTTGATCCTCCTGCTCCCGCCCACTCTGGGCCGGTGCCGCCATGGATGGCCGCGAGAAGGTAGCCCCCCACGCGCCCGCTGCTGACCTGCCAACGCAGGTACCGGTCTCAGGATCGAACATATACTCCGACCAATCCGGCAGGGACGAATACGCCCCTGCTTGGATGGCGGCGCCGGTCTCATCCGAAGCCAAAAGACCACCCGGCACATCGAGGTAGCTCTTGGCCTTGCTGCCCTTAACCGCGCACGAGACGATAAGCTCCTTCTGTAAGCCCTCCTCGATGAGGTGCCCAAACTCGCTTGCGCCAACTGCGCGCAACACCGGTGGGAGTTCAGAGCGGCGCTTGTAAAGCCCGTTGGCTGCGTTCTTATTTCCCAGCGTGTACGGGTGCAGATTGCCAGCTGCCTCCCGCACCGCCAGAACAAGCCATGCAAGCCTCTCTGTCACGTTGATGGCGCTGTACACGTCCAGCTTGGTCACATCCTTAAGCAGGCCGTTGCCGTCGCGAAGCAGTGTGCGCTCGCCGCGCATGAGTCCGCTGATGTTCGCCTTTAGCACCCCGAACCGGTAACAAGAGTCCACCCGCGGCGCCAGAGCCATTCCCTTCATGCGGCGCTCGTAATCGGTCGCGTGCCAGAATCCTAAGTTGATGCGGAAGTACGACGGGATGGCGCTGCTCCCGCGAATGGAGTTCTTCATGTCCTTGAGCGTCCTGATGGGCTCGTTGCCGGGCTTGCGAATGTGGTGCGTAATCATGAGAGCTGCCTTGAGTTCTCCGCACACGCGCCCTGCTTCGCGCATCATCTCTGCAACCGCCAGCGCGTTGTTCTCATCCCCGTGTGAGACCGCGTTGAAAGTGTCGATTGCCACAAGGCATAGGTCTGGGATGCGCTTAAGCTCGGTGATGACTGCCTCCCACTTCGGTGAGGCTATCGGCGAGCCGCTCTTGGGATCGCGCTCCACAAGCGGAAACGCCCCGCCAACCGCTGAGAGTGGGATAACCACAAGCCTCCGTCCTGCCTTTGTGATTAGCCCGCCATGGTCAATCTCAAGGATACGCCGGTGCATCTCGGTCTGGCTGTCCTCGCACAGCAGGAGCACCGCGGTTCCCCCGTTGGTGATGCGCTGGCCGCACCAGTCCAAGTCGCCTGCGTACTCCGGTTGGGCTGCGACCTTGAGCGCCAAGTCAGCGATAAGACCGGTCTTACCTGCGCCGCCCTCGGCAATAAATAGATGCGGCTCGCCTTTGACGACCAGCGCCTCAACGAGGTAAGTATGCTCTGGCTTTGGCCACTTAATCCACCGGTGCGCCTGCCATGCCTCAAACCATGACTCGGCCGGCGTGGACGCCGGAAGAGCGCGGGGCGCCGCTTGCACAGCCGCCGGTGCTGCATCAACCTTCCCGTTTCGGCGCGTGTCCGCGTTGACAAGCCCCTGCCACTCCGAGGCGAAGCGTGCGTCCGTCCACGCTGGGTGCATCCGCTGAAGCATCCAGCCGCGTGTTTGCTCGCGGGCCTCCTCAAGAGTTATCATCCCCCGACGCACAAGCCCCAGGTTCGCCCCTGCAACCGAGTTGAACGCGTCCCAGCGTGTCTCCCCGTTGGCAGCGCCCTCGTACACGTCGCGCTGATGGGCTGGCTCCTTCGGGAGCGCGTTGGTGCTGCTGATCCCAAAGAGCCCCGCCTCCGGCGCAATAGAGCCCTGCGGCAATAGCGAGCGAAGACGCTCGGTGAACGCGGCAGCGTTCTGCACGGTCTCGCTCCTCCACTCGATAGCGGTCTGCACCGGTGTGCCTTTCTTCGCGTGTACGCTTCCGGCCAAGCGGATTGGTTGGTGAGCGCGTCCGTACGGGTTTGAGTCAACCCCAAGGCCCATGGCGGAGTCACCACCGCTTACCTTGGCAAGCGCGTCCCGCATACGGATTGCCTGCTCGGTTGGCACCTCCGCATCGAGCTGATACCAGACGTGCCGCTTTGGAGTGCCCTCCTCGGTCGTCCCGCCTGACAACACCACCAGCGAAGGCTCACCAAGCTGCTCGGTGATGGCCCGCATCTTCTCGTCGGTGTCCCCGTTATCGAGGTCAGCTACCAGCGAGCGCATCCGCGCGACGTTGGCGCTTGTTGCCTTGCGCTCAGACAAGATGCCGGGGACGACAAAGGTTGCGACGTTGTACTGTGCCCACCGCTCTGCGGCAGACAATACTGGGCCAAAGCCATCCTTGGCTGGCTCAACGAAGATGTCCTCCCGAAAGACTCCCTCCTGCTCGGTTCCTTTTTCGCCGATACCGCGAACGCACACGAACTCGTTCTCTCTCCAGTCCCTGTCGCCAAACATGAGGCGAAGGTGCTCTTGGGCTTGGCGTAGATCCACCAAGCCACGACGGTCTGTCAATGGCTGCATTTTGTTTGGGTAGTAGTGGCTTACTTAAGCCAGAATGGTTTGGTTGCCTTGATGGCTTGGGATGGTTGGGCTTGCGTGGAGACATCTCCCCAGCATGGCCCCTTAAACGAACAGAACTTGCACCGGAAGTCGGTTCTGTCCTTTCCGATGCGAGAGAGGTCGCTGGGCGAAGACGCGTCAATGACGCGCACAGCGCGGTCAGAAGCCTCCTGCGCGGCAAGCGCGTCGAACGGGACGAGCTCAACGAGCACTTCACCGGTGTCGCGGTTGAGAGCAGTGAACATACCGCCAGACGGGATATCGAGGTACGCGCAGTAAACCTGCATCTGGGCGTAGTACACCGGCTTTGAGGCTTTGACGCCCTTGTTCTTGGTGTCGTTCCAAGACCTATCGTTGAGCGCCTTGTTTTCCCAAAGGAGCGGGTACTCAACGCCGGTGATGGTTGGGCCGCCAGCGATAATGCCGTCGATGTGTCCACCAAGGCGCCCGTCCGCAGCCCGGAAACCGAACTGATGGCCGTCGCTCTTCTCGGTGAGTAAGTCGAACCCTGCCTTGCGAATGTAGTCCGCCATGCGGGCTTCTCCGTCATGCCCCATGTCGAAGATGCGAAGAACCTCCGGTGAGAAGCCGGATCCTTCGTCCTCCGGTGTGTGCTCGTACTCATACCGAAGGCGCCGCTCGCACGTCTCCCCCCAACGGGACGCCCCAAGGTAATCCCGCTTTTGCTGCTCGGCCTGCCGCTTCAGAATGGCCGCGTCCAACACGGCAGCGACTGCTGCCTGAGCTGGCTCGTTGCCGGTCTGCTTCTTTGTCTCTGGTTTGAAGATGCTCATTCCTCGTCGTTCTTCATTGCGTAAAAGATGCCGAAGACTGCCAATAGCAGCACCAGCAGATACGCGGTTACGGAGGCTTTGTCCTCCTGTTGGTATAGTTTCATGGTGTCAACGATTGCGATGATCGCGAATACGGTTGCGAGTAGTTTCATTTCCCTTGATGCTCACGCCTGCTCCTCGCCCGTCGAGTACAAAGCGGACGGCAGTGCCTCTGCAAGATGGATATCTGCCGGAACCTCGTCCCGCACTGCTCGCAAGTCCGCTCCTCTCCGAGCGGCTGATGTCCTCCTCTGCGACGACGCATCATCAACGCTCCTCGCTTTGTGCAGGCTGGGCTACATCTCCGGTTGCGGTTGTTGAGCGGTACAAACTCGATTCCACACTGGTCGCATTTGACGGTTTGAACCAACAAGGATTGCTTGTCGGTTGCCTTGTCCGGCTCGGCTGAGGTGATGCGGCCTTGCGACCGCATCCGCTCGACAATCGCCCGTATTTCTGCGGGGTCGATCATTTCTCCACCTCCTTCGGTGGTTCCGGCAACGGCATCCAGTGGGTGACCTGTGCGCCAGTGTTCCAGCAGTGTTGTTCGTCGTATTGTTTGACGCTTTGCATTCCGCTGACCCACAACGTAAGCACGGGGTCTCGCGTTTCCGGCAACCGCTCCTCCACCGGAATCCAGCGTCTAGCCTCCTTCAACCGCTCGACTTCTGCGCGGAGTTGTTTGTTCTCTGCGTCCAGTGCCTCCATCGCAAGCGCATCAGGATGCGGATGGTCGCATTCCCCGCCGTTCACCCAGTGGTCTGGGTCTAGTGCGTCTCTCACGGTTGCACCTCCTTTTCGTTGGTCTCACCGAAATGGTCTGGCGTCGGCGGAATCTCCATCCAGTGTGTCGCCTTCCACATATCGCAGTCAGCCAGTCGCGTCCTGATGGACAGACCTAGCTCACCGGTGACAAGCACCTGCTTACCGATTTCCGGCAGGCGGTCTTTTACTGAGATCCACTCGCTCATAGCTTCTCCTCCTTCTCGCGCTCACACTCAACGCACACCCAACTTCCGCACGGGCCGTACTCGTCATGGTCGTCCACCCAATCCATGAGCGCACCGCACTCGCACTCCTTCTCGACCGGCTCTGGCGCATCTTGCAACCAGCCATCGTACCAACTTGGCAGCCCGCTCATTTGGACTCCTTTCTGAGGCGCATGATTTCTGCTTCGATACGCTTGAACGTCGCCTCAAACGCACGCCGGTTCGGGTGCGACTGTAGCAGCGTCTCCGTCAGTGCCAGAAGCTCAGTGGCTTCTTGTTCTAGTCTGTTTTTCATTTTGTTGTTGTTGTGCTGATGCGGGCAATCTCCCGCCGAAGATACCATGCTGCTTTCTCCAAGTCCTCGCGCTGCGTCTCGTACTTGAGTCCAGCTCGCCACACATATTTGACCACGTTCCCCAAGTTGAAGTTGAAGTGCTCTGCGACCTGGATGCACTCGGTGCCAGACGGGTGCTGCTTGTAGTGCTGCGGATCGACGGCGCTGGTCGTCGAGGACGGGTTGGATGATTTCGCGCCACAGTTTTGAGTACATACTGTCTCTTTCGGTTGGTTTTCCATGTTCTTTAGCCGAGAATTGCTTTTTTTATTCGGGACTCGTTGAAACGCCATGTCAGCAGGCAACTCGCACGATACCGAGACATCCCAAACATGGGAACGTCCGCCATGTGCTTGAGCTGCGCGTCGGTAGGCGGCAGCTTGATCCAACTCTTGGTCTTGCGCGAGTTTGCGCGGTCTCCGTTGGAGCGCAGGTAATCGTCCGCCTGAGCCAAAGCAAGCTCCTTGGAGTTGGTACGCGTGATGATGGTGACGGGGCCGCCGTTGGGGGCGCCGATGGCACTGAAGACTTCCCCCAGTTTGATGACGCCAGCCCACGCGGTAAGCCCATTGGCCATGCGCACCGCGTCGTTAAAGAGCGACTCCCACCGGAATGGCGAGAGCGAGATGATTTGCATCTCCGACATCTCAAACGACTCGATGGCCTCAACCGAGTTTGGTCGCACAGGGAAGGTGTAGCCGCACACCGGACAAGCCATCGTTGCAGCGGGCACTTGAATACCGCACTCTGGGCACTTCTTTGCTGGCGCCTCACCGGTCTCGCTCTTGCGCACAAAAAGCCGGTCTCCAGCGTCGATGTCGCCATGCGTCATAAGCGATGCGCCAAAGTCCAAAACGATGCAGTCCGACTTGATGACGCCGGGATATCGCTTCGCGTCGATGCACGGACGAAGTCCGCGTCCAATCATCTGAATCATTGTTGACTTCTGCGAACACGGACGCACCAACACAACGCACCCAACGCGCTGGCAGTCCCAGCCCTCCGTGAGCTTCATGACGTTCAGGAGCACTTTGATTCTGCCTTGGTCGAAGCGGCGAAGGATAGTCGCATTGTCATCGTCCGACATCTCCGAGTGAACCGCTTCGGCAGTGACACCCTCTTCGCGGAAAGCCTCCGCCAAGTGCTGCGCGTGCTCGATGGTCGAACAAAACACGACGGTTGCGCGGTCTTGCGCCTTCTCCTTCCAGTGCCGGATGATTTCCGAGTGGACGGCCCGCTTGTCCATGATGGCCTCAACCTGCCCCATGTCGAACTCAGCACCGGTCTTGCTGACGCTCTGGAGTTGGTCGTTAAGCCCAATGTCCATCCGGTACGCCTTTGGCGGAACCAGATTCCCAGAGGCGATGAGTTCGCCAACGCCGATCTTGTCAGCGACATTGTTGAAGACCGCGGTTAACGCCTGCTTGTCGCCGCGCTCTGGGGTTGCCGTAAGCCCCAACACGACGCCCTTCGGGGAGCGTTCGCGGAACGTGTCCACAATCCGCATATAGGTGTCGGCCGCCACATGGTGACATTCGTCGATGAACAGCCCGGTCATCCCGCTCGGCATGGTTGCCAAGTTGGATGGCCTGCACAGCGTCTGAACCATTGCGAAGGTCGCGCCATCCGACCAAGCCTTGCGTTCGGCAGTGTACACGTCGGTCTTCTCCGTCGGGCAGTACCGCTTGAAGGTGTCCTTGTTTTGCTTAACCAGTTCGTCGCGGTGTTGAATGACGAGAACCGGCCCGCGTTTCACGAACGGCGCAAGGATTGCGCTGCCCATGACTGTTTTGCCTGCGCCAGTTGGCGCAATGCCTAGAGTGTTGCCACACTCGTTTAGTGCGGCGATGCAGGCGTCAACAAACTGCGCCTGCCGTGGACGTAAAATCATAAGTGCCTTTGTTTCACTGCGCCAAAATGAAAGCGCTGTTGCAGGGTCTCCCTGCACACCATACGGCTTGGATTTGCCGTAAGGTTTACCTCAAAAAAGGGGGACGAGACAACCATTATTGCCCCGCCCCCCTACATCCCCAAACAAACTCCTGTGCTACTTCAACCAAGCAGGTTTCTTGCCAGCTGTCGCAGCTGCTGGAGCCGCTGCCTTCGCTGCTGGCACCGGTGCGGGTGCTGGTGCGCTGCCTTCGGTTGCCTGCGCCCACAGCTTGTGCCCGTTGCTGGCTGGATTCGGTGAGCCCCAGTCAGCGATGCTGTTACGGTCTGCACGCCCGTCCTTGCCCTTGTCGATGCCGACCTTGATGACGACGCCAGCGCCATTGATGGCTTCGATGATGTTCAAAAACTCACCGTCGTTGAACTGCTCGTATGACTCTGGGTGCTCTGGGTTGAACACGCCCTTGCTCTCAAGGATGCGAGTAATCGCGCCGATGCCCATCTGACGCCACACCTCACTGTTGTTGGTGTCGAATGGATTGCAGAGCATCCCGAACACGCGCCGGTTGTTGTATTGGCCCCCTTGGATGGCTAGCTCAATGGAGACGTAATCGCCGCCGGTGGACTGACTGCTCTTGCGCTCCTTAACGACAAGGATTGCCTGTGCCACTGTCCCTTTCGGGATGAGTTCCATCTCTGTTGAGCCGACGTTTGTGCTTTGTGCGTTGAACATGATTTTTGATTTTGGTTAGTTTTTCTGAGTGGTGTCGATACGTTTGCCTGCGCGAATCTTGGCGAGCACCTTACCAAGGTCAGCGGGTTCCTGAAGCTCAAGCGTGCCTGAGCGGTCTTTTGCGGGATAGCCCCACGGGTTTTGCTGGTGACAGACGAAGGCGCGGTACTGGGACTTGTCCTCGGCCTCAAAGTTCTGAAGCGTCAGAACGAGGTCAAAGATACCGGGCAGTTCGCGGCCCGTCTTCGAGCCTTCGATTTGAACGTCCCAGTACTTGCGTTTGAGCTCATCCTCCTGCTGCTCCAAGATACCCACCAGCACCACGTTCTTGTGGCAGTGCTGTAGCTGAGTCACCCACCGGATCATCTCGCGTCCAAGAAGCCCGTAAGCCCCGCGGATATCGGGTTTACCGGTCTTCTCACTGAATGCGTCCGGCTGTGTCTGGCACCATGCAAAACACATCCGGCTTGCAACGGTGATGGAGTCCACGAACAACGTCTCGTACTGCTTGTGATTGTCCGGTGAGCCGAAGGCTTCACACACCTGCTTGTAGGCAGCTGCACTGTAGCTGCCGTTGGCGTCAGCTGGGTCAGGCCCGCCAAGCCAGAGAGCGATGGCCTTTGCCAACTCCCACGGGTGCGCCGCCATGTCGTTAGAGGTAGCTCGGATGTCCAGAACGTCTCCCTTCCAGTCTTTGCCAAGGGCCAGCGTACCGGCTTCAAGGTCAACGAACAGTGTGGTCTTGGCGTCCAGCGTTCGGGCTTGGTAGGTCTTGCCGACACCGGCAGGGCCGAACACAACCGCCTTCACGCAGTCCGACGTGCGCTTGA
>JACCDO011604632.1_pt1 | contig 13328 bp, 12 predicted proteins | sample 7446101 | NCBI WGS metagenome assembly JACCDO01 (sample SAMN15323440, study PRJNA562643) | freshwater metagenome | isolation source: river surface water | place: USA:Blue River Watershed | collected 2017-08-16
GTACGATGCTGAACATATGGCTGCTAACTTAGGACTGGAACCCAGATATACCGCACAAGTAACCTTTACGCATGTTTGATAAAATTTTAGAATTCGAAAAAGCACTTGCTGAATTTACCGGAGCTCCTTATGCGATATCTACTGATTGCTGTACACACGCTATAGAATTATGTCTCATCTACGATCAAGTAAAACAATGTTCATTCACAGCCTACACTTATCTTAGTATACCAATGACCATGGTAAAATTAGATATAGAATATTCTTTAGTCGAAGAACAGTGGCTAGGAGAATATCAATTCTATAATACAAGGATCTGGGATAGTGCTAGAAAACTGCAAAAAAATATGTATAGAAAAAACAGTTTGCAGTGTTTGAGTTTTGGTCATACAAAACCCTTAGACAACAACAGAGGTGGGGCAATTTTATTAGATGATCTAACAGCCTATAATGCAATTAGAAAAATGCGATATGATGGGAGAGATCTCGATATAAGTCCTTGGATAGATCAACAGAATTTTAAACTCGGATATCATTATAAAATGAATCCGGAAGAATGCATAAGAGCATTAGAAAAATTACAAAATTATAAAGAACAGCCTCCCGTTTATGTAGAATACCCAGATTGTAGGAAAATAAAAATTGATAAACACTGAAAACGAATGGGATCCTCTAAAAGAAGTTATATTAGGTACGGCTACCAATGCTTATTGGCCGAAATTTTGTAAACAGTTCAGAGAACTAGAAAATACCACAGCCTGGAAAGAAACGCCGGTTCCATCTGGATCTGTAGATATCAAAATAATAAACGAAACTAACGAAGATTTAGAAAAATTTTCAGAAGTTTTAAAATCTTTAAATGTAATTGTACATAGACCTAAAGATTTAGATTTTGAATCTTTTGATGGTATGTATAATTACTGTCCCAGAGATCGAGTGTTAATTGTAGGAAAAAACATTATCGATGCACCTATGTTATATCCTACCAGAAAAAAAGAATTATCAGCTATTGAACATTTATTCGATAGCACTATTATTACCTGCACAGAAAAAGATATTATATTTGATGCAGCAAATATCTGTAGGTTAGGAAAAGATTTATTATATCTCGTCAGCGACAGCGGTAACAGAAAAGGTGCTGAATGGTTGCAGAAGATTTTATCGGATTATAAGATACACATCTTAGACAATATCTACAGCGGAGTACATATTGATAGTACAATATCTCCTGTTAGAGAAGGATTGGTCGTTTTGAACGCTGACAGAATAAACAATAATAATCTTCCTGAAATTTTTAAGTATTGGGATAAAATATGGATTTCTGGTGACGATATCATTCCTCAAAACTTTGTCGATTATCCTTACGCCAGCAAGTATATAGCATTAAACTTTCTTACTGTGAATCCGAATTTAATTATTTGTGATCCTAAACAACTCCATCTTAGAAAAGAACTCAGTAAATATCAGGTAGAAAGCATAGGCGTTGATCTCAGACACAGTCGAACTTTAGGTGGTGGGCATCATTGTGTTACATTAGATCTTTTAAGAAAATAAAATGCAAGAATATAAACAAGACATATTCTGGAATAACATTCCTCATCGTAAAGGAAGTTCATTTAGAAAATTAGGATTTTTAAAAACTAGATTACTAGATAGTACATTCTTTAAAGATGTTACAAATCCATATATTATATGGACTGGCACTGGAAGAATTTCTGCCTTAGAGCAGATGATTTTAACAACAAAAAGTCAAAATAAAATAAGAAAAAATAATTTAGAATTTTATTTTTACCTCTATGAACCTCTTTGTGCAAAAATAGGAGAATATAATCGAAGTTTCTATAGTGAATTTGATTCGGATGTTGATTTAAAAAAAATTACATCGGATGAATTTGAAAGCATACGAATTTTTACGAAAAACAACAACATCACAAACTTTAAAATTTTTACCTCCGATTATAGAATAGAACTTATAAAAGACAATTATCCCGATTTAAAAATTTGTTGTTTAGATATTTTCATTAGAGAAATTGCTGATAGTTATAAAGGATATCCAAAATTAAAAAATAAAATATCTAAAAAATTTTGGTGCGGTAATTGGAGATATACTGCACATCGTCATCTAGTAACCAGCTATCTAACCAACTTTAACGGAATATATACTTGGAACCTAAAATGTTCGTACAACGAATTAAAAAAGAATACCTGGTTTGATCTAGACAGGCTAAAGATAGATGATTCAATAAGGTATGATAAAATATCAAAAGGTATAGAATATCTGTATAATAATGTTTTATCTATAGACATAACATTAAATCCTGTCAATGTTGAAGAATTTCAAGAAGTTTTCATACCAGGAGATAATGCACCGAGCTGGAGTACGGATTTTTTACAAAGCTATCGATCTTGCTTTTGTGCGATTATTAATGAAACACGATACGCTCAACCATTTGGATATTTTAGTGAAAAAACCTTGACTGCTATGTTTTCTAGATTGCCTATTATATTAGTAGCACCGCCGTACAGTCTACAATATCTAAAAGATTTAGGATTTAAAACTTTTGATCGCTGGTGGGACGAAAGTTACGATCAAGAAGAAAACCATTACAAAAGAATGATGATGATATTTGATCTAATAGATTTTATTAATTCTAAAGACATGAACGAATTAGAAAAAATTTATGAAGAAATGCAAGATATATTAGACCATAATATATCGATTATTAGATCGTTGCCTTATAATTCTCGGCCTTTGTAAACACAATAGGTTTGTAATTTTCAGAAATAGTTAAATTTTGATTAGGCGTTTCGATAGAATACTGATTATAATCTCCCCATTTTCCTTCGCCTTTCCATGAAAAATTAAAACTCCATTGAACTGTTTGATTCAAATAAAATTCTTCATTCAGCAATTCTATAAATTCTTCATTGCTTCTACCTTCAATTCCCCATTCGGGTTTGGCTAATTTTCTGGCTCGAACTGCTGCATTACCTTGCATCCTAGAAAATTCTTGAGCGTAAAAAGGTCCGTGTCTCTGAGGAGACCTTGTGTCATTTGAATTATCATAATGCTGATAAAAATCTATTTTAAAATCTGCTTTCCAACATCCAACAGTATCAATAGAAAATTTATAAGTAGCATAATATTTTCCGTTTCCAAAATGTTGCCCGAACTCCATTTGATCCATTTCAGGTTCAAATCGAACTGTGATATCGTAACCCCCTCTAGCCCTCCACAAAGTTCTTAAAAGAGGCCACATTTCATTAACTAACGAATCGGCATACGGGTTAATATCGGTTTTTATAATTTCATAATCAAACTTTTCATAATTTATGTCCCTTAAAAGAGTTTCGTCATGAAATTTTAAATCATAATGATATTTCTTAAGATCGGGACGACGAGGATAATCAAACGGATAATCTGTTACTAAATGATCGATAAAAATATTAAAAGATTTTACCCTAGTATGAACATGAGATCCGCCTAATTTAAAATCTCTTGTTATCCAATATCCTAGATATTTCTGTCCTGATAGATTGAACTTGTATGGATTTTGTCCGGCGATGGTTTCTGCTCCTAGTCCGAATCCCATACCTGTACCTATATTGTTAATATTGTTATTCCTATTCCTCCATAAGAAGGTCATGGTATCTGCAAAGTCTTGATATGTTTCAGTAGGAAATCCTACGATCCAATTAGTAGCGGCATAAATTCCTACTTTTTTACCATCGATAAAATTCTGTTCCATTTCTGCTACTGTTACACCCTTATCAATATCATCTAGAACTTTTTGACTTCCTGATTCGCATCCATAGTTTAAAGAAATACATCCACTGTCTGCAAGATCTTTCATGTATTCTAAATCCATACGACCATCACATCTTGCATATCCGGTCCATTTAATTTTCAATCCCTTAGCTACAACTCCTTTAGCAAAGGCTCTTAATTCTTTTAAATTACCGTTAACTAAGCTATCTATGAACCAAACAATATCTGTTCCTTTATTATAATATAGCCATTCTATTTCGGCCAACGCATCAACAGCCTGCCGCTGTCGATATTTCCAAAAATGTGTTTCTTCGCAGAATGTACACTTAGCCGTACATCCTCTACTTAATTCACTATTAACCCCATTGGGAATTTCATAGTCATTAAAATCGATACTACTATAATCTGGAAGAGGAAGATTGTTTAAGTTTATGCGTTGATCTTCTGGTTGTTTGATATATTTTGTAGTATTAGGAAAATTTCCATTTTCTACTTCATTTAGTATTTCGAGAATCGCCTGTTCTCCCTCACCGTTAACTACATAATCATAATAAGGTTGTATGTTGAACCATCCGTGTTGTACATTTGATCCTCCTATAGCTATTATTACATTAGGCATTCGTTTTTTTAATTCTTGTGCCATCCATTTAGTTGGTTCAGCATTGAATTGATACATAGAAAATCCCACAACATCGGGTTGGAACTTTATTATTTGTTCAACGTATTTTTCTAATATATCTGAAAAAATAGGATGAATATATTTGTAATAGTTGTCATCTATCCATCTCCAGCTAGAGGCTGAATTCCATAATTTAAAACGGATCTTATCGTTGTATCTTATTTCATGTTTCCATCTTTGGTAACACTCTGCATTGGCATCTAATATTTTTGTTTGATAACCGGCTTGCTTTGCAACAGCTGATAACCTTGCTAGATTAAAAGGCGGAAAATGTGCAGACCATTCCGGAAGAAGAACTAACATTAATTTAGTTTTTCGTACAGCATAATCTATTGAAACATCTGTGACATTTTTTTGTACTGTAGGTTTAGCATACGGAGCGATAGCTTTTAACATATTAAGATGTCTAGCATCTGCGTCCGACGGCATGTCTCTAGCCTCAGATTTTTTTCTTAAATCGTAAAAATCAAATGCCATATTAGTTCATTCTTTTGATAAAATCTTTTTTGTTTTTTAATACTTGATAATTATAATCACAGATTTTCTTAGATTCAATTAAAAAATTTTCTAATTGATCGTCTGACAAGTTCACCAATCTTTCTACTTCATTGATAATTTTTAAAGCTCTTGATCCATCATTGATTTCTAAATCATAAGATTCGTCGATAATATTATCAAATGTTTTGTATCCTAACTGTTTAAGATATTTTAAACTATTAGGAGCAGAAACTATAATATATGGATGCTTCATTGCTATACATTTAAATATTTTCTCGCTTAAAAACGGAATCCCATTATATCCCAAACCGGTATGATAGGTAGTTTCATTTACTATACTAAAATAACTGTCTAGATAATATCTATCTGTAGAATTAGTTTGTTCTGCCCTATTAGTAACTAAATCAGTTGTATCAAGATACATCATAGGTAAGTTTTTAACATCTTGATTTCTTTCAAATATTTCGATCATCTGTCGATCGTTTCTATAATAATTTAAAAGTTCAGACCATTTGTAATTCCAATTATCTTTAGGATCATCGGATTCGCCGAAACTGACAAAGCCTTTATCTAATAAGTTTTTATCTTTTAATAAAATTAACATTAATGGCCGATGTAATCTCCAACGCCTATTGAAATTTATAAATTTTTTATTGTATTTTTTAATCTGTAAAGTGTCTATAGGATAGGGTAGTTGATGCGTGATCACATCCCATAATTGATACTCGAATAAACTAAACCATTCTACTTTGATTTCGTCTAAATTTAATTTCTTCGCTAATGTTTTTACATAATCTATCATCGTGGGAGCAGATGACATAAAAATAATTTGACTGGCAGGAACTTTTTTGGTAATGACTAAATTAGTATAGATACTATCTGCAGAATCAAGAAAACATTCTAATGAATTATCCAAAACTAAAAATGCTTGTTTATTTTTAATTTTTGCTAGGATTTCGTTAGGAATAATATTTTCAATATCATATATTTTAAAACTATTAAAACAAGAAAACTGAATATAATAATAATCAAACGATTCATTAGTTCTGGCAGACACTCCGACAGATCCATCGACCATCAATAATTGAGGGTTAGAAGGATCATAAGTTACCAAATACGGAAAATTATTATTTAGACAAGTCATTAAAATCTCATCGGTTTAGGTAAATGCCATTTTATATCAGAAATAGATTTTGCATTATCGATCATATTTTCATAGTAGTTTACAAAATCAACAGTATTGTCAGAAAATTGTATTCCGGGAAAAACTTTTTGAAGATACTGAAAATGCTGTTTAGTAGAAGGATGGTAGTCGACTGTTTGATTCGGATTATGATAAATTGATCGAGAAGGCCATTTGTTATTCAATTCTATAGTCGATAAATCCGGTTTTATTTTTTTTAAAGTTTCTTGAAAAAGATCAAATATGTCGTTATTTGAATCTGTATCATATTCTCTATCTAATTGAAGAAAATTAAACGGCATCATATTAAGCATATAATAATCTAAATTTAAATTTTCTAAGAAACCCGTAGTTAGAGAAATCAACGACATGTCTCTTAAAATATAACCACGGATGTCTGCATATTGCCTGATAAATTTTTCATCATAATAATTTTGAGTAAAGATATTTCCTGGAGTTTGCCAATTATTTTTAACATATCTATCTTCTCTTGCTACTCCTGACCACATACATATTATTAAATCATTTTTATTAAAATGATGTCGATGATGAGCTTCGACCAAAGAAGAAGCGATAAAAATATTACCTGCTCCCGACTTTCCATAATTATATGATTCAGGAATCTCTTGAGAAATTACATCAGCCCAGGTCGGCCAATAATAGGCTGTCATACTACAGCCAAATGCAAAAAATCTTTTATAGTTAGAAAAATTAATCATTAAAATAATCTTCTGTATTCTTGATAGCTAAGTGTAAAGATTCTCCATAAAAATCTTTCGATCTTACTAGATTAAAGTTATGTAGTATAGCATCTCTCGATTCAGTTATCTTTTTGATTTTTTTTTCTTTAGGAAGGGCACACCACCATTTTAAAATATTATTAGTTTCTAAGAAACGCTCTCTGTCATCATCTATATCATTATAGCTAGGATCTACTCCGCACCAACTTGTGTCAAATCCCATTTCTTGTAACTTTTTCAATGTTCCCTTAGATGATAGTAGTATCAAAGGGTGTCCGAATGCTATCGGTTTAAAAACTTTTTCGGTTGGAAAAACTACTTTTTCTGTAAATTTAGTTTCTGTTACAAAACTAATTAAACTATTATTATAAAAATTTAAATTATGAACTTCAGCAGCGTTAAGCTGTGACCAATCACCGTCTACAAATCGAGGATAATATTCTTTTAAAACCTGTGTAAAAAAATCAATTTCTCTATCTACTAAAAAGGCACCGACAGAATCGTTTTCCGCTATCTGATTGCAAGTTACCATCCCTGTAGATAATAGACCGTTCCTAACTAAAAAATATAAATGGGCACCGCGATGTGGTCTATAAACCCTATTTAAACTATTATACTCGTATTGAGCAGATATTGTAGAAATATCTATAGCTAAATTTTCAGGAAATTTTTTATTATAAAACATTTGAGTAAAATGACTAGAATATTGTACTTCAAACATTTTAGGATTTCCTGTGTCAATCAACCATTTTGCATAATCACTTTCAATATTCATATTTCCCTGCAATATAAGTATCGATCCCGATGGCAATTTTCGGTCAATCATTGCTTCAGTAGTTGCCTTGAATGCGTCCATATATGCATTAACCATCTCGCCGCCTTCTTTATCTGCCGAAAAAATTAACCTTAATTTTTTTGATCTCACTAAAGAACACAAACTATCAGGTAAGTATGAAATTACATGTTTAATCGGAACATTTTCTCCTGGGCCCAATCCCGACCAATATACAGGATCACAATTTAAATCGATAAAATAACATCCGGGAGTAGATATATGTTCAACAGTATCTAAATCATAACCAAGTCTAAGTAATTTAGACTTTAAAACTGTTCCAGAAGAAACTAACCAAAAATTTCTACCTTCGTTGGATTGTAAATCTTTAAGATTAGATTCAGCAGGCAATAAATTATCAAAGTAAATTTTCATCGATATAATTCCTGTAACTCAGGAAAAGTTTTTAAAAAACTTCTGCCTCTTATTTTATCGTAGTTATTAGTAACTTCCATAAAGTGTTTTCTTAAATGTTCATTATATTTAGAATTTTCAAGATACATAACAATTTTGTTTAATTCTTTATCTATATTTTTGCTATATGTTTTAGATTTAATTTTCTGTATTATTTGTTTTTTTAATTTTTCATCAATTATATCTGCACTATAGAAATTAGGATTCATAATATTATAAAAAAATGGTTGGTATGAATTCACTTCAAATAAACCGGTTTCTAACATATAATCTAAAAAATCTGTGACAGTAAAAACATTAAAGACAGAAATCACAGAACCTGAATTTAATCTAACATGAGGTGTTTCAGATTTAATCCTTGTTATGTTGTTTACAATATCTGACCACTGTGTTCCTTCTCTTATATATTCTGCGCGATCTTCCCAGCTATCTAAACTAGCATTTACTAAAATATTTGAAAAATGTTTCCATAGATCTAACACTGATTTACTTTTGTAATCGAGACGACTGAGATTTGTATTGTATTCTATTTCAACATCAGTATTTCCAGTCTGGATAAGATATTCTAAAATATCATAATGCTTATCTGTTAATAAAGGTTCGCCGCCGGCAAAATAAAAAGTTTTTATATTAGGAAGTTGAGATTTTATTTGTTCATAAAGACTGTTATTATCAACTCCGCCTGCTATTATAAAAATCTCTTTAGAAAGACCTTGAGCTTTGTCTTCTTGTGCCCAAGTAGATGAGTATGTAGATGAACAGCTCCTACATTTAAAATTACAAATGTTACTCCAACGAATATCAAAATGTTTTAGTTCCATTTTGTTTAATGACCCGTCAGATTCTGTTCTATCTACAAAATGCATAAACTCTTTGTATTTTTTATTTTTACTTTGCCTTACACTTTCTATTCCTCGTTGTTCTTGTTGATAACAGCCCTTGCATTCTTCGCAACTTTCGCCAGATAACATTTTTTTCCTAAGAGTTTTATATTTTTCATTATTCCATATTTCTTCTAGAGAATTATTTCTCACATTACCTAAATGTCTATGATGATCTGCTACACAACAGGGCAACACAGAACCATCAGGATTAATATACATATGGATCCAAGGATAAATGCAAAATGTGTTAGAGGTCACGACAATGTTCCAAAAAATTAACCATTAGAGGAAAAGTTGTTCTAAAATCAGTACCTCTCCTCCGATCATATTCACTAAACCATTTATAAAAATCTCTACGACCTTCTATAACCTTTTCTTTAGAATAATGCGTATCCTGCATATAATGAACTACTCGTTTAAATTTTTCAAATTCTAATTCTGAAAATTTAGTACGATCTCGATCGTCTAAATTATCTATTATGAAATTTAAATGATCGTGCATATAGGGCATAAATTTTTCTTTAGGCAATATATTCATATCATATTGCAAAGGTTCTTTTAAAAACGGAGTATCGAACCTAACACGCTGCCATTTGTTCTGATCAAATCCGTTGTACTTTTTCCTCCATTCAAGTATTTTTTCAAGAAGACTTTGAAAATTTGTTACTGTTAAAATATTAAATGTTATCATAAAAGTGATAGGAAGATTTGTCTTTGTCAAATAAGTATCTAAGTTTCTTTCCCATACTTCTAAATTTAATCCAGTCCTGATATATTCTGCTGCCGTACCCCAAGTATCTATGCTAGTAAATATTTTAAAATCTCTTATTTTACCGCCGGCTACAAGATTGTTTATTTTATCAACCAAACGATCTATAAGAACAGGCTTAACACCGAAATTAGTATTAATATTAAGCTCTAAATTAGGCAGTGGATTCTGTTCAAGATCATCTAGCAGGCGCCAAGTGCTTTGTTGTAACAATGGTTCGCCACCAGTTATTCTTAATATTGTTAATGTCTTTTTTACTTCGGGCCACCATCTCCACCATGCATCAACATAAGGATTAGATTCTTCTTCATAGATTCGAAACCAATCGATATCGTTTCTATGATTTTTAACCATATCATAGGGTCCATAGTCTTTGATTTCCTTATAATAATTACTGCTATGTTTAGGATGACAATATCCGCATTTAAAATTACACTCATTTCCAAATGAGATTTCGATGTACTGTGGGTTTATATTCTGATCCCAATCACCGTCTTTGATCTGTTGATATCTCTCGAGTGTATAGATACTGGCATTTCTTTCTTTCCGATCAGAAATGTAATCTTCTCCTAACGCTTCTATATTCCAGCAGTAATTACAACCGCTGGGCTTACCTCCGTTAAGCATTTCTAATCTTTCGTGTTTCTTTTGATCCGTGTTGTGTAAAGCACTAGGATCTATAGTTATTTCTTCTACAGAAATCTTATGAGGTGGTGGATGATAACAGCTATGTGTTTCGCCGGTCTGCAAATAGATAGTAGTATGATGCCACTTAGCAAGGCAAAATGTAGGAGAGATTTCATTCATTATAGGAATAAATTTCTGTATTCTAGCTTTGTCTTGCATCGAATTTCTCCTTGAGCCAATCAAAATCATTTATCATTTTAATTGCTTCTTTATTTCCTTTATTTTCTTCTCCATATTTTCTTCCCATAAGAGCTCCAAGATACCCATGATATCCATAAGATACATCCTCATTTAAAGAACACCATATATCTAAGCGTTCCATACTTTCTGCGGTATCTTGTCTACTGATAACTTGGCTGGCAAGTTTAGCGCATTCTCTAAAGGCTGACTTCCATGTATTAAATGGATCTGTATTAAATGCTGTGATGTTACTTACTTGATTAATAACTTTAAAATTATTAGATATACTAGTAGTCATATCTGTAGAACCAACATCCATATTCAAAGTTTTTAGTCGAGGTAAAAGTTTAACACCACCATAACCATATTCAAGATTGTTTAACGGATTTCGACTACGCCAAACATGCACATGGAATCTTTCATAACGAGGAACTGTGTAATCAAAATTAAAATCATCCACTATAACAGCATCTCCATCTACAACATAAAATAAATCTGTTGTTGCAAGATTAGCAGCAGCTATGTGTGCTTGGTGTATTCCCTTTACTCCGTGAACTCTTTTTGATCTAGGAAATCTTTGAGATAATTTTTTATAGTTGTCGTCTGCATTAGGTTCATTATAACTAATAAAAATTATATCGTATGTTACAGGAATAGGATTTGATGCACAGATATCTATTTCTTTTTTCTCAACAAAATATCTATTATCAAATTCACGCTGAGATACGGAAAGATTTTTAGGAAATAAACATATGCCATCTTTATGTTCACCGTTTCTAAAGACATGAACATATTTGTCATCCCATTTTGTAGCTCTATAATTAGTTAAATTAAAATTTTGATCTAATTTGACATCATCCCATATCGCCCAAAACATCTTAGTAAAGGATTTTTTAGAGATATCGCCAACATTACTACAATTTTCTATTTTTTGAGCGTTAGGATATTGTAGTTTTACTTCAGACCAAAGATCAGGATCTGCTGTTCCTTGACTAACGAAAAATATATCATACATTTTTATAGTAAGTCAATCCAAGATTAATGGTCTCATCGTAAAGATCTAGAGTAAATTTACTCTGTTTAGCATCTAGCCACGGCCAATCTAGACCTAATTCCCTACGAATCTTGATTCCTAGATCTTGTGCATCTTGATCAACCGTCCACTGATTAACATTTTCTTCATATATGTTTCTTAAAACTTCAAAGTCTCGTACTTGAACATAGTCCCATTTTGTACAATTGGTCATCCATGTTCCCATACGAGCACCGAGAATAGCATAATCGCCACAGTCCTCATGTAATCCTACTGTAGACCACATACGCAATCTATGTATGTTGTGCCACCAAATACGCTCTTTGATTTCCTGAGGGGGAACTTTAACACCATCGAGCAAAGTCATTTTAACACCTTCACGGAATCCTGCTCGCCATGCTTGGAATGGAGATCCTGTAATAATGCTGTCACTGTAAACCCGGGGAAAATTACGGTATCCATCTTCCCAACAGAAATCTACTTGTGCTCTTTCACTAGTTGAGTTCTCATGTGTCTGCATATTCAACACAAACTCTTTATTCCAGATCTTTAATCCACCGTTACCGTATCTCAATCCATTAATAGAATTACGACCACACCACCCATATACCTTGATCTTAGGATCACTCATATCAAGATCGAGATTAAAAAAATCGTGATGTACTATATTATCAGCATCTACCGAAACAAACCATTCAGTTTCTGATAACTCTGCAGCAGCTTTGTGTGCATGATCCGATCCTTTAACTCCATGAACTCTTTTAGCCCAGGGTACCTTAGTACAAAGATCGGCATAATGCAGATCTGCATTAGGTTCGTCATAGCTTAAAAATACAACATCAAATTCTACTACTTTCATATTCGTTTTAAAATATAATTTTTCAATACACGGCGTGTATATATGCTAAATTTTTCTGGAAATTCTATGTCACTAATAGTTATTTTACTATCAATGAGATCTTTTAGCAAGATCGAATGCTTGGCATACAGTATATTTGGATCATTGTATTCCGTAAAATAGAAATTTAAAGAAGTATCTCCGTCCCAAAGAACTTTTCTTTTAGAAACTGGCTGATATTTTTCTGGTAGGACAAAAGTGCCTCCAAATTCTTCTGTTAATTCAACGATGAAAGATTTAAGTTTATCATCAAACGATATTACGATATCGGGCCTATCAATGGTGGACCACTCGCTGTCTATTATCCTATGTAACACATCGTCTATTTTTGAAACTAATTTTCTTTCTATAAGCTCAAATGAAAAATCTCTTAGATCTACTGCACAATTAAAAATATTGATTTTTCCTTCGATGATCATTTCTGCTATTTCATTGTCTACTGTTATTTTATTTTTTTCTTCGATATAGGCATGAGTAGGACCGACTGCGGTAACTTGACCGGTTATATCATCAAATATAGCTACATAAGTTACTGGTTGAATCTTAATATCTTCAAAAAAATCTTCTACTTTTTCCATGCCAGTTCCTCTAAGACATTGATATTTTCGTCTGTAATAAAATCTTTTTCTACATAGTGTAATATGTTTGTCTGTTTAAAATTACCTATAGTCATATTACCTTGTTTATTAAGGTATAGACCAACATGATAAGTGACTACATCAGCAGGCCACGGCCAATTTTGTATCATTGGTTTTAGATGTA
>JACCDO011957427.1_pt1 | contig 13328 bp, 7 predicted proteins | sample 7446101 | NCBI WGS metagenome assembly JACCDO01 (sample SAMN15323440, study PRJNA562643) | freshwater metagenome | isolation source: river surface water | place: USA:Blue River Watershed | collected 2017-08-16
ATTATATGATGATACTGTAGCATTACTTAGTGACTTAATCTTTTCCGAATGTGTTAAACCATAATCAATAATCTTAACCTTAAAACCCATATTAGGCACATAATAATAATGTGTTTCACCTGATTTTGTAATTTGATAATATGTGTAGGTACCAATATTATTTAGATCATTTTGTAACATAATATTTTGAGATCTTAAATCATTATGATTGATTTTGTATTTGGACAATCCACACAATGCATAAATTATCTGAAAAAATATATTATATAAGATATCATCAGATATTGTTGGATCAGTTGGTTTTGTTTGTGTTGGATCAGTTGGTTTTGTTTGTGTTGGATCAGTTGGTTTTGTATCAGGTTGTGCCAGATCAGCTTGTGTTGGATCAGTTGGTTTTGTATCAGGTTGTGCCAGATCAGCTTGTGTTGGATCAGCTTGTGTTGGGTCAGATGGTTTTGTATCAGTTGAATTTGTATCAGTTGATGAAATTATTGATTTATTATTTATGTTTGATACATCATATGAATCATGTATTATTTTAATTAGAGTAAATAAATCGGGAATTTTTGTATTTTTATAAATAAAAGGTTCTATATAATGATAAACTAGTGAATAGTTATTTCTGTGTCTTAGTCTATAACCTAAAAATTTATCACCAACATATAGTGATTTAACAAATAGAGCGAAATGCGGACATACATTGCTTAGAACAAATTTATCAGTAAGAAAATTCGAGCAATTAATTTCAGCTATTGTTGTTCCTGGGCCATTTTTTCTATCTGATAAAATTTTTACTACAAATTTAAAACATAAGAATTTTATCATCATAATATGTTCATTATTTGTAATATTATAATCACGGCGATCTATATTACATATACTTAAACATTTTGGATTTATATCTGATGTTATAATTGTAGAAAACAACTCAATAAATGATTCTAAATAAATTGGTCTATATGATATAGCATCATCTGTTTTTAAATTATCAATTAATGTTTTAAGCTTAATTTTGATATCGGGATTAATGGCAGCTATTTCTAGCATGTTAAGATATTTAGTATAATCATATTCTGAAGTGCCAAATTGACAATTCATATTATAATAACATATTATAAATATAACCTTATTATTTATATCAAATTTTGTTTTGATTTAGGTTGATTTTTTAATAAATATAATATTTTTTCATTAATATTTTTACATATGTCTATCCAGTATTGCATTATGTTTTTATTTAGATATTTTGCTAGTTGTAAATAATCTATTGAGTTTAATTTAGAAAAAACAGAATAGCTTTTCAAATGATTAAAATACAAATGAATCTTATTGTTGTATTTGTAAGAGATTATCTTATACAATTTAATTTGCATATCTAATAAATTTTCATATAGATCTGTATTAATTGTCTGATTTAAGATCTGAATATTATCAAAAGTTAAAAATGGACTTTCGGCCAAATAATCTTCAATATCTGCTCTAACGGAAAATTCTATCTTGACTAAGGCCATATTAAATAACCTACATTTATAATAAATATTATCAGATGGGGTCACGTCAAAAAATTTCTTATATTCATTATCAAAATCAGTATATGATATCACATTCAGATATTCTAATCCTAATTTATTTTCCAGATGTCTATAATTATTTTCTACTATATTATATGCCGATCTAAAATATGATATTATTTTCTCTACATTTGATTGAACCTTTTTAAACCTTTTGATATCCAAATCAGTTGTATCAGTTGTATTAGCTGTAATAGTTGTATCTGTTGTATCTGAAAAAAATGATGAATCAGATGAATCAGACAAATCATTTTGATTAGTTTTATCTAAATTATCAGTTTCAAAGATATCTGTTTCAAACATATCTGTTTCAAACATATCTGTTTCAAACATATCTGTAAATATTTCAGTAAGGACTGATGCATATATTAGATTTATATAAATACCCTCTAACTGATTAAGGTTATGAGGGTCAGTATCTGATATCATATCATATATATATGTTGAGTATTTTTTCAGAATGGAATATTCGGCTACAAGCTTGTCAAACAAATAATTATGAAAAGCTGACAAATTAGGATTTTTTTTGGGATATTTATCAAAAGGATCCAAAGATAAATTTAGATTTTGTTTGATGTCTGAGATCTTATTTGAATACGTATCTGAATAAATTTCTAATAATTGTTGATATCCAATATCATCAACTAATCTGAATATAGCCCTATCATAATATGGTAATACGAAATCATCAAATGCAAAAACTAGATCTTCTGCTACTATAATAGGTTTGGTAGTTATTGTTAGATGTTTATTATCAGATGATTTGCCTATAATTATTTCACTAGATGTTCTACTTATATTAATAATATCAGCTGAATTAATAATATCAACTGAACCCGATGATTTCACCGAATCAGTTATATTAGATGGTTTATCTATACATATTTCAACTAGATCATCTAAGTCATCTAATTCGGCGAAATCATCAGGTTCAGCGAAATCATCAGGTTCAGCGAAATCATCAGGTTCAGCGAAATCATCAGATTTAGGTAATTCAGTTGATTTAGGTAATTCAGTTGATTGGGTTAGATTGCTAATAGATTTACTAACTGAATTACCAATTGGATTACTAGATATACTTTTGGTTTTATTACCATTATATATATTTGATAAAATTGCCAATGGATTAATACATTTCTTATAGGGTTTTATTGGGTTCATTATGTATTAAAAATGATAATTTATTTTTTGACTTGGTTTTGTTGTGTTTATTTTGTTGTGTTGATTTTGTTATGTTTATTTTATTCTAGCTTTATAATAATCTTATAAGATCATTATAAAAAATTAAAAAGATCAATTTTTATATATTTAGATTTGGTTGTCTGATTCAAATTCAGGGTATGTCAGGTTCATTTAATAATTTCCAATAGTTTGGTCCATATTCTGAATCATATTGTGTTCCACAATATGCTCTACGTATTTTTATCATATATGATTTATTTACTGAATGATCATTAATTGCACCCATAACAACATCATATAAATCAGCAAAAACGCCTAGCGCCTCCCAGAATACATTTACACCAGTTGTATTTTTATCATAATATGAGCCGTCATTTACACAAATAGGCCCATAGCTACGCATAACAACTTCTCTACAAGGGTATTGATTTGTACCAACTCTATGTGGATCTGTCTCATTTATTTGGGTATGTTTGAAATCAAAAAAGTTTAAGATTGTAGGCACGGGGTCATTTGTATTAGGAATACACCAACATTCGTCACGAGTCCATGCGGTATAACGTTTATGTTTGATAAAATCGAAAACATGATTATTGACTTTAAATGGACAGGGAGCACCATGTGAGACAACTTCAATTTTAACATTAGGTAAATATTTGGCAAAATAAGCTGCAGCAACTTGTGCGATAGCACCACCCAAACTATGACCTCCAAATATAATTTTTTCATATGGGGTAGAATATGTCTGTGATATTTTATCATATTTCATACTCAATTCTTTCCATATGCTATCACGATGAACTAAAAATTTTAACCAAAATCCTAAATGTACTTTTCCAATGTCTGTATTTATTGTAATAGCCAATGCATCTGATAACCAATCTGAGAAATCAACAGAACCTTCAAATACGAACATGATATTTTTACGTATGAGTTGTCCAGGCGGGACAGGTATTCCTGGGCCATTTGTAGAATGGAATAAATTACCATTGTAATCATCAGTACATACTAATAATCTATCATAATAGTCATCATTAAATTTATTTATGACTGATCTAACCCAGGTTCTACCAATTTTAATCATATAATTATCCGAACTAATACCAGGGACATTCAATGGATTATATACATAAGATGATAATACAACATCTTGGAATGGTTCTGTGCTCAGATATCTAGAGTCATTCAAACCTAATAAATTAGGTATATAATCATATGGATAAGATGGTAGGGGTGGTGATTGTGATAAACCACCTGATAATTGTTGGTTAGGATTAGGTTTAGGTTTTAATTCATCTGGGCATTTAATTCTGTACAAGAGGTTGTATGTTGAACTTATTTTTTGTAGTTCAACATCATTTAGTTTTGAAGATATAGTGATATTTTTCTGTACGGCTTCAGACAAAGCATTTTTCGGTACTGATGTATTTACTGGATCAATGTCCTCAATACCATAACCAATTATTTCTCTTGTTTTAGTATAACCTATACCATCGCCATTAGGTTGATAAGAATTAAGCGAATAATCTTTACTATATTTACCATCATAAGATGAATATATTGGTATAGTATAAAAAGTTGGTTTTGGATCAATAGGACCAGGTTCATCACTACCTTGTTGTTTTGGAGGAACAACTGAATAATTACCATTTTTACCTTCTATTACTGTAGCAATTTTTGAAGCTAAACTGATATAATTTTTTTCAACAAACGGTTTAAATTTTGGTGTATTAATAAGATTAGGATGATATAATTTTGATGTAATTTCCAACATGGGATTTTTATTAGGGAAGAAATATGGTTTAAACTCATATGAAATAAATCCGATATAATCATCAAAATTTGTTTCATCGTATTGAATATTCATTTTATCATGAATATTCTTAATATATTTAATCAATATAACATCCTCGCTTGTTATAGTATATGAATTCACATTATCAAGCATATTTTCTAAATTTGTTGGTTTTATTTGTTCGTCGAATTTAAGCAATTTAGGTTTTAGCTCTTCTGATTTTTTTGCTAATTTTTCTGATTGTGTTGCTAAGTTTTTTGATTGTGTTGCTAAGTTTTTTGATTGTGTTTTTAGCTCTTCTGATTCTTTTGCTAAATCTTTTTGTGTTGCTAAGTCTTTTGATTGTGTTTTTAGCTCTTCTGATTCTTTTGCTAATGTATCGGAATTTAATTTCAGTACATCTGAATTTAATTTTAGTACATATGATTGTGATTGTAATGTTATAGATTGTAATTCTAATTCGGAAGATTTTTTTGATGACATTAATCTTTCATAATTTACTAATTCAGCAGATTTTGTATTAATATAATTTTTTGCTCCATTTATCATATAAATACCCAAGCCATTTGAATCAACATATTTTTTGTATTCATTCAATTTATCTTTTAGCTCAATATCTAAATCAGATTTATTCATAACTTCTGTATAAACATTATTTATAAATCCAATTACCTTTTGATATTGTTTGTATTCAATACTTTCAGTATCGGCCAACATAATACGTTCTTTAAGTTTAGCTGATAATTTATCAACATCTGATAAATTCATTGTTATATATTTTTTCACAGAACTAATATAATCCATATATTGCAAATCAAAACATAATTTTTGAAATTCATCATCAGATCGTAATTCGGCTAATGGTTTAATATTAGGATCTGATATTTTATCTTCTAAATTTAATATATTATACATTATAGGAGTTATTGGTTTCTTATTAATATTCTTAATATCTTTATTAAACAAAAATTCAACTATTGGTTTTGGTTGAGATGAATTATCAAACTGCTTTAATAATGTTGTTTTTGATGTAATAGTCTCATATTTGACATCTTCAAATCCAAATATTTTTGGATTTGTTTGTTGGATGTTTGTATCATATATCCAATCTATAGTATGACCCAAATGTAAATATATTTTATTATCTAGGACAATATTTTTTTTGATATAATTCGTAAAATTATTATTTGAGTCATCTGTATCAGTTGTATCAGTTGTATCAGTTGTATATTTGACTATATGTGGTTGTGGATATGGTGATTTACCTTGACTAAAATCATGTGCTGTTAATTCATATTTTGATGTTGTATCTTTTTCATTATCCAAATCTGTAAATTTTTTATACAAGGTTCCCTGTTGATCATAATACAATTCAAATTTAGAATTAGGCTTAGCAATTGTAGTACCAATTGTTTTAACATATATATCAATTTGGCCATTTACACAATTTATAATAACTTCTGATGTTGTTGTTGAATTAGAATCCTTTATTAGACCACTAAGTTTGAAGTTAGATTCGTCAAATGGTTCTTTGACAGGTTGGACAGGTAGTGTAGGTAGGGCAGGTGGGTTAGGTGGTGTAGGTAGGGCAGGTGGCGTGGGTCGTGCAGGTAGTGGTATAACTTTAGCAATTGCATTATAAATAGTAGTACCGAGTGGATTTATTACTCCACTAATTAGTGTATTACCCATTAATATAATTTATTAGAGTAAAAAAAATATTTTATTTTTAATATCTTATTTTTTATATAAAACAAGACGGATAAAAATAATTAATCAAAGTCTAAGCGTCAAATAAACCAATCTTATCAAATTTATAAAAATCTATTTTAGGGGTAGAAAAAAATGAAAAATATAAGATATTATAATAAGCTATTAATATAATATAAACAACATAAGCTAATGCTTATAATGACTACTAATTTAGATTACTTAACAATATATGATCCAATATATGGATACATGAAATTTTCCACTTATGCTTCTAAAATAATTGATCGACCTGAATTTCAGCGTCTGAGATATTTAAAGCAACTTGGAACCGCAAATATTGCCTTTCCTTCGGCCACACATACCAGATTTGAGCATTCTCTGGGAACATATTATTTAGTTGGTTTGTTTTTGACAAATCTATTTTCAAATAGTCCCAAAGCAGAAATTTACGCTGGTTTGGATACTATTCAATTACTGAATAAATACAAACTTAATGCGGATTTGACTTCTGATGCTGAACCCGCATATGACTTAGAATCCATTTCTGAGCTCGTTAAAATTGCTGGTTTGTGCCATGATATAGGACATGGGCCATTTTCTCATCTATTTGATGATCATTTTTTGTATGGCGAGACTACACCTATTGCCAAACATGAATATCGTTCTACATATCTAGTTGAATATATTATTCGAAACGAACCAACCCTATCAGAAAGATTTGATGATTCTGATATCAAATTCATAAAAAGTTTAATTGATCCATCAGAATCAGATAATGGTTTTATTCATCAGATAGTATCAAATCCAGTAAATTCAATAGATATGGATAAGTTTGATTATTTAACTAGGGATGCTTATTTTTTGGGAATCAATCTAGGGTTTGAATCAACTGATCTTAATAATTTGATAACTAAGGCCACAGTTATAAATAACAATATTGTGTATCATTATGATAGTTTTGATTCGATAGTAAAATTGTTTCAGGCCAGAAAGAATTTACATAAGATAGTTGTTAATCATCCAACAATTATCGCATCGCAAATATTGATAACAGATATGTTATTTGAATTAGATGGTTGTATAGATATAAGAAAAAATTTGACAGATATTGATTTTTTTTGCAATTTGACAGATGAGTTTGTAATAAATTTTGTACCATGTGTAAAATTACTAATATCTGATTATAAACTTAATGATAGATTTATAGAACTACATACAAATTTAACTAATCACAAATATTTAAAAAGTACATATATTGTTAATACACGAGATATTATAGATGATAAGATGTTAGAAAAAATTGGTTTTGATTCATCCAAACATACTTTATATGTTGCCACATACGGATTTTCAAATAGCCCACATAATCCCCTAAACAATATTAACTTATACAAACATATAGATATGAAATATCAGATAGTATCAAATGATTATAAGTTTGATCAGAAACATCAATCAAATGTATATATTATATATGATAAAAAGTAGTTAAATCTAAACCATATGATAAAAAGTAGTTGAATACAAACTATATGATTTTTAATTTAAAATTTAGTTTTAGTTTTTTGTTTTATAGTTTTTAAAATTTAATTAATTTAAACGCAAATAACTTAATTAATAAGTATAACAAAAAAATGGCAAAAAGTCTTGCGATCGGTATCGATTTAGGTACAACCTATAGTTGTGTTGGCGTCTTTACTCAAAACAAAGTAGATATTATAGCGAATGAACAGGGTAATAGAACAACACCATCGTGGGTGGCATTTACTGATTCGGAACGTTTGGTAGGTGAATCAGCAAAAAATCAATGTGCATCAAATCCATCTAATACAATTTATGACATTAAACGTTTAATGGGTCGTAAATTTTCAGATGCAGTTGTACAGGAGGAGATCAAAAACTTACCATATAAAGTTATCAATGCAGGTAATGATAAAATCAAAGTAGAAGTTCAATACAAGGGTGAAACTAAACAATATTCACCTGAAGAGATTTCAGCAATGATTTTAAGTGAATTAAAGAAGACAGCAGAAGGATATTTGGGAACAACAGTAACTGAAGCAGTTATTACAGTTCCTGCATATTTCAATGATGCTCAAAGACAAGCAACCAAGGACGCTGGTGTAATTGCCGGATTAAAAGTTTTACGTATTATTAATGAACCTACAGCCGCGGCCATATCTTATGGTCTGGATAAGGTCAATGATAGTAAAGAAAGAAACGTTTGCGTCTTCGATTGTGGCGGTAGTTAAAATTGATTTTTATGATGTATTTATAACTCAATGAAATAAAAAAGTTAAATAAATACATCATAATTATAAAGTGTATTGCTGCCTGTGGTGAGAACCCACCTTAGGATAAATAAACATATCCCAAGAACATGGTGAATTGCGGGAAACCCCTAAAGATTTAACTACCAAACTATATTTCTAATATAGTGGTCGAAAGTAATTAATTCGAGTATGGTAATAACGTTAAATATATATGGGCAATCCGCAACCAAGCTCTTTACGAAAGTAAGAGAAGGCTCAGAGACTAGATAAAGTAATCTAAGGAATGATAATAATTATCATTTTATGATAAAATATCCACGAGTGCCATGCTATAAATTGTTAAATATAAATTGTAAGATGATATTTAATGATTTTTAGAAGATATAGTCCGATCTTATGGGAGACCATAAGAAGTTAGTGTTAAATGCACTAGCGATAACAAGTATCATGGGTACACATGATATTTCAATTTTAACATTAGATGGAGGTGTATTCGAAGTAAAATCAACAAATGGTAATACACACTTGGGCGGAGAAGATTTAGACAATCGTCTAATTAATCATTGTTTGGAAGAATTTGCAAAGAAACATAAATTAAATCTTTCAGAAATCAATTCAGAAAGAATGAAGAAAATTCGTTCCAGACTTCATTTAGCTTGTGAGCGTGCTAAACGTTCATTATCATCTTCTAACACTGCTCAATTAGAAGTAGATTCACTTTACGATGGTAAAGATTTCAATACTAATTTAACCAGAGCAAAATTCGAAAGCTTATGTATTGATTTATTCCAAAAGACAATTGCTCCATTGGACCAAGCACTAAGAGATGCTAAAATGTCTAAATCAGATATTAATGAAATCGTCTTAGTTGGTGGTTCTACCCGTGTTCCAAAGATTCAAGAACTATTAGCTTCATATTTCAACAAGGATGTAAGCAAGCTATGTAAATCAGTAAATCCAGATGAAGCAGTTGCATATGGTGCAGCTATTCAAGCAGCTATTTTAACAGGCAATACAACTGAGACACTTGACCAAATACTTTTGTTGGATGTTACACCATTATCACTAGGTATTGAGACATCAGGTCAAGTTATGACAGTATTGATTCCTCGTAATTCAACAGTTCCAACAAAGAAAACACAAACATTCTCAACATATGCTGATAATCAACCAGCGGTAACAATTAGAGTATTTGAAGGTGAAAGATCATTTACCAAGGATTGTAATTGTTTAGGTACATTTGAACTTGGAGGTATTCCACCAATGAGACGTGGAGAACCACAAATTGAAATTACATATGATTTGGATGCTAATGGTATTCTAAATGTTAGTGCAGTAGAAAAATCAACAGGTAAATCAAATAAAATCACTATTACAAATGACAAAGGAAGATTAAGCAAAGAAGAGATTGAAAGAATGGTTGCAGATGCTGAAAAACATAAGAAAGAAGATGAAGAAAATAAGGAACGAATTGAGGCCAAGAATAACTTAGAATCATTTGTTTATAACTGCACAAATAGTTTATCAGAAGAGAAACTCAAAGATAAATTTAGCTCAGAGGATAAGAGTTCGATTGAATCTAAGGCAAAGGAAATTAATAGTTGGTTAGAATCGAATCAATCAGCAACCAAATCAGAATATGATGATAAACGCAAGGATTTTGAATCACTATTTTATCCTATAATGCAAAGAGTGTCGGGTATGGGGAATGCAAATGGAACAAACGGAGCTCCAGATGAAGAAGCATTTAGAAATATGGCACAAGAAGAAATGGCAAGAAACAAATCAGAAACAAATTCTGGTCCTAAAGTAGAAGAAGTAGATTAAACCAAACCAAACCAAGCTAAATATTTTATTTATTATAAGATCAATTTTATATAAAAATGATCTCATAATATAATATAGTTTCAAAATGAATATATTTAATTATTTTAATTATTTTAATTTTTCATTAGATGTTATATGTGTATTGGTTTTGGTATTAATTGGATTAGTATCAATAAGTTTCCTTTTTATTTCAAAAAAAAACAAAAAGGTAAATAAATCTGATAGTCAAAATTGCCAAATAAACCAAACAAGCCAAACAAGCCAAACAAGCCAAGAGACCATTGATGCCAAAAATAAATTAGTATCATATGTTGATAGTTTTATAAATATCCTAAAGGATGATAAACTCAAAGATAAATTCACTCCAGACGATAAGCGTTCGATTGAATCTAAAGTAGATGAAATCAAGAAATGGTTAGAATCTAATCAATCGGCAGATACATCCGATTATGAAAACAAATACAAAGATCTTGAATCTATAATTAATCGTATAATGCAAAAAGTATATCAGAATGGTGGTATGCCTGGTGGTATGCCCCATTTTGATTTTAGTAACACGGGTGGTATGGCTGGTGCTAGTGGCAATATAACAGGTGCAGTACCGTCAAATGCAGCAGGTCCTAAAGTGGAAGAAGTAGACTAAAACATATACTAAACATATACTAAACATATACTAAAAACATAAATCAAATATAATAATATATTTTCTAAGATTAACATATTATAATATAGTCAAATGTGGAATATAATATTTTTATCAGCACTAATATACAATTTAATGATATTAATCTTTAATAAATTTTTTACAGATGATACATTAGAGAGATCATATCCTGAAGTATTTTCAAAATTTGGACAAATAATAATTATATTATTTGGATTTATGTTTTATGAATCGTATAGAAGTGGTAGCAAGACCATATTTTTGTTATATGCAATAGAGAAATTTATGTATTTTTTATCAGGAGTATATTATTGGTCACCTTATTATAAATCTAAACAAATAGAGTCGATTATTCATAAATTATTTATGTTGGTATATTGGATAGGTGATTTAATATATGCTATTATATTTTTATCATATGCACTTAATTAGACACATACTGAATTAGACACATACTGAATTATACACATACTGAATTATACATATACTGAATTATACACATACTGAATTAGACACATACTGAATTAGACACATACTGAATTAGACTAATTTAATTAAAAATTTGTTTAGACTAGATGATTGAAAAATAATCATATAACCAAATTTTAAATAATATACTCTAATATATATATATATCTTTAAGATAACAGATACTGACAACAAAAATTTCTACTAAATTTACTACAACTGAATTAACGCAAACTAATACTATTGAATCAATAATTGGTCCAATAGTTGGTAATTGTTTTTATGATAAAAATAATAAATTATATTCTGTTAGGGTTATAATCATAAATAAACAAACAGATAAACAAACAGATAAACAAACAGATAAACAAACAGATAAACAAACAGATAAACAAACAGATAAACAAACAGATAATGCTTATATACCTTTTTTTCAAAATTCAATAGCATTTGATCAAAACAAATTAGATCAAATCAAAATAGATTATAAAAAATTTAACTTTAACTTTTGTAATATTCATCGTTGGGTATTTAATGGTTTATCACAAGATACAACATATAAGATACAATTTCAGAAAACTCGTATTCATACTAATGCTGATATTCATACTGATGCTGATATTCATACTAATTTAATTTGCAAATTTAAAACACCATTATATGAAGTTAGATCATCTATAAATATATATAGTTTATCGTGTGATGGTGATAATAAAGTATTAAATCCAAAACTAAATGAAAATGACATTTTATGGAGAAAAATGTCAGAAGATATTTTAAATTCAACTGAATCAACTGAATCAACTGAATCAACTGAATTAACAAAATTAACAAAATCAACAGAATCAGCTGAATTAACAAAATCATCATATGTATTTCATTTAGGAGATCAAGTTTATATGGATGATGTATATGCACACATATCAGACAAAATTAATAATAAATCCGAATCTGAATCGGAAGCATACATAAATTCATCTGAATGCTTAAATATAATTTATGCAGAATATGCATCAAATTATAATAAAAAATATAAAAAAGATATATTATCGAATTCTTTTAATATAATGACATTAGATGATCATGATATTAGAGATAATTATAAATCAACAAATTCAGATTATGGTCCTTATTATGAAAAGAAGTATACTTTCAAGATAAATGACAAATTAGATGAATTGTTATATGAATTTTATTTGTATTTCCAATTAATTCTATTAAAAGATCCATCGGACGCAACCAAACGAACATATTCTCTATTAGAACCAGTTGATGGTACTAATATATTAGTATTAGATATGAGAACATATAGAAATATTAATATGAAGACAAAGACATATGATATATTTGGACCTGATCAATTAAAATATTTTATAAATGAATTAGAGAAAAAGTCAAATATCCACTCAATATTAATAATGATGTCCTTACCATATTTTTGTTTTAGGCCAATATTAGTACAAATTGTTTCAATGTTTATTTTACCATATTATGATGATTATATTGAAAATTATCCAAATGTATCAAAAGAATTTTCTGATTTTTTAACAAATATTAATAACATAAGATCAAGTAAATTAATTAAATCATGTGATTTAACAATAACATCCGATCCTAATATATATTTAATATGTGGGGATTTACATTTTGGTTCTGATATGCAATGTGGTAATATTAAACAATTAACAACATCACCAATTACATCATCAATTGATATAATAAATTATATATATAGTTTATTAAGACCATATTATTATAATAATACTTATATAAGTTTAAATAAGCTGATAAATACGTATAATTATTTAAAATTAGAAATAATAAATGATACGATA
>JACCDO010700135.1_pt1 | contig 13327 bp, 10 predicted proteins | sample 7446101 | NCBI WGS metagenome assembly JACCDO01 (sample SAMN15323440, study PRJNA562643) | freshwater metagenome | isolation source: river surface water | place: USA:Blue River Watershed | collected 2017-08-16
CTGAGAATCTGCAGATTTTGGCGGCTCTTGTAAACGCCCTAGTTGTACAAGTTTATCCATATGTGTTTTAAGAGCATCTGCAGTTAATCGCCCATCTGTATTACGGGATAATGTTGTATCTGTCGGTAGCATGGTATTTGTAAAAGCAGTATTTGCATCTGTTACTGTAAATGTAGTAGATGTTGCGGGGCAGCTCATAGAAGGATATTTCATTGACATAGGGAATGTTGGATTATGCATACAGCATGCGCATGATGGGTCACATCCAGCCGGTGCTCCACCATCCTCCTTCCAAAATCCACCTGCATCAATACATGCACGGCGGTCACCTGCAGCTCCACATGTAAATGGGGCATCTACAAAATTTTCATACTTCAATAAACCATTTCCATAATTTGCAATAACAAATATAAGGACTGCAAATATTAAAAGAACGACGAGTGGTCGTTTATATTCAGTAAAATCTGACATATCAATACTATTAATACAATAGTTTATCTTGCTCCAAATAATTCGGAGAGACCTTTACCAGATGTTGCAACAGGACCTGTTGTAGATGGTGCGGATTTGAACCAATTAAAAATACCAGAAGCAGATGTTGTAGGCGCTGCGACTGTTGCTACTGCTGTTGTTGCAGCAGCCGCTGGTACAGCATTTAGCTTGTACATGAAAAATATAGCACCCATTATAAATCCAATACTAATTGTAAAGAGCACAGGAATACTTAATTGCCGTAGAGGTCTATCCATCATATATAATTGATGATAGCTCACTTTCTGTTCTCTACGGTCAACTGCGCGTGCTCGTGCTTCTGCAGTATCTGCTATTTGCTGTGCTTCTTTCAATTCTTCTTCTAATTTTGCAATTGTTTGTTGATATTTGCCTATACTTGTTGTAATACGCCCTACATCAGTATCATATTGGGAGTTTTCAATAACAGCACCAAGGGATTGATTTAATGCTCTATATTCATTTAATTTAGCATATATATCTTGTTGTTCTGCAGGAGTTAATATACGACGAGATGCAAATGCAGCATGTAAATGTGAATTTAATGTATCTATTTGTGTTTGATAATCTGCCATCTAACCGACTATTAGGAAACTTATACAGTGCAAACTCGGTATACAGTATATACACCTGCAGAAGGTGATGGGCGAGTAATCTTTACAATATCACCCGGGACCAGCCCTAGCCATCTTGCTTGCATATCTATGTGGAATTTAATGTGAGGAAGTTGACTCTTTGAATTAACCATCAGTTTTGCAAGGAGCTCCTCATGCTCTTCCTCGGGTACTTTTTCATGTGGAGGAACAAGTACATGTTTTGTAGGATTATTAGCAAGACTATAAATGGAAAAGTAAGATACTCGCATGCGATATGTTAGCCAGTCATTTAGAGCCGCCACTGCAAATGCATCACCAATTGCATCACGATACATTATAATTACATCTAGCTTACTTAGCTCTGGCTCTTTCATACGTTTAGCTACCTGCTCGGACATTGACCCTTTTGGTTTTGAATCCATATAAAGTACAAGACACTTACGTTCGGGGTCTTCAGAATGTGGTGCAATAAAATCGGCTGAATGCAAATACGTAGACATTGCAGTCGTTTCTTTTGGAGAAAATCGTTTATAAGGTCCGACTTCATACCCTCTGCTTTCCAGCAGCTCCATTAGGGTTTGGCGTGAACGGTAGAAAATATTGGCGTATTCAAACTCTGTATTGGATGACATTCTTCCTGCTACAGAGTTTGTAGCAAATTTAGAGAATCAAATTTAGCACATGGCAATTAGGGAGTGTACCAAGTGGATATATAAATATATATCAATTATATGCTATTTTATTCTAATTTCATAACTTTTACAATGGCTCCTTCAGATACGGGACCGCCGCCATCCATTGTTTGTGCAGATCCTCTACGTCCACCGAGTGTTATGCGAGCAGACCGTGGCTGTCCACCACCGCCTTCCATTTCTCCTTCTGGAGGAGGTAGAGCTGCGGCTGAGCGTAGTTCAGCGGCATTTATACCATCTGCACGCATTGCATCCTCACCTGTATCAATTGCAAGTATGGGACCACCATCTGCAGAAGTACCAACAACGGGTGCAGATGCTTGGCGAATAGCCGCTTCTTCATCATTTGCTGCATTTGATACACCAGCAACACCTTCAAGACCACCTTGTTCAATCTCCTGTTGTTGTGTAATTGCTTCTACAGCAGCTTCCTCATCTGCGGGAATAGCTGGTGCAGCAGCAGCAACATCTTCGGCGGCTTGTTCGCCCTCCGCATCTGTACCAACTGCAGAAAACGGTACAACTGCCATTCCAAGAGTACGAGCTGCTTCTTGAACCTCTTCTAAACGAACTGGCTCAGCGCTCGCTAATAGTGCAGGCGCCGCAATTTCTTGGAATACAAGCGGTTCAAGAGGAGCAGCCTCGCCTGAATCACCTTCCACTAAATCTAAAATGGGAGTTGTAAGTTTCTGTACATTCTTAGATGTGACAATTCGCATACTCATATTCAAATAGGAGTTCATTTCCTGTTCTAATAGCTTGGTTGCATATGGAATTTCAATATGTGTAAATTCGCCACTTGGTTTGGTAGTTGGTGGGATAATTTCCAAATTTGAAACTGCTGTTCCAGAAAATGATACAGGACCATCACACAACGGGCACACTGAGATATTCATTTTAGGATTGTATATAGGAACAGTACCGCAACCTGTGCATAAGGGGAATATGTGACCATCAGAGCGTGTCATAAAGGATTCACGTTGGAATGTCGCAGCACCGTGACATACAATTGCATCGCGTTCCTGTTCACCAATTTTCAAACCACCTTGTGCACCACGACCACCAGTCGGCTGATGCGTACGTTGCTCTCGGCGACCTTTGTCACGCGCCTGCCATTTATCTTCCACCATATGTTTCAAACGCATACCATAAATTGGTGCAATAAAAATATCACAATGTATTTGTTGACCAGTCATGCCATTATAGAGAATTTCATTGCAATAACGCTCAAATCCGAGCTCTTCTAATTGATTGCCAGCATCTGTTGCAGGTGTTCCTTCATTCATAAAAGCAGTACCATCTGCATGTGATGCAACTTTTACAGCGACTTTACCCATGATTTGTTCCATGAGCTGTCCCATAGTCATACGAGATGGAATGCTATGAGGATTTACAAGTAAATCAGGAACAACGCCATCAGATGTACGAGGCATATCATGTCCACGAACAAGCATACCAATAGTACCTTTCTGTCCATGTCTATTTGAGAATTTATCACCCAACTCTGGTTTGCGGTCCTGGCTCACACGGATTTTTACAGTACGATGACCCATATTATTGACAGTTACAACGACCTGTTCAACAACACCTCGTGTCCATACTTGCGGTGCAAGTGAAACATCCTTCATTGCACCACGGTCCGATAACATATATGCCCCAACAATTACAGTCATTTCATCTACAAATTCACCAACTTTAATGATACCGCGTTCATCGAGTTTTGTATAATCCATACCTGGACGTAAATCCATCCAAGCAGCAATAGATGCAGGATTACCAATTCGCACTTTCATATATGCTACATCATCATCTTCTTCATGCATTGCATATGTACGATATGCAATAGAGCGGAAAAGACCGCGGTCAATTGCATCACGATTCATAACAATACCGTCCTCTTGATTATAACCAGTATAACAGCAGAGTGCTAATACAATATTTTGACCATAAGGAAGACGTCCTTCACCAAAATAATCCTGGTAAAGTGTGCGTGTAAGAGGAGCTTCGCCATAACAGAGAATATGTGCATTATTGTCATAGCGGTTTTGCCAGTTAGTGGCGTACATACTAAGAGCCTGTTTTGATTGAGCAGACCCAAGCTGATTACGAGGAGATTGATTGTGATTTGCAAAAGGAATTTGGCAGTTCACAATGCCCAGAATTGTGGATGGATGGATTTCAATATGGGTTGTTTCTGGAATAATCTGTTCTGCAAAATTTGCAATATAAATTTCATTTTGTTCATACGGGTCAATATATTCAATTGGAGATACATGTTGTGCAAGGTCTTTTTCATACATTTCAATAGTAGCATTTTCAAGGTCGGCAAGTGGGTCTGTGAATTCAGAGATGGTTAAATCAGCTTCCATACGTGCAGGGTGTGTTCCCATTAGTAAATGCCGCCAATTAGGGAGTTCAGCAAGGCGTTTATAGGGAACGCGTTGTTGTTGATTTATGCTTGCATTTGCTTTAGCAGCAGCGGAAGCAGTTGAGCCTGCAGATGTAGCATTTTTAAGAACAATAAGAGGGCGTACAGGACGACCTTCATCCATATAAATCTGTACACGCTTTGTACGAATATTGAAGCTTACAGATGTTGTAGGTGGTAACCAGCCAGTATGTTTAAGGAGTTTGCAGAGACGTGTTAGGCGAATAGGGATATTTGTAAAACCGACAATACCAGCATTTACATAGACAGGCGTCATAGAAATCCGTTCATCAGGAGTTACTTTATCACAATCACGAATCTTAATACGATTACGGAGCCAGTCAACAAATGGCTGAGGATTTGACCCAGTAGAAATATAGGTAAGAACTGTCAAATTCTTAGCAATACCGATAGATGCACCACCAGGTGTTTCATTTGTGCAGAAATAGCCAAATTGACTCGGGTGAAGATGGCGAGGACCTGTTAGCTTCAAGCTAGTATCAAAGCTGGATACAACGCGGCGGCAATGACTCATAAAATCCAAATAGGATTGGCGAGTAAGAGCTTGAAGAACACCCGATTTTTCATCACCAAGCGACGACCCCCATTTACCCTTGAATCCGCGCATCAGACCTTCCGTTATAAAATTATAAATAAATACTTTATCAGCTTGTGTATTTGCAAAAATATTACGGAATCGTTCACCTTGATAATTGGCTGCATTATATTTATATTCTTGACCGACCTGTTTGTTAATAGCCTGTATCCATGTTTTGTATACGCCTGCAAAAAGCATTTGTGTTAAGAAACCGCTAGTAAGAAGACGTTGGTTGCGGGTATCGTCTTTATCAGTAGGGGGGTCAATACCTGCAGCAGTGCGAATAATAGAACGGACACAGTCACCAAGGAACATTGCACGTGCACGTGGTTTATCATCAATATGAATAAATACTTGATTATGTAAAATATCAAGTACATGTGCAACACCAAAACCCTTTGTAAGTGTTTGTATATATTGAATTGCAGTATGTGTTGTAAAAAATGGAAGAGCAGTTGATACGGATGGAATTAAATAATGTGCTAAAAGTTTACGCTCAGCACCATCTATATCAGGAAAAATTATATTAAAAATATCTTCATCTGTTTGAACACCAAGTGCTCTGAAAAGAACAAATATTGGGAGTGGTTTACGAACAAATGGAATACTTACCATAAGTTCACCATATGGGGGAAATTTCATTTTACTAGCATCTTCATTAAAACGTGTTTTATCACGCATAAGTGCAAAAGATACACGCTTTACTTGGCGAGTTTGTGGAGACAAGCACTGAATTGTTGCATACACTTTTACAAGCGGATCATTTTTCTGAAGAGATGTATATAGTGTGTTAAATGCTTGTTCTTGACGAGTAATTAATACTTTTTCCGCACCATTAATAATAAAATAACCACCATGGTCTTGAGGGCATTCACCAGCCTGTTCCATAAATGCGCGTGATTTTCCATGTAATGAACAGAGACTGCTATGTAACATCACAGGTAGTTTGAAAAGTGGATATGCCTTGAATGTTTGCTCATATGGTACACTTTCCAACATATTTTGGTCATTAATAAATGAATAAATAATACGAACAAAAATATCTGTATATACAGTTGTTGCATATGTCATACCACGTAAGCGTGCTTCATTTGGATACAATACACGCACCTCCTCCGTATTTTGTAAAGAAACTGTTGGAGTACCAATTGTTATATCATCTGCATTTTGACCACCTACATAAATTTCAACGCGATATGTATATTGATTATATACACTCGGATGTTTAATTAAATCTTTAAGGAGTAAAATTGGATTATTTGCACGAATAACTGCACTAAGGTCTTTTTTGATAAATTGGTCATACGATTGAATATGATGTTGGGTAAATGGGTATTCGTTTGTTCGATAGTATTTATCAATTAGAGAGCGTGCAAGACGACGACCCATATCTGCAAAATCTGCAGGAGATACTGCAGAAGCCGGGGCTGAATTTTGATTATTTCTATTCGAACTCAGTCCATTATTTGAACTAAGTTCATTATTAGAAATACTTCCATTATTGCTCATAATGTTTACTACTGTTAGTATAGAAGCGCATTATTTAAACCAATAACACGCTGGCTAGAGTATTAATTATATAATTAATATAAAACAATTATAGTAATTATATAGTATTTTAACAGAATGTTTATAATACAAGGCGTGGACCGACATCGACGGCTACTGGAGAAGGTGGGAGGCTTTGACCATGCCAATATGAGATACCATCTTTTATGACAGATGTAGGGTTTGTATTTAATATAAGTTGACCACCACCACGACGACGACCTGCATTTAGGCGACGTGTTTTATTGGGTGCGCGCTTTTTACGATTGCTGCTTGCGCTTGCACTGCCACCGCCAGCCTGATTTGAGCCAATGTCTGCGGGTATTGCAGGAGACGTATCCACTCTACCCCAACCTTCTAATTGAGAAATACGAGGTACGCCTACTTCAAATCCTCCAGATATATATGCGGGAAAATTGCCATATGTTCCATAGACACCGGGTTCAGTTTTATAATCAAGAGGGGCGGCTGTTACAGCAATTGGTGCAGCACCACCTTTCAGAGTACGCTTGCGTGTTGTGCTTTTCTTTGCACTTAAGCTAACTGGTCCCATCGATTGCAAATGTTCCAAATAACTTTTTGCAGACTCGGCTGTCAATGGCTTGCCAAACTCTGAATGCCACACTTTAATAAATTCATTAATAGACTCTTTGCTTAAATTTTTAGAAGCAATTAGTTTATGAGCGACATCTTGTACATGTTCAAATGCACGGCGTAATTGAGGAATACCCATTATGCTGCGGCTGGCTCCGCCGGAAGTCATTTCTTCAGGCATATTACTATTTATTTAGATTAATACTCGCTAAAAAAAGAGACATTTCTTCCATTGCGGCTATTAGGGGGTCTATTAGGTGGTCCACCAAAGAAAGGAGCAGCAGGCTGAGCTGGTGCTGCAGGTTGTGCTTGAGCACCTACAAATGGTAAAGCGGCTGCAGCACGTTGTCCCATATTACCAACACCTTGTCCAATATTACGAACAAGATTGCGCCCCATATTTACTGTATCCTTAAATGCATTTGCTGCAGTATTTGTTACAGCACTTACAGTATTTGTAATTGCACTCAATGGGGAATTTGATGGCGTAGGTGTTTCGGGACTTGGTGATGGGGATGGTGCTTCGGGCACAGGAACACTTCCACCGCCCCAAAGGCTAAAAATGAAACCAACAATGAAAAGAGTCATTATTGTATAAAGAATACCTGGACCATATGCTTTTAGGCGGTCTGCCCAAGTTGCATGTGCGTATTCATTGCGAAATAGTTTATAATGATGAAACATTCCTGCAGTTAAGAGGATTGCAGCGCCAATTAAGGTAACAACAGGACCAAATCGAGGTATTAAAATAAATACTATCAATACCGCAAATAATAGTAATAAAAATCCAGGAACTAGAAACTCCATATCTGTTATTCAGCAATGCTTAAATTTTTTCAATAAGGTCCACATGAGTTAAGAAATGTTTACGGCAACAATCGCGCCGGAGACCCAGTTCATCTAGAGTTTCTCCTTCAGGAGTTACAACTTTTGATGAACCATCAATATAGATTGTTGTATTCTCCTTATTGTCTCCGCGGCGCATTTTGAGGCGTTCTTGATATTTTCTCCATTTATCAGCAATCATATTACCACAATTCATACAACGAATAGGAATAATCATTTTATAGGCTTGTTTCTACTGGGTTATTACAAGGATTTGAAAATCAAATTTTGCACGAGCTTGCGTTTATTGTTATGCAAACCACTTCCGGCAATTAGACAGGATGACAAGTGTCTTATATAGCAGTGGTCTAAACTATCAGGGGCGTAACCCTATGGGTAATGAACTACGTGGTCTAGAGCGTCGTTTTAATGAGTTTGAGGGCGCTTTTACTAGCATTCGTTCCAGCATGCAGGAGTTTATTGATAAGCAGAAGGGAGGCGCAGATAAGGGCGCAGAGGTTGCACGCCAGATGGCAGAGTTGCAGAGCAAGCTCTCTGATGATGTTAGCCAAGCTGTTGCAGATATGAAGGCGCAGATTAGTGGTGTGGCAGACCGTGTTGATTCTTTACAGACAACTCTTGATATTCTCAAGCTGCGTCTTGATAAGGCTGAATCTGCATCTGCATCTGCGTCTGCAGCCGCTACCCAAGCCAAGACACTCGCTATGCAGGCTGCTGCGGATGCTGCATCTGCTGTGGCTGCTGTAGCGCAGCCAGCGGCTTAAATATAATAATTGTCGCAATTTCATTAAAATTTAGGATACTATAATAAAATTTAATGAAATTTATACCATTAGGATTACATTGTTCTGTACCCGAAGGTCTTCGTAAAGCAAATGTTCGTGAATATTCATATCCATTTGATTGGAATTGGTCACCAAGTAAAACAACATATAATATTTTATATACATTATTACATAATGGCGTTGATTCTGCAGTTCAGTATATAATATCTGACTATAAATATTATACATTTATTGGAAATGGTGTATTTGAATCATCCAATATGATTACAGACTACCAATTAAATGAACAAACAGGATTTGGTGTTGCACATTTTACAATTAATGATGATTATATATATAAACTCAAAGAAAGATTTACCCGATTACTTAATGATATAAAGTTACATACAAAACTTATATTTATATATGCAGATGCAGCAAATCCAAATATGAATTATATTATTAATAATGTTGTTTATGGACTAAATGCAACAAATGATTTATTAAATATATATGACTTGTTAATAAGTTTTAATAATAATATTGAATTATTATATTTTTGTTGGAAAGAGCATAGTATAGTTTTTAAAAATAATATCCAATATATAGAATTTGATTATCAACCAGAATGGTCAAATGTAAGTGCAATAATTGCAAATTATATTATTAATAACTATAATATATGTAATAAACCTGATAAAATTACAAATGAATATAGTAATATATTTGATTAAATATATCCATTTTTCTTAATTTTACGAAGAACCGATTCTTCTGCCTCAATTTCGTAATCATTACGAAGCTTAGGTGCAAGTTGCCTCATAGAGAGTGCTGGGTATTTTTGCATAACAGTTAGGATAGTTGCAAGGTCATCTGCTGTTAGAGTGTTATCGGGTGATTTTGACCGCACAGGTTTATATGCAAATTTTTGGAAGGGGTTTTCAGGGGTCTGCGACTGCTGCGACTGCTCCTCTGCATCTGCGACTGCTGCAGTTATACCAATGGTACGAACAGGACCCTCGCTTGTCTGCTGCAATGTACCAATTTCAATCTGCGATGCATGATGTGCATCATGGCATTTCTGACAGACAACTACCAAGTTTCGCTGGTCATCACGTCCCGCCCCATCTGCAAATCTGCGCCCATCTGCGTGCTGCGCAGCAGCTCTCGGACGAATATGATGTACCTCCAAATCCCGTACAATTTCATGCTTACATACTTCACATACACGCCGTGTAATAGCACTATTCCATGCAGAAACAACCCCCTCATCTTCCCGCGCAGTCCCTAATAGTTTACGTCTATATGCATGAGCTTTCTCTAAAAATGCAACAGGAAGATGCATTGCTCGAGCAACTTCTAGACCATAAAGTGTAGAACCAGCCCCAGGAAGAAGACTGCGTTTATAAATAAGACGGTCTGCAACTGCATCGTATTCTACACGCAAATGCCATACTTTTAAGCCAAGTTCAGCCGGTTCTGGTAGTACATCTAATAGCCCATGCAAATGAGTTGCAAAGAAATATCGTGCGCGTCGTTCTGCTAGCCAATCAATTCCAGCCGCAACAATTGCTTTTGCAGATTGTGATTCAGTTCCATTACAAAGTTCATCTCCCAAAATCATTGTGCCTTTATTTGCAGTATCTAAAAATTCCCGCATTTCACTCATTTCCATTGCAAAACTCGACATACCTGCCCATAAATCGTCGCGATTTACAATACGTGTATAAAGGCTATTAAATGGCGATAGTTTGCAATTAGATGCAGGTACAAAGCAACCGCATTGTGCAAGATGAATTGCAATCCCAATTGCTTTCATGAGTGATGATTTACCTGATGCATTCATACCATATACAAGCCAGCCACGTGATGCATCATTAAATTCCACACCATGAGAAATATATTCAGTGCGACTGAGAGTTGATTCAATTAGAGGGTGGCGCAGATTGGAAGCAGAGAAGCATGCTCCACCATCTGCATCTGCTGTGCAGATTTGCGGCTGCACGTATCCACGAGCCGCAGATTCAATTGCCAGACAGCGAGTAATATCAACTAGCTCAATCCACTCTTCTAACTGCTCCCAAATATCTCCAGCTGCGTTTGTAATAGACCCGCAGATATCTGGTAGAATCATATCTATATCATGTTTCATTGCTGCTCGCTGCTTACTAACAGAATCATTTAGGGTTGTGAGCCAAGGGCATTCTACCCAGGAAGCAGATTTGAGACTTCGCAGATGTGCTCCTTGAAAGGCTGCTACAAGCGCAGCCGCTCCACTCTTTTTAAATGCTTTTTCAAGTTCCTTCGCTGCTACAGGTGTCGCTTTTACACCATAAGGAGTTGTATCTTGTGCTTCAATCCGAATTGCATTTGATTCAAGTGAAACACCACCAAATGATTTACAGCGTTGTACAAATTCTGAAACATCCTTTTCATATTTGCCTAATTGCTGTTCTTTCTCATAAATGGAAGCATATCGCTCAGTACTTGTATTTAGAAATGTGGTATTTTCGCAGATAGCAGCCGCTTTATCTGCAGAAAAATCTGCTTCGAATGCAGATGTACGCCATGTGGCTAAGTCGGCAATTAGGGAGGATGGTGGTTGCAGACTGGCAGGCAGATATTCTGCAATTGTTTCTGCTGCAAGATAGCTCTGATGAAGGGAGTAAATATCATCAGCTGTTACTTGTGCGCAGATAAAACGCCTATGTAGTCGAGGAAGGTCATAAATCTCTCGTAATCTGCGAACAATCTCTTTCATTGAGCTTTCAGCAATAGTCTGCATATCATGGATTTGTTTATAGCGCTGTTGAAGCTCTGCTGCATCTGTAATAGGAACAAGTAGGCGACGTTTGATAGCACGGCGCCCCATTGGTGTAATACAACTCTGGAAAAGTCCTAATACACTATCCTGAATACGCGGTGCAGTTATCTGCAACTGACTAAGTGCATTATTTCCAAGAATCATATGATTTTTTGCAATATATTGTTTATTAGAATGAAGCCGCTGAAAATTTGTGGGGTTCATTTCTTTAATAAAAAGGAGTAGATGTGTGAGTGCAGTCTCCTCCTCTTCTGTGCCGACTTTTAGCCACTGTAGTACAGGAAGCATGCTTTTGATAGCATATACTTCACGAAAAAATTCATCACGAGCTGACTGCTTGGCTAAGCTTCCAAGGCTTGCACGTTGTTTCATATGAATTGCAGCTCGTGGATAATTGAGTTGGCGACGTACATATTCTTCGCTCGGTGCTCGCACAGCATCTCCTGACCAAAACACAAGGAGTTCATTTGTAGATTGTACTTGTAGAAAATGAGCTAAATCATCGCATTTCCATGTCTCAGCGCGCCCATATGTTTCTCCAGCAGTTGTTGTGGTAATACCTGTGGAAAGGTCGAAAGATGCTGCTCCATATGATGGTGCAGCATCTTCATTTTGAATTAGATAGATGCAGCTAATAGAACGTGTAATACTTTGTCCTAGATTTTCAATATGTGTTCCAGGGGAAAGAATTCGAGAAACAGCCCGTTCAATACGCTTGCCTGTTTTTGTCTTTAACTGATCAACAATTACAACTGTCCAGCATGCATCTGTTAGGCGAGCAGCCCATTTATGAAGTGCATCAATAGGAAATCCCCAAAATCGTCCTTCAAATCCAGCCGGCGTATCATCCTTCCTAACTGTTAGGCGAATATTGAGAATATCTGCAATTTCCTGTGTATTGCATTTAGGAGTACCTGTTTCAGTATCTACAAGGTCATATAATTCATAAAATCCACCAACCATTAAAAATATAGCAGTATTTGGTCCATACAAGGAGCTATACTGCTTCCAAAGGCGTTCATATTCATCATACATTTCTGGTCTGCTTGTTACACATTACTGTACAGAACAGACCTTAGACTGCTGTTTCCGTGTGTAGAGTTTCTCTACATCATTGTGTGTTTCTGCAAGGGTTGCTTGGATTTGTTTAAAATTTTCGTCGGTATGTGCGTATGCATAAAAGTTATGTAGGGGTGCTTGTGGGATTGGAACTGGATGATATTTATGAAAATGTTTACGAGCATCATTATCGCCGACCATCCAGCCGAGGGTCATTCCAGATGTAAAGGATGCAATAATGGGTAGGATACGTTTATTAAAGTTGATTGAAAGGAACTCCATAATGGCTTGGGTACAGGTGCAGTTAGATGTGCAAGAAAATCAATTTTGAATGGTGAATTATGACGAGCATAGTGTAGAACATGCTTTTGTGCGTTCTTGGGTAGGATTTCCACCATAATTATTTAAGCACTTTGTAATACAATCTATAACTGTGGGGTTATTTGTATTAATAGGTGCAGCGGAGGATGATGCTGGTGGTGCAGATGGTGTATCCCATGATTCATCGCCATCATATGGTTGATAACTAGGGTCAGAGTATGAAAGCATACGAATGCATTCAAAATCATCCGAATCACATTGTATTAAATGGCGCCCTCCTCTTGAATCACGATTATAATTTACAGTATCTATATAAGTTGTTTCATTCCAGCGACTACCAGTTTTTCGTTCAGGATTACTTGCAGAATAATCAGTGGCATCATAAAAAGTGAGCCATCGCGCATCAACTGGTTTACCAGATGCAGACATATCTGTAATCATTTTACGGATATCATCACGAGTTGTTACACCATTTGCTAACATTTGATATAAATTTTGCGCTTGTCCTCCTATATTTTGAGCTTGCCAAGCAGATGCAGATGCATAA
>JACCDO012014287.1_pt1 | contig 13327 bp, 6 predicted proteins | sample 7446101 | NCBI WGS metagenome assembly JACCDO01 (sample SAMN15323440, study PRJNA562643) | freshwater metagenome | isolation source: river surface water | place: USA:Blue River Watershed | collected 2017-08-16
TCCAGCCAATACCTGGTTATTACCCTGCGCTATCGCAGGTGGTACATTTATAGGGCCGGAATATTGGTCATGAAGAAAAGGGAGAAAAGTAACGAATTACGACCACAAACAGAAGCGATGCCTTTATTTACACTATGTTACTCATTTATACTTAATATATTTCGTCTTCTACCTAATATCGGAGCTGTTGGGTACGATGAGACTGGAACCTCCTCTCTGACCAATTGATGTTCGAGGACCAGGGAATATATTCCAAAAACGTAATGTTTCATCGCCAGCACCTGTAACAACACTCTGTCCATCGGGCGACATGGCCAGATATAGTACACGTAATGTGTGACCAGTTAACGTGGTAATTTTTTGCATTGACGGATACTTCCAGACAATAATTTGATTGAGCGAGTAACCATGTGTGGATACAATTTCATTGACATTTTTTGACCACATTAGATTACATACCTGAGAACCCGTATCCATTCGATGCATGGCAGAGCCAGTTAAACAATTCCAGAATCTTATATGTCGATCAGCAGTGCCACCACCCGAAGCAAGTAAACCGTGTTGATGAGGAGACCAAGCAACAGCTTTAACTGCTGCTGTGTGGTCATCAAAGCGGCATAATGGATTTGTAGAGTCTGTATTTTGTGGTGACCACACGTACAATTTATTATCGTTACCACCCGATGCAAGCATTCGTTCATCAAAGGACCATTTTAAACCACATATTTCTTGTTTATGAGCAGATAATTGCTGCACTACTGCAGGTGGTCGATCACTATTGTTTCCAGTGCCTCGTACTCTTATGTCATGGAGTGCAATATTTCTATCACGACTACCAGAGGCTAACAATGTTGAGTTCCATGCTAATGAACCAACTCTAGACGTGTGTTTTGACAAATCTCGGATTTTTTGACATTTAGTTGCATCCCATATTTGCACCTGACCAGATGTGGTACCAACGGAAATTTGATTGCCAGTAAGCGCCCATGATATTGATGTAACTGCATCATCAGCTGGTAATTCACATAATTTAGTAACTTTACTTGTGCATGCAGACCATAGATAAACCGTTGATCCTAGCGCTACTGACAAAATATTCGACGAAGACCAATCAACCAAATTGAGATAATAATCATCTTGTAGTGATGGAGCATCTAATACCTTATATGGTGTTCTGGAAATTTTTCTTAATGTTTTTCTCGGACTTAGTGATACCCTATTACTTGCACCAGATGATTTAGCAAAGGGCTGAGAAGAAACATCATTGATTGGACTCAGTGAACTACTTTGGCTTCCACTTGATTTATATCTTAATACATTACTACTACCTCTACTACTTGTTGATGATCTTGACATTGGTGTCTCCGGTGATGTTGCCATGGTAAATACTGTATCTAATTCTAATTTTTGTGATATTAATGGTTGTCCTAATAATTCTGCTCTGATTAGACTATTCATAGCTCCTTGATTTTCATGCGCAACATCATTACGAGAAGTTAGTGCTGTTGTTACGTCATTATTCCCCATCATATCGAATGCTTCTTCCAAGTTACTCAATAATCGAGACGGAATATGTCTATCGCAATATATGCCTGTTGCATCGAGTCTTGACGGGCTACCCATCGAAGGCGACGATATGGGTGACGATAACGATCCTAATGACGAACTTCTATTCTTGGTCATTGGAGATGATAAAGGGGAGTAGAAACCCGAAGTTTCGCACGAGAACATGTGCTCAGGTGCCTTCTCCGAGGATGACATTTGCTTCTTCACCTGGTAGCTGCCAGAAGCCTAAAAACCAATAAAATTCAATTACTTTTTTAAATTTCTTTCTTTATTTCAAAAGAAGAGGAAATTTTCACAACGAACAGCCGGCCCTAATAAGGCATAAGGTCTTATGTGTCATGAATCGACTTGTTATTAGTTGTTGCTCTGCGTCAATCAGTTAACAGGGAGTGTCTAACAACTATCCCGTGCCCATTACTTACTTCTCATTCTTGAATAATAAACCTGCGCTATGAGCTGTGGAAATACGTTGGAATAACGTACTATGCTTACTATTACAGTAATTATTTGGTTCACTAGATTTTTACCCCCCGTTCCTCTCACAATAGACTGTTACAGATTACCTACTTGTTCTAGTTATTCCAGTTAATCCCTACGTAGTTAAAATTTTTTCGAAAAAAACTTTTTTTAAATACACATTGATTGTGCATTGAATGACATGTCAAACATCACAGTTTCCCTGTGTGATGCTACATGGGTGTCAGCAGACCCAGCTAATGCCCTGTTCACTAGCGTTTCTCTGGTAATATCCAGGAAATCTCAGGAAACTTATAAAACGTACATGTACCGATGCGATGATGCCACCACAGTATTTTCAGTTGAAAATTTTGTATTTACGAATTGTAATGATTACGAAAAAATATCAATCGATATATTTATGGGGGCGACATTATGCGGTAAAGCTGTTATCACCATCAATCCAGATAGTTTAAAATCAGCATTTTACAATAACGAAGACACTGCAGCATACATTGAAGCAGTCGGTGTTAATAATGTTAATTCATCGTCGTTGATTTCATGGGGTATACCTGCGCCAGTAAGTAGCTTTAAAGTCTTGATTCAAAGACAAGCACTGAATAATAGTAATAATAATGGTAATAATATCGAAAATAAACACGTAGAAAGAAACTTACGTAGAAAAGTTTTATTTACAACAATTGGTTATTGGTTTGCCGCTTTTTACGTGGCTTTTTTATTATTTTTAGTTTCAGACTCTATTGGTATACTACCCGTGTACGTGCCATTTTCATCCCAGTCGACTTCAAATGGTATTAGTATAGGTAAGCTAGATTTTCGTGTAGGCATGGAGTTAAGAGCAGGCCACTCGGTAGCCGTGTGTCATGGGACAACTAAGCGGTATTGTGACCCTGTGCGTCTACACTTGATGGAAAACGGATCTTTGTTTCTATACGGCAGGGATAACGTCGTGTTATGGGAATCGAGTAAGTTTAAGTCCCAACCAAATCTAATAGATAATAATTTTGCAGGCGATTTCAGAACATCTGTGGATAGCAATGGGCAGTTGAATATCGTCAAGGGTAAGAAAGTTTACTGGAGTGAATCTATTCAGCAAAATGAAATATTAGCAAAGTATGTAACGTATTCGTAAAATAGGTGTAACTATAATGTAACGAATGTATGTAATGAATGATCATTTAATACAATATCAACAGTTCAATGTATTCTTCGCAATGACGATGACGACACTACTCTCTATAGAGAATCATCTGTCTCGATTAATCTGAAAAGATCGCCCACCACGAAGTAATGTTGCGCGACTATAGTGATGGATTGAAGGGCTGACCATATGCAACTGCGCAATGGCGACCTATTCCATCAATTTCTGGCCGAATAGACAATACAATAATTGCGTTTTTTCAATCACGAGTCAACCCTAATGCAGGCCGGTTTTTTTGACTGTTAAAAATTTTGTACCTGAAAAAATATTTAAAAAAATTTACCTTTTGGTTGCACGTGAGTGAGTAAGTGACTGAGTCATCGAGTAATTGAGTGAGTAATTGAGTGAGTATTTTGATAGCAGGTGAATCATACTATGTTGAATTTACGCGATTCTGGAGATGACTTCATATCCAAAGAGAGAGATGCCAAAATGAAAAAATGGCAAACCAAAAAGGAACTTGACAAAGCTATTGAAGTAAGTTCTTATTGCAAATATCTTCCTCGCAACTATTATCCACTTACTCGCTTACTTTTAGTTGTTTCTTCAATTGAGTTCGTCTCGCGCTGAGAGTGAAAAGTCCGTGATTCAATTAGCTACCACGTTATGTGTTATCGATAGAGTGCTAGGTACAGGTGGTGCATCAAGTGGCAGAGGTGGTGACGATGAAGATGAAGAGAATGTAAAGCCTTTGGCATTGGATGCTGCAGCGAAGCAGCAAGTGACAAAAGAGACTACTCCAGCTGTACCACAGAAGACACTACGCAGTGTGTGGTTTAAATATATAATGCAGCATTATAGTTTTGAAAATGTAGTGTTAGATGCAAAAGAGTTTGCATCACTGAGTGCCGCGGCTAAAGAATATATTGACTCAGACGATGGTGTTAATAAATTGTTGTCACTGAAATATTTCTTCCCCAAAGTCCCTCAACCAAATGAGAAACCAAAACCACTAACAAATGATCAAAAAGCCCAAAATGCAATCTTTCAGAGACGATGTCGTCAGTTGTGGCGTAAAGCACTCGATGGTATGGATGATGCTATACGCACTGAAATGGAATCCATCAAAAATAAACTCACTGGTGGTGATAATAATGAATCTAACTCAAAAATGAAAGCAGAAAAAAGAAATGATGTTGATAACGACGTTGATATCTCTGATTTCAGATTAGAACAAATAGCATTGAACAATCTTGGGGTAAAAAAATTAAAAATATGGATTGAAGAAGATGAAGATATTGAATTACAACGAGTACAAAAGGAAAAAGAAGATAAAAAAAAGCGAGCAAAAAAGGAACACGAGAACTGGTTAAGTAACAAGGATTCCTTGCGCATTCGCATGCCCGACGACTTCAATCTCCCTAAACAGCCAGCTATGTCTTATGGTCGTGCAATGTCTGCTGTTCGTCCTTCATCTGGTAAAGGTCCGCAAACAACCGTTGAGATTATGGCAGGTCAAGGTCTTCGTTATGTTCATGCAACCGATACTAAAAGTGGCGATTTAGAACGTTCCCGGCGATTATTATTGGAAAAAGGACACGTGGTACGTGAAAATTTTGATGATGAAAATGACTATAAATCCGAAGTACGTACGAATACAGCCAAAAAAGAACGTGAAGAAAATGAAAAAAAATTAAAAGAAGACTCGGATAAAGCGTACAACGAGTGGTTGGAGCAGAAGGAACTGCGTGATTTAGCGGTGAAATATGTTAAATTTCTTCCTCCTGCAGATGCCGATACTAGTAAACGTAATTCATCGAATACATCCCTATCGGCATCGATAAGTGCCCAACGATCGAGTAAAGAATTCTTTCCAGCAACAGAAAAAGAATTTTCTAGTAGAACATATGATTTTTGTGTGGATGTTGGTAAAAATTTAAAAAAAATTGATCGTACATTACTTCAAGAATGGTCTCAATGGTGTGCAAGTGTCTTCAGCTTCAACACGTGTACAGTGCTGTGGGACTCGTTTGAGCCAGTGGCTTGCGATGTACATTGCTCATCATACTCCCAAATAAGAGATACGTTTATGAAATTACTTCGTCCTGGATTGGATTTTAAACAAACATTTACAGAATATGTTGAAAAATTATGGAAACAAGAACAATCACGTAGTAGCAGCAAGTACGACGAGAAGGAGCAGTACCAAAAGGACTTGGCGTTGAGTAAGAAACAAATGATGAACCTGTTGCGGCAAATGGGAATATCCATGAAAGATCAAGAAATGAGGTCATTGATAGCTGCATTTGATTCGGATAGTAATGGTGTGGTCACGTTACAAGAATTTTTGGATTTTACGGGTCCAAAACGTGATCGACATGGTGGTGCAAGTGCGTGTTTAGGACAAAAATGTTGTTGGATGACCACCTGCAAGATCACCGGGATGGCAAACGCCTATACGATTTCTGCTGCATCGAAACGTGCTTTACGTTTTTTTGGAAAGGGGAAAGCAGAGTCCAAAGAAGAGAGTAAAGGGGAGACTAAAGACGATTACGGCGATGAGGACTACGCGGATGACTACGAAGACAATGAAATGGATGCCCAGAAATTATCTGGCACACCTCCAAAACTAGTTGAGCTGAAAAATGGAGAGAAACGGTTAGTCGTTGAGCTGAAGGATCGTGTAGCCAGAGAGAAATTGTTGATGAAATACATGCCGGATGAAATCAAAGAACGCAGTAGGAGTTACGCCAAGGAAGATAGTAATATAAAATGCAAATTTGTGGACTGGAAAGCAAGTGATCGTAAAATTGGAATGAAATATTTATTCGAATTAACAAAAGATAAACGTGAAGAAGAACATATTAAAACGTTATTGAGTAACGGTAATCCTCCACAGCCCCCTAAATTATGGGTTGTTACCCCTAATGCCAACGACGACGTGGAACCTGACACACAAGTATTGATATTGAACTGGGCACCTCAAAAGGGCGATCTGGTATCATTTTACTCGGTGGAGTGCTCTGGTCCATCCAGTGGCACCAGAAATGACCGTTTTATTGAGATTAAAAGGGATCCATCCGATGCTCGCCCCGAGAGTAAAATTGAATTCAATCATATATTTGCATCGTGGAATGATGCGCCGCTTGTCGCTGGAACCACGTACAACTTTCGTATTCGGGGATTTAATGGGTTTGGACCTGGTGACTACACCTACAAGTCGTTTACTACCCTACCAGCTGCTCCACCTACCCCTCGCGTCACTAAGTTAAGCAGTGACTCAGTGACTATCCGTTGGACTTTTTCGGAGTCATTTTTTAAACGTATCGAGGATTTACGTAAAATATTTGTTGTTGCTGATACCGACAAGTCTGGTGCTGTTGGCAAGGAGGAATTGGCGGCAATCTTGGATGACAAAGCATCTAGTTCAAGCGATCTTCGTTCATTCTTAAAGAAAGTGGCAACGTCGATAGGGTTGGATGTGTCGCAAGGATACGCTGCACTGTTTGACATGGTGGAGTCGAATGATGATGATTGTTTGACGTGGGAGGAGTTTGAATCATTCTTCATGTCTGCTGGATGGGGTGTGGGTGCATCTGGACAGTTGAATGCATCCGTAACAGGTAGTGTAAAAGGTTCATTAAATGGTTCCATGATTTCTACGTCAGGTGCCAGCACGGCATCTGCCTCTACAGGTATTGTGTACATAGTGGAGCAATGTGAGAGTGAATTCGATAATCAGTACAAAGAGATCATCAAGACCACCGCTGGTCAAGCTACAATAAGCAGATTGCAATCTGGTAAATCATATCGATTTCGTGTATTTGCCATGAATGCAGCTGGTAGTGCTGGTCCCAAATCGGATAGCGTCATCGTACACACGATGCTTGAACAGCCGCCAGTTCCTTCCTCGCGGGTTGTTACATCACGTAAAGTTTCATTGATGTGGAAACCTCGTTTAGCTTCAGCAAGCATGAGAGATCCGTTGGTGATTCAGAAAATGTTAGGTGATTGGGCTGGTTCGCACGGCGAAGAAGACGGTGGTGTCAGCATTGAAAAGGTATTTCAAAAATACGATAAAAATCGTAGTGGCGACATTGATTCGTCCGAATTGGCGCAGGTATTATCTGATTTAGGAGTGGAGGTTACCGAGGAGAAGCTGATGGACGCGTTTAATATCCTTGATAAGAATGGTGATGGGGTCATTTCCTTCGGGGAATTCAGTGCCTGGTGGCGACGTGATGAAGTATCTTACATCCTTAAACGTAGTGATGCTATATTACCAAATGCCAAACCAATCACCGCAATCACATCTGCACCTCGCGCTACTAGCAAAGGTAATGATACCAGTATTGTATCCTCCTCTGCCGGGGATCGAGTCAACACTTCCAGCATCAAGATTGTGCCAAAAGTCGCATCAAGTACCATGATCAATACCAAATTAAGTGGTGCTATAGCCAGTGGTTCTGTGGCAGTCCCCAGCTATGGCCGTCAGGTTGCCATGTCTGTTGTATGTTACCGCGGCACCAACACGAAGGTGGACATTGCTGGTCTAGATCCTAATAGATTATACCAGTTTAAGTTGCGCTATATTGGTTCCAAATGTAACTCGATATTGAGTCCCTCATTGAACTTGATGACCGCGCCTCTACCACCCTCGAAACCGTTGGTAGTGTATGTTGGATCCAATACTGTCCGTTTAAAATGGTACGCACCAACCAATGGTGCGTTTAAATACGCAGTTCAATGGCGATCGTCTGCCAGTCGGGGAGTAAGTAACGCGGCAGAAGATGGCTGGGCCACCGCATTTCATGGTCCTGAAACCATTTGGACGAGCACTACCTGTGTCCCAGACACTGATTACGATGTCCGTGTATGCGGCGTTAACTGCCAAGGTGTGCTATCCGATCCATCACCAATCCTTTCATTCCATACGTTACCTCGTGGTGACACTTCGTTAACAATGTCCAGTAAAAATGCAAATACGTACTTCACCGTGGATTGCACCGGTGATATCTGTGTGGGTGACACCATTTTATTCTCTGAACGGCTATATATCAAACCAAAACAAACCAGTATCACCAATAAGAATGTGAATCAAAGCGTTGCATCATTATTAGAAGACGGTACAGACGCCGAAGGAGTGTATATAGGAGAGCGCACTATAGCTGCGTTCGTGGTTAAAGATAACTACAAGACTATCCGCGACCACCTAGCGGCAAGCAACATCACCCCATTAGATGGGAAAAGATTTGCAAAATATAGAAATTTATGGTTGGAAATAGTATGGCAGAAGTCCAGTAGTGACAAGTGCAAGCCGTACGACTACAAGTCTGGTGACGTCATCGAAAGAAATCAAGCCCAATTAGAATTATTCGAGGTATCGCGATGCCCTTGGAAAGAGGAAAGTGGCCGTTACCGACTCCGAGACGAATGGGTGTCGTTGAAAGACTCGTTTATTCAGACAGATTGTTAGATACATAAATACTAGGTGTACATAAACTATGTTCAATGTCAACGCCGGTGTCCTTTCTTGTTCTTGTGCCGTTTTTTCTTCTTATGACTTTTCTTATGACTTCTACTGCTGTCGCTGCTACTGTCACTGCTGCTGCTACTAGCTTTGGGTGGGAGTGCGACCGTTGTAGGCGCCGATATCGTGTTTGATTCAGGTGAAACAGATCTATCTCGTTTGATGCGTCTAAATATGGTTGCTTTGGTTCCAACGGTTGGGAGTGCCTTAGGCAGCACATCTTTCTCGACGTCATCTTCGAATTCAAATGATAAAGCAGGCTTTTGTTCCACGTGTGACGCCACCTTCGGAGCCAATCGACTCTCGACCTTGTTGATTATATTGTCGAAGTCGCAAAATATTGATTCAAATAATGATGCAGCTGGTCTTTCCTGTTGTAACGGATAGAATATAGTACTTTCCACTTCGCTTATTGTGGTATTGATCGTGACTGCTGCTGTGTCGTCATTAACGCTCTCATTAGGTGCAACTGTAGCAGCTTTGGCTACTCCTCCGACCACACTTGAATTAGCAAGAGCAGGTCTGGGTACGTTGAAGCGTTTGCATAGTAACGCCTCCGGATACCATATAGTGGTTACTCTACTCGGCAGTTTCTTATTCGTTATACTGGACGTACTGTCCGTTACGCCCTGTGATGAAGGCGCGAACTTATTCTTAACCAAATTTGCGAGTCCGGCAAATCTAGATTGTGTTTTTTCGGATATAAGCATCGGTCTCTCAGTATTTCCCGCGCCTTTAATTTCGCTAGCAACAGTGACACTATTAGTATGAGGTATGACTATCTGGTTCGCATCAAACTTAGGTGCGTCATCTAATACTTGGGATGCTGTAACTCGTGAAGCTGCGCCTGGCACTAGCTCGGTGTCAGCCCATCTAGACAGAGGTTTAACACTATCTGTAGCTTTGACAATGGTTGCAGGAGTGTCGGAATTAGAGCGAGGTATGCTAATCTGGGAGGCATCAAACTTTGGTATATCGCCTAACACTTTTGACACTGTAAAGCGTGATGTGGTACGTCCATCAGTCGGTGCTAACTCGGTATCTCCCCATCTAGAGGCAGGCTTCTTATCCTTTGAAAAATAGTGTTTGGGGTCATAACTTTTCGGGGCTTGGATAAGAGGATACTCAGTGATTTGTAGTCGCTTTAAGCCATCAGTTGCAAGAACAAAGTTTTTTAGTACTTCTTTGCCATCAGTAGGACAATACTGTGCTACTTGGTTGTGCAACCAAGGAGTGACACGGTCACCATTCCCTTCTACCTCTGCATCCGATCCGGAGTCGTCTAATGTGTGGTCGTACTGGCGGTTAATAGTGTCCTCGAACACGTCGGTGTCAGAGTAGTCGTCGTGGTCGTAAGTGACATGTGTTTGACGAGAATATTTTACTTTTTTTTCATTATTTTTTGATGATAATTTATGCTTCAAAAAGCTAGCATTAGCTGTATCATAGTTGTATCCGAGTCCGTATAAGTTGTCTTTGATGGGAGGGTGGTTGTATTTGTGTTTATTAAAATCATCTCTAGTTTCTTTCCAACCAAGTGATTTTAATAATTTCAGACCAATTGATTTATTGGGTACAAAGAAGAATTCGTCAATTGCAGGTCCAGGTATAATAGATCTGTCTGTCCCTTTACTTAGTGATTTTTGTTTATCACGTTCGGCTATATTATTTGTATCGTACATTTTATTAGCTACTAGCGATGCTGATGCATTTACACCACCAATCATGGTGTTCTTATCCTCATCATCCAAGTAATCATCAATAGAACGCTCTAATTTGGTGGCTCTATTAGTCCTTGACGAGACAAATGACGCAGGCACAAATCCCTCCTAAACGTGAGACAGTTAATCATATGATTCAATATAAATAAGTATACTTCATTACCTCACTACCGCATGTATTGTAGTAACCTGCGCTGAACCCGCCGGTGAATGCGCCGTGGAACCGTCGGCGCCCCTGCTCGTCCGTCACGATATCGGGTCGTCGTGTACTCATTGGACACTCAGTGAAGTTCCAATCTCTAGTTAATACAATTATACCTACACATGAGACATGTGCCAAAATTTGTAAAAAAAAATAAAAAAAGTAAAAAATAAAAACTCCACACCCAATGAAACATTGTAATGCCTGCATAGATAGTAGTGTAGGCACCTCTGAATGGTGTAATAATCGTGACACTGTTTCTCTCGCGAAAAAAACGATTCATGGTAATGATAAAATATTTATATAAATTACAATTTTGATACGTGATTGTTGAGTAGGTTTTCAAGGTTCATTGCATCGAACGTTTCTTCATACTTTGATCTAATCCTAGTTTTTTTCCTAATTTTTCTTTGAATATGGAGAGATCCACTGGTTTATCTTCATCAATAGAAGGAAGTGCAGCAGTGTGACTTGGGGTGGCTGTAGCCGAAGCAGCAGGGGTAGTATGATCAATAAATAACAGATCGTCGTTCTCTAGCTCACTAAAATCGATTGCTGTTTTATGTTTTGATGGATGAGACTCCTCGTGGAATAATGACATAGTTAGGGGACCTGGTGTTGGACTCTTTGGTGCACCACGTCGTGCTTTTTCATGCTCCGTCATGCTTCGTAAATACGAGAAGATGATGTCTACCGCCCTTTGCTCAATACATGCCATGAACTCTAATACGTTAGAGTCTGATACAGAATGGCCTGCCAATAATGCAACTTTCGATTCAGGACGTGACATTGTGACTCCTTTACTTTTTTGTGTTGTTGGATTATTATTCGATCCTTTACCATCCACTTGATCACACTGTAGCTTGAAGAAGATACTTTGTACCTTCTTGTTGACTAATGCGAGGTTCTCGGTGAGTGTCTTGTTCTTCTCGTCTGCCACTTTAGTACTATCCTTGACTGACTCTAACTTTCTTTGTAATTCTTCCAAAACATGAATTTTGGACTCTTCTTGTTCCTTTTGTTCCTCTTTAAACTTTTCTATATCGACGGAGATTTGATTGGTCGTCTCGACTACGTTATCAATCTCGGTATTCACCGCTTGTATAAAGTTATACAACGAAAACATTTCTTCTTCTTGTGCTACATAAGTACTAACGACTTCCTCCATGCTTGATGTATTAGTCATTTTTTTCAATTGTTCGAACATTTGCTCATATGATTTAATCCTTGACTGCACTCCCGACAAAGAATTACTTTCTGTTGCAACAAATTTGCTTAATGTACCAACTTGTTTCGCCATGGCAACCTCTTCATCAAGTGTTAAATCACATTTTAATGCATCCAATGAAGGGTCATTACTTGCTGCTGCAGCGTCAGACTTGCCTTTTGCATCATTCCTATCCGCCTTCCGCTCGTTCAGCAATGCAAGCTCTAGTGCGTCATTCTGCTCTTTGATAAATATTCCTAGTTCTTCATATTCAGCTGCAAATATTTTTTGTTCCTCCATGTTAATTTGTTCAAGTTGTTCTTTTTTCACCAAACATGCTTCCCGCTCTTCTACTACCGCGCTACTCTCGCCCAAATACAACTCGATCTTTTCTTTGGTCACCCTTAACTTTTCCTCGTATTTTACATGAGAAATATCTGTTTGCAATCTTAATCGACGATAATGATCTATTTCTTGTTTTAATTTCTTAATTTCTATCATACATTCACTTTTACGCTGTAATAGTTTATTTAATTTCCATTCTAAAATATTCAATGCTTTCATTGTCACTTGTCTTGCTTGTCGACCAACATCAACACCATCAGCTCGTGAGTATGCTGGATTTGGTGTTAATACATGTAAATTCATTACTTGTATTGCGACTTGCTTTGCCTGAGTTCGATACTTATCCGTTTCTGCGGATATATATGCCATGGCATCCTTGAGGTCGATCAACCGCTTCTTTTCTACTACTGATAACTTGGTGAAATGATCACCTTTACTTTGAAGATCACCAAGAACCTCAGATGCACCTTTATCTCCCGTTGACATTTTGCAATTGCTATTTCGCTGGTTCTCACTCGCTCACTCCCTTGCTTAATTACTCACTCACTTACTCACTCACTCAACTCACACACCGTTTTTACTCCCAAATTTTACTCTATTTGACAAGTAACAGTTTTCGAGGGCCGTATGGTTTTGATGCAAAAACAATCAAAATGAAAAGATGCAAAACATCGACAAAACGAACGAATAAGCGAAGAAAGCAGGCGAATGCGCGATTAGGGAGAGATCGTGGTGTAGACGGAGTGTATTGAGAGGTAAATATGGCCATCACCAAGGCCTGCAAGAGCCGTTAAAATAATCAATTTCTACTACGTACTTGATCTATTCCCTATTCGTTTAGTGAGTCATAGCTGTTTCGTGTCACTTGAAATGACATGTGCATACCGGCGGAACTAGAATAAATTCCACTGAAAAAAAGGCCGGAAGTACCATAAATAGAAAATAGTATATTGCTTGAAATGCTTTCGTGGGTGTTCGGTACGAAGCCAGTTGAGGTGGCAGCCCCATTCGAGCCAGACTCGGCGTTGAAGAAGAAGAAGAAAAAGAAGAAGAAGAATAATAATAAGAAGAACAAGAACAAGAATAAGAAGAAGAAGAAGAAGAAGAAGAAGAAGAAGAAGAAGAAGAAGAAGAAGAA
>JACCDO011159714.1_pt1 | contig 13326 bp, 10 predicted proteins | sample 7446101 | NCBI WGS metagenome assembly JACCDO01 (sample SAMN15323440, study PRJNA562643) | freshwater metagenome | isolation source: river surface water | place: USA:Blue River Watershed | collected 2017-08-16
CCCTCCACGCATTCTGAACTTACGAGATAAATTAGCAGCCTTAGCCGACCTCGGAATTGATCGAGTTGTAGTTGAGCATTTCAATAGCGCATTCGCCAGGCTTTCTCCCGATGAATTTGTATCTGAAATCATCGTTAAGCGGCTCAACACGAAATGGATTTTGATTGGCGACGACTTTTGTTACGGAGCAAAACGGGCTGGTAATTTTGCTAGCCTTAAAGCAGCTGGTGAAAAATATGGCTTCGAGGTTTCCAGTATTCACACTGTCTTAGAGGATGGCGAGCGTATTTCAAGTTCAGCATTGCGCACTGCTCTTGCCAATGGCGATATGCAGCAAGCTGAAAAATTATTGGGGCGACCATATGGAATTTCTGGTCATGTTATTCACGGACAACAACTGGGGCGTCAATTAGGTTTCCCAACGTTGAATTTAGCCGTTGCCAATCACCTCCATCATCGTAAGCCAGCCACTACTGGAATCTTTACTGCTCGAGTATTGGGTCTTGGCCCAGAACCTCTACCAGCCGTGGCTAGCCTGGGTGTACGGCCTACCGTTGAAGATGAAGGACGCGTGCTTTTAGAAACGCACATCTTTGATTTTGAGCAAGATGTTTACGGAAAAATTATCACCGTTGAGCTCTTAGAAAAAATTCGTGACGAGGCCAAGTACGATGACCTCGACACACTTACAAAAGCCATCGCTGCTGACGCGATGCATGCCAGAAATTATTTCCAGAAAAAAGCATATGTCTGAAAAAGAAAATTCTTATCCCGTCAATCTTTTAGATACTGCATTTCCAATGCGAGGCGATCTTGCTAAACGCGAGCCCCAATGGGTTGCTCAATGGCAAAAAAATAAACTTTACGAAAAGATTCGCGCTGCACATGCAGGCCAACCAAAATTTATTTTGCATGATGGCCCCCCTTATGCAAACGGTGATATTCATATTGGTCATGCCGTTAACAAGATTTTGAAAGACATGATTGTCAAATCGCGTTGGTTGCTGGGATTTGACTCTGCTTATGTTCCAGGCTGGGATTGCCACGGCATGCCAATTGAGATTCAGATCGAAAAACAATTTGGTAAAAATCTTCCGACTGCAGAGGTGCAAGCCAAAGCCCGCGCCTACGCCCAAGTCCAGGTCGACAAACAAAAGAAAGACTTTGAGCGACTTGGCGTATTGGGGGACTGGAATAACCCATACCTCACCATGAGTCATCGCAATGAGGCTGATGAAATTCGTGCGCTAGGCAAGATTTGGGAAAAAGGCTACGTTTTCCGTGGTTTAAAACCCGTAAATTGGTGTTTTGATTGCGGCTCTGCACTTGCAGAAGCCGAAGTGGAATATCAAGACAAAACGGATCCTACGGTGGATGTTGGTTTTGCGTTTGATGATGCACAACGCCCACAACTGGCCAAAGCATTTGGACTTTCCGAGCTCCCTAATAAGCCAGGACAAATAGTGATTTCGACAACAACGCCCTGGACTATTCCCGCGAACCAGGCCCTCAATGTTCATCCAGAAGTTATCTATGCTCTAGTAGATGCTGGAGACAAATTACTGATTCTTGCAAAAGATCGTGTGCAAACCTGTCTTGAAGATTACGGTCTTGAGGGTAAAGTCATTGCAACTTGTTCTGGCGCCCAGTTAGCAAACATTTCTTTTTGGCATCCTCTCGCCCCATTACATGATGGCTACAAACGCTTATCACCGATTTATCCGGCTGAGTACGTAACACTTGATACGGGTACCGGGATTGTTCACTCCGCTCCAGCCTATGGCGAAGAAGACTTTAAATCCTGTAAAGCAAACAAACTGGCCGATAAAGATATTCTCAATCCAGTGATGGGCAATGGCGTCTATGCATCTTGGCTGCCTCTTTTTGCCAATGAATATATTTGGAAGGCGAATCCCAAAATTGTTGAGGCAATGCGAGAAGCCGGTAGCTTATTACGTGATAAAACTTACACTCATTCCTATATGCATTGCTGGCGCCACAAGTCGCCCATTATTTATCGAGCTACTTCGCAGTGGTTTGCCAGCATGGATAAAAAGCCATCTGACGGTAAAGCCAGCTTGCGTGAGACTGCATTAGCAGGCATTGATAGCACTGATTTCTTCCCAGCATGGGGCAAGCAACGCTTACATAGCATGATTGCCAATCGTCCCGATTGGACTTTGTCACGTCAGCGCCAGTGGGGCGTACCAATGGCCTTCTTTGTGCATAAAGAAACGGGAGATCCACATCCTCGCACCACTGAATTACTGGAGGAGGTTGCTAAGCGGGTTGAGATTGGCGGCATAGAGGCATGGCAACAACTAGAAGTTGCTGAATTACTCGGTGATGAGGCTGCCCAATACGAAAAAAATCGTGACACCCTAGATGTTTGGTTTGACTCTGGTACTACCCATTGGCATGTGATCCGCGGCTCACATCGCGACGAGCTACTAACCGCAGAGGCACAAACACCCGCTGGTCGATTAGCAGATCTTTACCTTGAGGGTTCAGATCAACATCGTGGTTGGTTCCATTCCTCCCTGCTCACTGGCGCTATGTTGGACGGCAAGCCCCCATACAAAGCGCTCCTCACTCACGGCTTTACCGTTGATGGTCAAGGTCGCAAAATGAGCAAATCAGTAGGTAACGTGATTGCACCTCAACAGGTAGCTGACAAGCTCGGGGCTGAAATTATTCGACTTTGGGTTGCCTCCACTGACTATTCAGGTGAAATGACTATCTCGGATGAAATTCTCAAACGGGTCACCGAAAGCTATCGTCGCATTCGCAATACCCTTCGCTTCTTACTGGCCAATTTATCTGATTTTGATCCCACCAAGGATGCCTTACCGACTGATCAATGGCTGGAGATTGATCGCTACGCAGTTGCGCTTGCAAGTCAGTTACAAAGCGACATCGAAGCACACTACAAAGCTTATGAATTCCACCCAGCGGTAGCGAGAATGCTGACCTTCTGTTCAGAAGATCTAGGTGGTTTCTATCTCGATATCCTCAAGGATCGCCTCTACACTAGCGCACCCAATTCTCCTGATCGTAGGGCTGCTCAAAATGCTCTGTTCCATATCACTCGCAACCTATTGAAATGGCTATCACCTTTCCTCTCCTTTACTGCCGAGGAAGCATGGCAATCATTCCCACACGGCTCAGGCACTAAGCCATCAGAATCGATTTTCATGGAAGAGTTTGACCCCCTGCCCAGCATCGCTCATGCCGATGAATTATTGGCTAAATGGAACCGGATACGCGAGATTCGCTCAGAAGTGACCAAGGCTATTGAAATTGAACGTGAAGCTGGAAATGTGGGCTCATCACTGCAAGCAGAACTCACCATTAAAGTGGGAGATGTAGACTTTGCAATCTTGCATTCACTAGAAAATGATCTACGCTTTGTCACGATTACCTCGAGTGCGAATATCGAACTTAGCAATGACGGCTTAGAAGTATTAGTGAAAGCTAGCCAATTCCAAAAATGTGGACGCTGCTGGCACCACACCAAAGATGTAGGTAGCAATGCAAAATACTCTGATCTTTGTGGCCGCTGCATCAGCAACCTCTTTGGCGATGGCGATCATCGACTGTTTGCGTAAAACTCAATTCCTGATACCGACCAATGCTTCGTTACCTTGCAATTGCTACCCTGACTTTGCTACTAGATCAGCTTAGCAAATGGTCGGCATTAAGCAATCTGCAATTGGGCGTTCCTGAGCCTGTTCTGCCATTTCTCAATTGGCTACTGCTATTTAATCCTGGCGCTGCATTTTCTTTTCTGGCGCAAGGCTCTGGATGGCAACGTTGGTTCTTTACCATTCTCGGAATTCTGGCGAGCGTCTATATCATTTATTTGCTACGTAAAAGCCTTGAAGATAAATTGCTCTGCGTTGCCTTAAGCCTGATTTTAGGTGGCGCACTTGGCAATGTTATCGATCGCATCATGTATGGTGCCGTTGTTGACTTTATCGACTTATATTATGCAAATTGGCACTGGCCAGCCTTTAATGTGGCTGATAGTGCTATTTGCGTTGGTGCAGCACTCATCATTTATGGTGAATTGCGTAAGTCATTTGGCAAATCCGCCCAATCCCATTAAGCTGGCGCCATGCAATCACTTTTAAACAAAAAAATCGTTCTGGGCATATCGGGTGGCATTGCCGCCTATAAGACTCCTGAGCTTGCACGCCTATTGATGCAGGAAGGCGCCTCAGTGCAAGTGGTTATGACAGAAGCTGCTCATCAATTTGTGACCCCAGTCACAATGCAGGCAGTCACAGGCAATCCCGTATTTACGAGTCAATGGGATAACTCCATTGCAAACAATATGGCGCATATTGAGCTATCTCGCTCTGCGGACGTGATTTTAATTGCGCCAACGAGCGCTGATCTGATGGCAAAACTCTCCCTTGGCCTAGCAGATGATTTGCTCAGCACTTTATGTTTAGCAAGGGATTGTCCTTTGCTAATTGCCCCTGCAATGAATAAACAAATGTGGGAGCACTCTGCCACCCAGAGAAGTGTTGAGCGTCTCGAACAAGATGGCGTCGGTTTACTTGGCCCAGCCAGTGGTTTTCAAGCTTGCGGAGAAGTGGGCATGGGCCGTATGCTCGAACCGGCAGAAATTACAGAACAAGTCATCGCTTTTTTTCAAAAGAAAGTGTTGCTTGGGAAAAAAATCGTCATTACTGCAGGACCCACATTTGAGGCAATCGATCCCGTACGTGGAATTACAAACCATAGCTCAGGAAAAATGGGTTTTGCAATTGCTAAAGCGGCCCTAGAAGCTGGTGCACAGGTCCATCTCATTGCTGGCCCTTGTGAATTACCCACACCACTAGAAGCTACTGGAAAAATCACTCGCACTAACGTTGTGAGCGCTAAAGAAATGCATGCGGCGGCTTTGAGCGAAACGGATTGTGATGTATTTTTTGCTGTTGCCGCAGTCGCTGATTGGGGCATTGCTAAACCATCCAAAGAGAAAATCAAGCGGCAGGGCAAAGAAGCCCCCACTATTGAATTTGTTGCAAACCCCGACATATTGCAAGATGTTGCCAAGACGGCCAAAAACAAAGGGGGTAAACCTTTCCCTTACTGCGTTGGCTTTGCCGCTGAATCTAGCGACCTCGAAAAACATGCTGACGAGAAACGCAAACGTAAGGGTATCCCAATGATTGTTGGCAATATTGGGCCAGATACATTTGGTAGCGATCTCAATCAACTGCTCGTGATAGATGATAGTGGCAGCAAAAAATTGGCCAAGGCTGAAAAATTACAGTTAGCACGCCAACTCATCGCACTAGTCGCTAAGAAAATTTAAGTCTCGTTTTTTATTATTCCCAGTTTTAGGAAAATCTATGCAATCACTACAGGTCAAAATTCTCGACGAACGTATGCGCACTCAATTGCCAACATATGGCACACCCGGCAGTGCTGGGCTGGATTTGCGCGCTTGCATAGATGAGACAATTGAGATTGCCCCTGGTCAAACCGTCTTGGTTCCTACGGGCCTAGCGATCTATGTAGAAGATCCACGCTACGCTGCATTCATACTGCCTCGCTCAGGCCTTGGCCATAAACATGGCATCGTCCTAGGCAATTTGGTTGGCTTAATTGACTCAGATTACCAAGGCCAATTGATGGTGAGCACCTGGAACCGTGGCTCAACTCCCTTTAAATTAGAGCCCATGGAACGCTTGGCTCAACTGGTGGTGATGCCCGTTCAGCAAGTAGAGCTCAAAGTAGTTGAGGAGTTCACTGAGAGCAGTCGCGGCGCAGGCGGATTTGGCAGCACCGGTAGAAGCTAATTCCCCATAAATCAATCGGCGCCTAGGGCGCCGATTGAAGAATATAAAAAAGATAACGAACCTATTTATCCAGAATGTGAGTGATGGGGATCTAATTCACCCTCCCATTTGGAGATCACAGCAGTTGCCAGACCATTTCCTAATACATTGGTAGCAGAGCGCGCCATATCTAGGAAATGATCAATCCCTAGAATTAATAAAACACCGGCCTCAGGCAAATTAAATTGCGAGAGCGTTGCCGCAATCACTACTAGCGAAGCTCGCGGCACACCGGCAATACCCTTGGAAGTAATCATCAATACCAAAAGCATTAACAATTGCTGAGATAAGGGCATATCAATGGAGTAGACCTGCGCAATAAAAACGGCAGCAAAAGAGCAATACATCATTGAACCATCAAGATTAAAAGAGTAGCCAATAGGTAATACAAATGAAGCAATCTTATTTTTGCAACCAAAGCGCTCTACTTGCTCCAAGGTCATTGGATAAGCAGCCTCAGAGCTTGCAGTAGTAAAAGCAAGCAAAATGGGTTGACGCAACATGGATACCAAGTGGAATGTACGCGCCTTCAGCACTAATGCGCTAATAAAAATAATTGCGAGCCATAACATCAAAATTGACAGATAAAAACTACCCATAAATCTGCCATAAGTTACCAAAATATCGAGGCCATTTGCCGCAATGACTGTTGATACAGCAGCAAATACAGCCACTGGCGCAAATTTCATGACAGCAGTCGTAATCTTGAGCATGATGTGAGAAAGCATATCGAGGTTACGAATAAATTCTTCAGCTCGATTACCAAAACTGCCTGCCGCAACACCAAAAAACACAGCAAAGACTACGATTTGCAAAATTTCGTTTTTGCCCATCGCATCAAAAATACTGCTTGGGAAAATATGCTGCACAAAATGACGCAAATTAAAGCCGCTCTTATCTATACCCGAACTAGCGCTGATTTCCGGTATAGGTAAATTCACGCCAATACCTGGCTCCAAAAGATTAACCATCAGCAAACCGAGCAGTAAGGAAACAAAAGACATGGAAATAAACCATCCAAACGTCTTAAGACCAACGCGCCCTATCGTTGCCGCATCTCCCATTCTGGAGATACCCACTACTAACGTACTAAATACCAACGGCGCAATAATCATTTTGATTAAGCGCAAAAACACGTCTGTGAGAACCGAAACATACTCCACGTACTGCACCGCAAATCCTGACGCCGTACCGTGAGCAAAAACAAGATATCCCACAATGATTCCCAGAATCATTGCGCCAAGGATAAAGTGGGTTAATTTTTTAGATGTCATTGTTATCCTTGTGAGTTACTTTCCTTGAATACCTGGCGCAGTTAACACTGCAGGACTGAGAATTTTATCCAATGTGGCTTTATCCATCAGTCCAAGCTCCAATACGAGATCTGCTACGGAGCAATTTTCTTGTAGCGCCCTCTTGGCAATCATGGTGGCATTTTCATAACCCAAGTAGGGATTTAAGGCGGTCGCTAAACCCGCAGAAGTTCTGACACGCTCAGCCAATACCTCGCGATTAGCTGTAATCCCAATCACGCAATGTGTTTTCAAGGTATTACATGCCGCTGTGAGATGCTCAATGCTCTTAAATAAGCTATGTGCAATGATGGGCTCAAAGGCATTGAGCTGCAATTGACCTCCTTCTGCTGCCATCGTAATAGTCACATCATTACCAATCACTTCAAACGCAACTTGATTCACCACCTCAGGAATCACTGGGTTTACCTTGCCAGGCATGATTGACGAACCAGCAGCCCGCGGTGGCAGTCGAATTTCATTTAAACCTGCTTGAGGGCCGCTGGATAACAAACGTAAGTCGTTGCAAATCTTCGAAAGCTTCACCGCAATACGTTTAAGCACACCAGATAGTTGCACAAATGCGCCGCAATCCTGCGTTGCCTCAATTAAATTTGGAGAAATAACAACATTCACTCCTGAAATTTTCCTCAAATGCGCAATTGCCAACTTTGCATAATTCACATCCGTATTAATTCCCGTACCGATTGCTGTGGCCCCCAAATTAATTTCCGCAATCAAAGAGATGGCCTCTTTTAGGCGCTCTTCATCCTCACGAATCATGACTGCATATGTAGAAAATTCCTGCCCCAAGGTCATGGGAACAGCATCTTGCAGTTGGGTACGGCCAATTTTGAGAATATCCTTAAACTCCTCTGCCTTTTTTGCAAATGCATCACTCAAAGAATGCATCGCAGTAAGCAAAGTAGGTATGGCTAAGCAGGTAGCTAAACGCAGTGAGGTGGGATAAACATCGTTCGTGCTTTGCGACATGTTGACATCATTAATAGGATGCAGTTTTGCGTAATCCCCTTTTTGGTACCCCAAAATTTCTAGGGCGCGGTTGGCAATCACTTCGTTTGCATTCATATTGGTTGATGTACCTGCACCACCCTGAATAACATCCACCACAAACTGGTCATGAAGCTTGCCAGACTCAATTTCATGGCATGCAGCAATGATGGCTTCTGCCTTTTTGGGATCCAAATGCCCTAACTCTAAATTGGCTTTGGCAGCCGCTTCTTTAACGTACGCTAATGATTTAATGAGATCAGCATAACTCCCAATCACTTTGCCAGTAATGGGGTAGTTTTCAATCGCTCTTAATGTATGAATGCCCCAATAGGCATCGGCGGGAACCTGCGCATCCCCCAATAGATCATGTTCTGGCCTGGTCATCTTTGTCATGTCTGTCTCCGCTTAAGATAAAAATATTCAATTGTTTTGAATTGCTGCACTCTGAATCTTGATTCGCAATAAGTTCACCGCATTCAGAAAGCTAAAGTAAGCCGCTTCTTCAGATACCGGCACCCCACCATGGATGGCTTGTGTATTAATCTCGTCCAAACGCTTGAGCATAGCTTCTCTTTCAGCAACGGTGATTGGCTCGCGCTGCAGACGCTGCTCCATTTCCAAAAGCTCCTTGTAATGAGGAATCTCTCTCAAACTAAAGCGAAATCTTCTGAAGTGAATATTTAATTTAATGAATGGGTAGAAAAGCGCAAGGATGGTTAACAGCAACACCCAAAAGCGATCCACAAACCCTGCTAGCCAGTAGGGCAAATACCGCATTGCATGTGGGGGTCCGTAGTCATAGAAATGCTCAGCAACCGGGCTAATCGGAATAGAGGGATCGCGATAAGTTGGAAATTCATTGCGCTTGGCAAAAAATAAATTGGGAGAGATGCGATTCGCATCCTTTGCTGCCATCAAGATCGCCAGTTGCAAATCGGGGTGCATTGAACGCTTAACGACCAAACTCGTAGTGGTGGCCAATAAAGTCAGGTCTTTGTGCGGAAGATGTTTAAGCACATCCAGAGAATCAGCAGGTAAGGCCAGGGTGACAAAGGAATTATTCTGCCTTGCAAAAGCAAGTGCATTTTTAAAATCGAAGATCGCAATATTGGGTGTTGTTAATAAATCTTTGGTAATGGGATCCCAATGTGTTGAAACTAAAACCAAAACATCAATTTCTCCACTTTTGAGCTTTTCTTGATTGGCCAACATCGTATTGGATACAAAATGGGGATTGCCTTCTACATCAATTCCCATCATTTCAAATATCTTTTTGGCTATGCGATACGAGCCACTTTGAGTGGGGCCGAGCCCCACTTTGTGCTTAGCCAAAGCTTCAAGAGACTGTATTTCGCCGATTTTGTTTTTGTTATACAAAACCCATACAGGCTCATAGCCCACACTACCGAGAGAATAAATCCCTTGTAGTTCGCCCTCTTGCAAGGCCAGGCCATATGTAAAACCTGCATTTGCAGCATCGCTATCATTATTTAAGCGAGTCACATTTTCAACCGCGCCCTCTGTATTGAGAACGGTAATATTTAATCCATTTTTATGCAGAATGTCCGCAGTTGCTTTAGCAAGGACATTCCAATCAGAATTGGGATAGCCCGATAAAAAATAGATATCGCGATTGGGAAATGGCTTTAAATAAATCAGCAACCCGATAGCTGCTACCAAGAATGTTGCTGCAAGTAGCTTTGACTCTTTAATCTCTTCTTTAATTGCCCGTATTTCGTCACGAATGACAATTTTTAGATATCCAAGAGTATTCATAGGGCTCGCTAATGATTTTTCTTCATTCTAGACTGAGAATCTACTGTGCCACTGAAAATGCCATGAAAAAAGCCACCCGCAGGTGGCTTCTATCTTTGCCTCGAATGCCTTATTTACGAATATGCGCGTGACGAGCGGCATCTTGCGACATGCCAGCACCCTTACCTTCACGAGATTCTTTCTCTGCACTAATTTCCTTGCGGCGCTCTTTGCATGAACCTGCGATTTCCTGTAAGGCTTTACGAGCGCGCGCGGCCGAAGCCTTGATGCCTTTACCCAAAAACTTTTCATTCTCGGCCTTATAGGTTTCAAAAGCTTCTAATAATTTATCGTGGTGCGACATATTCTTCCTTTTTTATGAATTGTGTTGGCAAATAACGCTTAAATTTCCTCTGCAGGAGCAATATCAATCTTGCTAGCTTTACCTGGCAATTTAGGGGCTTCAAAGTTCAACAGCACCTTACCTTCGGTATCAATATCGACATCCACATGACCGCCTTGTGCTAATCTACCAAAGAGTAATTCATCAGCCAAGGCCTTACGAACAGTATCTTGAATAATGCGCTGCATTGGACGAGCGCCCATTAGCGGATCAAAACCATGTTTTGCCAAATGGGCACGCAATGCAGGACTAAAAGTAGCATCCACTTTCTTCTCATGGAGTTGCTCTTCTAGCTGCATGAGGAACTTATCAACCACACGCATGATGATGGTTTCATCAAGCGCCTTAAATGACACGATGGCATCTAGGCGATTGCGGAACTCTGGCGTGAAAAACTTCTTAATATCAGCCATCTCATCACCGGACTCGCGTGCATTGGTAAAGCCGATAGTGGATTTTTGCATCGCTTCGGCGCCCGCATTAGTAGTCATAATGATGATGACATTTCTAAAGTCAGTCTTACGGCCATTGTTGTCAGTCAATGTGCCATGATCCATCACCTGCAAAAGAATATTGAAAATATCTGGATGAGCTTTTTCAATCTCATCGAGTAAGAGCACGCAATGCGGCTTTTTATTAACCGCCTCGGTCAGAAGACCGCCTTGGTCAAAGCCAACATATCCTGGTGGCGCACCAATTAATCGACTGACTGCATGACGCTCCATGTATTCAGACATATCAAAGCGTAATAACTCAATACCCATGATGTATGCGAGTTGTTTTGCAACCTCTGTTTTGCCTACACCAGTGGGGCCAGAGAATAAAAATGAACCAATTGGGCGATCTACCTTTCCAAGACCTGCGCGCGTCATCTTAATGGCGCTCGCCAATGCTTCGATCGCAGGATCCTGACCAAAGACAACGCTCTTGATGTCACGATCTAAGGTTTGCAATTTACTGCGATCGTCCACTGTTACTGATTGAGGTGGTATGCGCGCAATCTTCGCAACGATCTCCTCAATCTCTGGGCGACCAATCGTTTTCTTTTGTTTTGACTTAGGCAAAATACGCTGTGCAGCGCCCGCCTCATCTATCACATCAATTGCCTTGTCCGGCAAATGGCGATCATTGATATAACGCGCAGATAACTCTGCTGCTGCCACCAACGCACCAGCTGCGTACTTCACACTATGGTGCTCCTCAAAGCGAGATTTGAGGCCGCGCAAAATTTGCACTGTTTGATCTACAGTCGGCTCTACGACATCCACTTTTTGGAAACGGCGTGATAGAGCAGCATCCTTTTCAAAAATGCCACGGTATTCAGTAAAGGTGGTAGCGCCAATACATTTAAGTTGTCCATTAGAAAGCGCTGGCTTCAGTAAATTGCTAGCGTCCAGAGTTCCACCAGATGCAGCACCGGCACCAATCAAAGTATGAATCTCATCGATGAACAAAATGCCATGCGCATGATCTTTTAATGACTTCAGAACACTCTTTAAGCGCTGTTCAAAATCACCGCGGTATTTAGTGCCTGCCAAAAGCGCGCCCATGTCTAAAGAATAGACCGTGGCATTTGCCAAAATTTCTGGCACATCACCTTTCACAATTCTCCAAGCCAGTCCCTCGGCAATGGCAGTTTTACCCACACCAGCCTCACCAACAAGCAACGGATTATTATTGCGACGACGGCAAAGCACCTGGTTTACCCTCTCAACCTCACCCTCGCGGCCAATCAAAGGATCAATCTTGCCTTGACGAGCCATCGCATTGAGATTTTGAGTGTATTGGTCTAGCGGGCTTTCTTTTCCAGAAGACGCTGCTTCTTCAGACTCTTGAGTGTTGTCTGCAGGCTTAACATGCTCTGCTTGATCTTTGCGCACACCGTGACTAATAAAGTTCACAACGTCCAAACGCGTCACACCTTGCTGTTGCAAGAAGTAGACTGCATGTGAATCTTTTTCACCAAAGATGGCAACCAATACGTTTGCGCCAGTCACTTCTTTTTTTCCATTTGAAGTTGACTGAACATGCATGATGGCGCGTTGTATCACTCGCTGAAACCCAAGAGTAGGTTGGGTATCAACCTCATCAGTTCCTGGCACCACTGGAGTGTTGTCATTAATAAAGTTCTTCAGTTGAGCGCGCAACTCAGAAATATTTACGGCGCAAGCCTTTAAAACCTCAACCGCAGTGGCATTATCTAAAAGGGCGGCTAGCAAATGCTCGACAGTAATAAATTCATGTCTTGATGCCCGCGCGTCCACGAACGCCATGTGCAAACTGACTTCTAGTTCTTGGGCAATCATGCTTCCTCCATAGTGCACTGTAATGGGTGACCCGCTTCTCGGGATAATTCAATCACTTGATGCACCTTTGTGGCAGCAACATCACGTGTGAATATTCCACACACGCCCTTACCAACCAAATGTACTTGCAACATAATGCGCGTTGCTGTTTCGTGATCCTTATTAAAGTACTCCTGAATAACCATCACCACAAACTCCATTGGTGTGTAGTCATCGTTCAATAACAAAACTTTATACATTGATGGAGCCTTAACTTGCTCGACCTGTTTTTCGAGAAGAAGGGTGTCCTCAACGTAGGGATTAGCCGGAATTCCGGTAGTGGGATTTTTGGGTGCGCGACTCATGAGAAACATTCTAAACACAGATATCTAAACTTGATTTGTGGGGGCTCTTGTTGCGAAAAACCCTCAAAATCCCCTCTTTCACCCATATTGGGGCATTTTTCTACAAAAAAAGGGGTAATTACTGAGGGGTATGCCCCCATAACTCCTTGACACCCCTACAAAAAGGGCAAACAATCGGGGGGTAGACCTCAAAAAAGGTTCTATTTAGGCGTGTTGTGGATTGAGACTGATTAAAAAAGTATTTACCCTCATCACGGTTGTTTTAAGTTTATGTAATGGAGTTCGCATGGCGACCGGAATTGTTAAGTGGTTCAATGATGCAAAAGGTTTTGGTTTTATCAAACCTGATGATGGTGA
>JACCDO010646616.1_pt1 | contig 13325 bp, 19 predicted proteins | sample 7446101 | NCBI WGS metagenome assembly JACCDO01 (sample SAMN15323440, study PRJNA562643) | freshwater metagenome | isolation source: river surface water | place: USA:Blue River Watershed | collected 2017-08-16
AAGATAAAAAGTTAAAAGATAAAGTTAATTTAGGTTTAGGTGATTGGGTTATTTCTGTATTACATAATAGAGTATTTAAAAATCATTTAAACATTGATCGTAATGAATATAATTCAATGCTTGTTTCTGCTGGCAATTTAACATATGGAAACGAGAACTTTGATGATTATGTTGATTTAGTAATTAATCTTTATAATCAAGAAGAATTATGTGAATTATATGAAATCTCAATGAATCAATGTTCTATTGCTGGTAGTAAGAGAAGTGAAAGAAATAATTATAGAAAAGTTCATTGTGCTTTCTGGATGTTAAATGAAACATTTATTCAAGCATTTGCGCATGTTTTAGTTAATAAAAATACTAAAATGATTTGTAATGATAGTAGAATGAATATTATCTGGCCTAATGATTTAAATAAGAGTAGACGTGATACAACAATACAACATGTTCCTGATCTTCAAAAGACAGATAAGTTGCTTCAATTCTATACTCAACATTATGCATGTGGTCCTCATAAACAATTGTATTGTGATGCATTAGAAAAAGCATTAGATGATTTTGGTTATGAAGGTGAACATTCAAAGAAAAAATATCATAGAAGCACATTGAAAACACCAAAACCTGGTAGTGATAATAAATTTGGTAGATATTTGCAAAAGCTTAAAGATCAAGGTAAAAACGTAGATAATGTTATTCCTGTCGTGTAAAAACGATAATATTCCAGTTTCTTAAAAATATCATCATGTAAAATTTTTAATTTTTTATAATATAATTTGCATACCAATAAAAATTAAAAATCACCTTTCTAAAGGAGTTTCCAAATGGAAAACAATGCAAACGATTTGCAAAAAGACATTAATGAATTCATTGAAAATGTAAATGAAAAAGTTAAATCTTTTGATTTAGATCTTAGTGTTTTTATTCGAATGCTTCGTAAAAAATCAAAAGGTCAAATTGCAATGACTTTATCCGATGAAATTAAGGAATACTTAGATGATATGGGAACTGAAGTATTTGCAATGGATTCATCTCATCCTTTATATGCAGAATGTTTAGACGGTTGGAAAGATAATCCTTCTAGCACAGGATCAAAATTACTTAAAAGAATTAATTGGACTGATCAAACTGGTATTTTACCTATTAAAGCTTTAAGCGTTTCCAAAGAAGGTATGATACGTTATGCAGCACATGGTGGTAGTTTAGATATTAGATATATGACATTTCATGATTTAAAGCAATGTATTCCTGTCAATTTTGCAAATAACAAGGTTGATGTCTGGAGAGAGTCAATTTTAAAACTGGATAGTTCTATCAAAGGTAAAAAATTACAAAACGAAAATAAAGAATTCAATATAGATAATTCATCATCTTTAAGTGGATTAGTTTTTGCCAATGATGAAATTAAAAACAAGATTTTAAATAAACAACAATCTTCAGAGGAATAATATGAAAGAAAATATTCATGACTTATTAGATGACATTGTCAAAACTAATTATGTTCAATTAAGTAAAAAGGAAGAACGTATTTCTAAAAAATCCGAAGCACAGCTTGCTTTAGATGATATCAAAAAAGATATTTTAAAAGAAGCAGAGAAAGAAGAACAAATCCATAATGAACAAATTGAATATACAAATAGATTAAAAAGAACACAAATGCTTTTTGAAGAAGAAAATTATCTTAAAAAGATTAATCAACAATTAGCAGATGAAAATAAACTTTTAACTCCAAAGGCTAAAAAAATTCAATTTGAAGAAGCAGTTACACAATCAGTTAAGATTAATGTAAAAAAACAAAATGCAGGTGTAATTGAAAGATTTAAAAAAGACAAATTGATTTATGTTTTAACTTCTTTACTTGCGGCTTCTTTAACTTTCTTTTATCTTCAAAGCAATGAAACTAAACCTAAAAAAAATACTATAAAAATTATCACAGTGAAAAAACCAGATATGCCTGTGAAACAAGAAGAGGTGAGATTATATTTTATAGATGAAATCAATGATTTAATTTATAAGCCAATCGAGAATTTACCTGAGAAAAAAATTATTGAAAAACCAAAAGTAAAGACTATTGTCAAGCCTAAGAAAAAAGAGAAACCTAAACCAAAAATTAATTTTGATATGAAAAAATTCGATTTATGATTTTTCACAAAATTATCTTCTTGTAAAAAAAATATAAATATTATTTATAATTTTTATGTAATTCACCCCTTTAATCAAAGGAATAAACATGAATGAACCAAGCCGAAAAGTAATCGATGAAACAATCGATGAAATTAAGGAAATCATTAGAAAAAAATCAAATGAACAATTTGATAATAAAATTAAACTGATTATGAAATTATCAACCATTCTACTTATGGAGAAATCAAAATGATAAAAGATTTTATCTTAAACACAAATACAGGCAATAAAATTATGACAATTATTTGTTATAGCCCTTTTATTGTTTTAATTCTTGCTCAAATTCTATTTCTAATTAGCCTCTTTCTTTAATCTCAAGGAGAAAATATATGTACGCACAAACAAATTCTGAATTTAATTATGAACCTATTCGTTTTCAAAAGCCTTCTTTAAAGAAAACTGCAAAGCCTAAAATTACAAAAACTGAAGCAAAGCAAATTCTTAAAAAGAATATTGAAAAACGAGTTCAAGAATATGAAAGTAATTACTTTAATTCACCCGAACTTTTGGAAAAGAGAATTGAAAAAGTAATTGCACACATCGATAGAATCGATAAGAAATTACAATATTTAAATTTAGAAACGAACTTTGAAAAAGATATTTTTATTAGTTCTGTTGCTTCTACAAGAAAAAGAATTCTTAATGCAGAATTATTTAGATTGACAAATCGATTAGATTTTTTAAATAAAAATCCAGATGTTTTAGCCCTTTTGCAAGATAAAGAGTATTTAAAAAAATATTATGCATAAAAATGACATTAAACAATGTTTTAAAAGATTTATTGCAGGTGTAACCGTTTTATTAACAGAAGACGAAGAAAATGAATTTAAAGGTATGACATGCACTGCATTTAGTGCTGTTTCATTAGAACCTCCTTTAGTTTTAAACTGCCTTAATAAATCTTCAAAAACAAATAAAAAATTATTAGAAAATGAAATCTATACGATCAGTATTTTAAATGAAAACCAAGAAATGATTGCTAATCATTTTGCAGGAATTCCAAACAAAGAATGGAAAAACGAAAAACATATTGAAAAATTACAGAACAATCAATTTATTGTTAAAGATTGTCTTTCATATTTTGTTTGTAAAAAAGAAAAAGTAATAGATGCTGGTGATCATAATATTTTTATAGGAGAAATTATTGATTGCCATTTTTCTGATACTTCTTTATTGCCATTAAGTTACTTTCAAAGCAATTATGCAAAAATCAAACCCTTAAAATAGGATTATACAAATGGAAACCAATTTAATCATTTCAATCATTGCAATATTTCTTTCATTAACTTCTTTTGTTTTCCTTAAGAATAAAATCAATAAGGTCGAAAAGAAATTTAAAGAAAAAGTAGTTGATTCATTAGAAAAAGAAAAACTTCTTAATGACTTTTTAAATGATTTTCATTTATCGATTAGAAGATTCTTAGAAGAAAATCATTTTGTAATGTGTCAAGATCAAGAATTTTTATCGACCAATATGGATTATTTAGAAAAGATGTTTGAAAAAAGCTTTTACAGAATATCTGAAAATAAAAAATATTCTAATCACATTTCAAATGTCATTCAAAATAAAATCATTACTGATTGCATGAAACAAAAACATCAAATCATTAGTGTTACAAAAGAAGTTCATACTAAAAAAGATTTAAATCACGGAATGAGAGATTTAATTATAAAGTTTTCACATGGTCTGTTTGATATCAATATTGAATTAAAAAGAAATGATCCTCATATTAAAGTGGACGAACAGAGAAATTCAATTATTACATGTAGAAACTATTCAAAAGACAGATTAAGAATTTTAGCAGACTTTCAAGAAATGTCAATGAGTCAATTAAACAATCAAAATAATGACACTGAACAAATCTATTTGTTTATGTATTTCGAAACATATGGAAACAATAGTATGTATCATTATTCAGAACTAAAAGATTTATCAGGTTTCGCTTATTCTGCAAAAGAACATAGAGAAGAAAGAATCTATAATCATTTTACAATTCATGAATTAGAAGAAAATCTAAATAAGTTTTTATGTTCTGAACAAAATGAAATATTTGAAATGAAGTATCTTGATGAATTCAATACTAAAGATGTGATTTCAAATCAAAATGTCTATAATTTCAAAAAGAGATTGTCAAAGTTTGATTTTTCAATTATCGAAAAGAATAAATCTACTTTAGGAGTTTTTGCTCCTTGTGAAGTAGAATTTAAATCGATTTTAATTGGAAGAAATCTGTAATAATCCTGTAAACACAAAAAAGAAAATTATAATATTTTTATAAACAAAGGAAAAAAAATGACACAAGAGAACACAAACATCAACGAAACAAATGAAGAATTTACCGAACAAGAACAAATGGATTTAGATGAAAACGAACATGATTGTAATTGTGGCAATGTAGAATCAAATACTTACAATTACGTGGACATTCAAAGAGATATTAGTCTTAGGACACAACTTAATTTTATTGTTGAAATGTCTTATTTGACAGTTATTGGAATTCTATTAATTGCAATAAGATCTGACAGTGTTGCTCAATTTGATAATGATACAGGATTACTTTCAATGATTGTAATTTGCAATATTGCATTCTTTTTTCTTAGACATAACTATTTGAGTAAAAAACATGAAATCAACAATTAAAGATTATGAAATTCAAGTTGGTCAAGAAGTTTGGACAACTGTTTTTTCTTTATTTAGATATACCGCAGAAGAATCTGAAAGTAAAGGCTTTGGTAAAATTACAAAGCTTTTTGAAAGTGAACTTGGACCTGCCTTTTATTTTTATGATGAAATTAATGGAGGTGAAAGAATAGGTCTAGTTAAAAACATTATTATGAAGCCAACATCAGGTATGATCAATAACTTATCAAACAAACGCATCGAACTTAAAGAAGGCGTTAAAAAGAAGAAAGAAAAATGAAAGAAGAAACAATTAATATATCTGACGATTTTAGTCTTCCTAAAAAATTATTGCATCCTAAAGCACAAAACGCCTGGCAAGCAATAATTGAATTCTTATATCATGAAGATCAAAAAAACAATACGCAGATTTTACGTTCAAAGACAGGAAATAAAATATTTTCTAGAGAATTTAAAGATCTTCGTGATGAAGGATTTTTTGAAACAACAATGTTTTTCATTCATCATAATGAACTAGACAATAGATTAAAAAAATGGTTTAATTATAATGATGACAACTTTAAAAATTTATTTAACTTCTTAAAGAAGAAAGATTTTTTCGTTGAAAAATATGATGAAGACGTAAGTGGAATTTTTATAATTCCAGGAGTAAAAAACTGCAAGTAGTTTTTACATTTAAATTTTATAAATTTATCTTCTTGTAAAAATAATAAAAATTTATAATATAATTTGCATACCAATAAAAAATATAAATACTCTTTTATATTTCAACCCTTTAAAAAGGATTTTTACAATGCGTTTAAGAAGCACTGCAAATTCTACATTTTCTGTTCGAAACAACATTCTAAATGTAAAAATCGATCCAAGACTTAAAACAAAATATTTAAGTGGTATTTCTTTTATTGATGATGCATTTGGCATGGGGTTTACTCCATCATGTGTATGTTTATTCACTGGTGAACCTGGTGCTGGTAAAAGCACATTGATGCTAGAGCTTGCTGATGCTTTAAGTGGTGAAGACAATGCTGTTTATTATAATTCTGCAGAAGAAGCACAAGAACAAATCAGTATGACATGTGAAAGACTTAGATTAAAAAATGGTTTTATTCCTGGTTGTGAAACAGATACAAATCAAATTATTCGAAATTGCGATGCGATTCTAGAATCTAATGAATATAAAGGCAAACAATTATTTTTGATTATTGATTCATTACAAACCTTAAGTATTCAAGATGCAATGAATCCAATTACATGTTTAGAACGATTAACAGATTACGCTAAAGAAAAATTTGTTAATATTATTGTAATTGGTCAAGTCAATAAATCAGGAACAATGGCTGGTAGTCAAAAGCTAAAACACATTGTTGATTCAATGTTACATCTATCAGTTTATAATAAACCACCTAAAGGTGATGAACCAGACATGAGAGGATTTAGATTGTTAACCGTTGAAAAGAATAGATTTGGTTCTAATGGCTGGACATTCTTCCTTGATTTAGATCAAACAGGTTTTCAAGAAATTGCTAGAATTGGTGTTGAAAGTAGAAACATCAGCAAAAAAGATAAAGAAAAACTTCAAGAATCTTCGAAAGGCAAAGAAGAACTACTTGAAGCTTTAAACAATGATGACACAGAAAATGAAAAGTTAAATGAACTTAAAGAAAAACTTGAAAAAATTAAGAAAGGCATGAGTGAATAATGTCAACAACAAGTATTCAAAAAGAACTAAATGCAGATTTGATAATCGATATTTTAAAAACAAAAGGCTATCATTGTATTAATGGAGGAAAATATAGAGGAAAAGCTGATTATGTATTTGCGCATCCTGTTAGTTGGTTGCACTCAAATAATCCTTTAGAAAGAAATGGCAGTTTTTTAGTTTATCAACCTGATCTAGAACATAAGGAAAATGGTCGACCTTTATTATCATTAGTTTTTGAATTAAGAAAAGGCAAGAAGATTAAATTCGCTTTAGAGGTAGGTCCAGCATCAGCACTTCTTTCTACAAACAATAATACAAAAAGAAATATGTCGTCAAGCCAAGCTCCATTACAAATTAGAGAAAGTCTATTAAAAGATTTAGGTTTAGAAGATTTAATGACAACAGGAATTTTTGATAATAATAAACCTACATCAAGTTGTAGAATATTTAATCTAAACCTTTTGTTTAATAATTTACCAGCAGTTTCTGATCAGTGTGATCCTTTAGATCTTGAAAGTAAGATTGATGATGCAATTAGTTTTTTAAAAGATATTAATGATAATATTGGTCATCTTAAATATAAAAACTTTTTATTTCATAATATCAAACCACGTCAAGGTCGTAATCTAAAGTATTTAAATCTAAATCAGTTCCAACAGAATAATATTACCTTTTAAAGGAATTTAAATGATTGATAGATATCAAACTCCACAATTAAAGAATATATGGTCAACAGACTATAAAATTAATTTGTGGAAGAATTTAGAAAAATCTGTTATTTACTTTTATGAATGTTTAGATGACCAAACTCATGAAACTTCAAATGAATTAAATAATTTAATTATAACTAAAGAACAAATTGAAGAAGAAGAAAAAGTCACAAAACATGAATTTCTATCTTTTATAAATGTTGTAGATAAAAATCTTAAAACAAAAAATAAGAAATATCTTCATAGAGGTTTAACTTCATCAGACATATTAGACACATCTTTTTCTATTCAATTACAACAATCTACGATTGAAATTAAAAAATCAATTGTTGATTTATTAGATACATTAAAGAAACTTTCAAATAGTCATAAGAATGTTGCAATATCAGGTAGAACCCATGGCATGCATGCCGAATTAACAACTTTTGGTTTGATTCTTTCTACTTTCTATTCTGAATGGTCAAGACATCTTTCGACAATTAATGAACTGATTGAACATGTTTCATATGGAAAATTAAGCGGACCTGTTGGAAATTATACCGTAGTTCCTATTGAATTAGAAGAAACAGTATTAAATCAATTTAATCTTAAGGTCGAAGATATATCAACACAAATAATTCCTAGAGATCGATATGCAAAGTATTTCGTTAATCTTGCAGTAATGGCAGGAAGTATTGAAAGATTTGCAACTGAAATTCGTTTGTTGTCTCAAAGTGGAATTGAAGAAGTTAATGAAGGATTTTCAAATGGCCAAAAAGGTTCTAGTGCCATGCCTCATAAAAAGAATCCTATTCAATGTGAAAATTTATGCGGTGTATCCAGACATATTAAATTTAGCTGCATGTCATCATTAGACAATATTGCATTATGGTACGAAAGAGACATGTCCCATAGTAGTGTTGAAAGATTTATTGGTCCTGATGTAACGACTTTATTGCATTATTCAATTTTAAAAATGAATAGTATTCTTAAAAACTTAGTTGTCAATAATCAAAACATGAAAGATAATATTGATAGTAAATTAGAATTATATGCATCACATCAACTATTAGATCATATGGTTTTTAGTTTAAATTATTCAAGGAATGAAGCACATAACATCGTTCAGAATTTGTCAAATGAATGTTATAATGAAAAATCAAATTTAATTCAAAAATTTAAAGACAAAATAGACGAAAAATTTGAGTTTAATATTAATAAATATTTTTCGAAAGTCGGTTTCATTATGAAAAGAGTTTTCAGTCATGTTAGATAAAAATGAAGTGATCCTTTTGCTTACACAATCCTGCTACATATTTTGTCTTCTGGACGCAGTCTTTAAAGTAAATAGTTCAATAAAAAAGAAAATACGTGAAGAAAAATCTGTAGCAGGAGAGATTTTAACTGTTTATTCAGTAACAATATTGTTTTTTTATATTATCATTTTTTCAACATACTATTTGTTTTTTTCCTTATTTAATATTTATTTTTCATTTTGTGTTATTGCTTTTGACACTGGTATTAGAATATTTGAAAATACATTTTCTAAAGAAGAAGATGAAATGTCATAAACTTGCAATAAATGTTCCAATAACGCATAATACAACACCGACTAATTTAATATAATTAAATTCAAAATACGTACAATTCAATATTACCTCTGCTGTTGTTGTTAACAATACCCAGACTGCTGTTGCAAACCAAACATCGTATTTTGACATTAGTCCCCACCAGGCGTATAAAGACATATAATTACTTATAAGACCTGTATATAACCACCATTCCCATGGTGACCAGTTTAAACCAAACAAGATTTTTGAATTGGATTTAAACCAAAACAAAACGCCTGATAATAGTATGAGTGCGTATTCCATTATTCTATATTCCCGTCTAGATTGTATTATTAAAATAAAATTATAATATATTACAACCGAGATTATAATTTCATAAGGAAAATAATTATGCAATTTGAAGAAGATTTAAATAAAGTTATAAAATTTGTAAATGATTTAAATCATAATGTTGAAATCACGAATGACACTGATAATGATTATTTTTATCCAGAAAGCCAACGTATTGTTTTACAATATCGTGAAAATGACGTAAAGACAATGTTGTTATATCTTCTTCACGAAACAGGACATTTAATTAATCATTTAAAATGGAAAAAATCAAATAAAGATTGGAGCAAAAAATATCTTAAATATTCTTTAGATAATGAAATAAATGAAGATGAAGAATATTTTAAAGACTGGTTTCAGGTTTCAAATATGCTTGAAGAAAATTTGGCATGGTCAGCAGGAAAAGAACTTATTAATAAATTAAAACTTTCAATTAGTAATGATGATTTTGACATTGAATGGACTGATGCTATCAAGGCATATATTTTGCATACAGCTAAAGTATTAAATAATAAATAAAAAATTTAAATCTGTGTTATCCTGTTTTAATCAGGTTTAATCATGCATGATAAATAATAAATTTATATATAAACATATTTAAGATGAATCAGAGTTAAAACTAGAAAAATACTAATTTTATCTTCATGTAAAAATTTTAAAATTTTATAATATAATTTTATAAAATCCTGCAACACTTGAGGTGAACATGTCAATAAAACTTGATAAAAACCAAATAAAAGATTTGAAAAATCAAATCAAAACAAATCTTCCATTAGAAAATTCAAAAAATTACAATAAGATTGTTTATGCAAATCCAGATACATCATTACGTGAAGCACCTAAAAAAATTAAAATTGCAAAATGGAATTTAACACAAGGACAATTAGTTAAAGTAAAAGATGTCAGCAATGATGCAACATATAAATATCATAGTTATTTGAATATTGATAATCCTATTGATAGATCAATTCAAATTAATGCAAATGACATTATGATAGTTTTGGAAACAAACTTTTTTGATTCTGATGAAAGCAAAATTTGTGTGAAATTAGGAACAATTGATTTGATTAGACAATATTCAGGTAATCAAATGAATAATCAAACATTATGTTATTTTCAAGGTGCAAGAGTTCTTGTTTATACTGACTTATTGACAGTTCTTTAATCGATTCTTATTATATATTTTGATTTCATTTGTATTTTATCAAGTTTAAATTATTATACTTCAGGTAAAAATTTAAAAAAAGGTATTTATAATTTAAATACCAATAAAAAAACACACTCCATTCAAAGGATTTTTCTTTATGAATATTACATCATTTACTTCCGTTGCTCGTATTCTTCCTCCACAAATTTCTATTCTTTTAAGAGGTTCTACCGGTATTGGTAAAAGCCATATCGTAAGAGAATTAGCACAAGAATTCAATATGGAAATGATTGATGTCCGTGGTAGCACAATGTCTGAAGGTGATGTTGCTGGTTATCCAGACATTGAAGGTATGAAGAAACGAAATATCATGACATTTTGTATGCCATCATGGTTTATTAAAGCTTGCAATGAACCTGTTGTTTTATTTCTTGATGAATTTAACCGTGCCACACCACAGGTTATGCAATCATTCTTTCAAATTGTTTTGGATAGAGAATTAGGTAATGATGAAAATGGTCGTCCTTATAAATTACATCCTCAAACAAGAGTTTATGCAGCAGTTAATGCTGGTAATGAATATGATGTAAATGATATGGATCCTGCTCTTTTAAGACGTTTTTATGTTTGCGATTTAGAATCAACAAAAGAAGATTGGATTAAATGGGCAAAATCAAATGATGTTGATCCTTTGATTATTGAATTTATTGATGCTCATGGTTCACAATTAAATGTTAAGGTTTCAGATGTTGCACCAGGTGAAGTATTTCCTACACCAGCATCTTGGACAAGATTTAATGATTGTATTAAGTTTGCAAATATAGATTTACAAAAATCTGCTGGCACAAATAAATCTGCATCAATACTTAATTCATTAGCATTAGGTTTAGTAGGTCAATCAGCAGCAGCAGAATTTGTAAAATACATCAGGAATTACAAAACTATTTTAACAGCTTTAAATATTCTTGATGATATTTCTAATTATATTGAAAAAGTAAAAGAAGCTGATAGTGATAAACTCAATGCTTTAATTGGTAAAATCTATGAACATTCTTGCTCTAATGATTGGACCATTGAACAAGCAATGAATTGTGCTTTATTTAATTCATTCCTTACAGGTGAAATGCAACTTTTTCTATGGAATCAAATTTCAAAAAGTAAAAGAGAAAACAATATTATCAAATATCACAAGTTTGTTGAAAAAGAATTATTATCAATTTTAAATGTAGCAAATTCAATTAAGTAATTTTAATTAAACCAATAAAATACCAACAATCTCTAGGAGAAAAAATGACTATAAATTCAAAAAACACAACATCAAATGAGTTATGTATTAAAAGAAATGTTGATCCTATTAGATTAGCTAATTTTGATATTTCAACTTATCTTACTCGTCTTTTGTGGATTGAACCTTTTTATAGTAGAATTTTAAGATCTATGAATAAAATTGAAACAACCGACATTCAAACTGCAGCTGTTTCAACATCATTGGATAAAATTAATTTTTATTATAACAAAGAGTTTTTAGCTTCATCAAAAGATAAAGAAATTATTGGCGTTCTTAAGCATGAATGTCTTCATTTACTTTATGATCATACAACAACAAGAAGAAAGACTCCTCATCTTATTTGGAATTATGCAACAGATTTGGCTATTAATACATTATTGAGTATTACAGAATTACCTAAAAGTGCACTTATTCCCGGCAAACATTTTGCACAATTAACTGTAGAACAAAAAGCTTTAATGAAAGATGAGCAAATTAAAAGATATGAAAGTATTTCAAGCCTAATTGCTTCATTTCCTCCTCACAAATCATCTGAATATTATTATGAACGTCTTATGGAAAATGAAGACATTCAAGAAATGTTAAAAAATTCAAAAGACTTTGAAATTGTTTTTGGTGAAGGAATGGATAATCATGATAAATGGGATGAATTATCTGATGATGAAAAAGAAATGGTTAAACAAAAAATTCAAGAAATAATTAAAGATGCACAACAAGATTGTGAAAGTGCTAGAAATTGGGGAACAGTTCCTGTTCATGTAATAAAAGATATCAAAAGATTGTTTACAAAAGAAATACCATGGGAAGATCTTCTTAAAAGATTTGTAGGTTTTTCAAATAGAAATGAAAGAACAACATCAGTTACTCGTCTAAATAGAAAATATCCTGGTGTTCATTTAGGTATTCAAAAGGATTACAAACCTCATATTGCAGTTTATGTTGATGAAAGTGGATCTATAAATGATACTGATTTGGAAAATTTCTATGGTGAATTAAATAATTTATCTTCTATTTGTTCATTTACTTTATTTAAATTTGACACAGAAGTTGATGTAAAAAATTCAATTGAAATTAAAAAAGGTAAAAAGTTTACAGCAAAAAGAACAAGAACAGGTGGCACTGATTTTGATGCACCTACAAAACATGCTAATGATCATAAAAAGCTTTATGATGGTATGATCATAATGACAGATGGTGGAGCTGCCAAACCACAAATTTCAAGACTAAGAAGATGTTATGTTATTTCTCCTGGCAATAATCTTCTTTTTGGTAATGAAAATATTGACACAAAAGATTTCATCATTACAATGAAATCGAAATCAAAAAAACCTGCATAATTTCTTGTAAAAGTAACAAATATAAATTAAAATAAAATATCTTTAAAAATTAATAAAAAGGAAAAATTATGGATAGCAATTTATTTATTGACAACTCAAACATGCACAATTACCCAAGATTTGCTGTGACTCTACAAAGATCTGGTTTATCATACGAAGAAAAAGAAAATATTCCTCAAGTTTGGAGTATTCAAAATGCAAAACAGGCACTTAATGTTGCAAATACTCTACTGAATCGTTATGACAGCCAATCTTTAAGATGTTCATATAATACAAAATTCTTCTTAGAAGCTTTAGCTGTAAGCGCTGAGGCTGATTTGGCTGGTGTTTAATAAAATATCTTCATTACGTGGACAATTTGAATACTTATCACTTAAAAGAATAATATTAAAATGAAATATAAGTCCCTGTTTGTATCTGATATTCATTTAGGTCATCC
>JACCDO010650510.1_pt1 | contig 13322 bp, 15 predicted proteins | sample 7446101 | NCBI WGS metagenome assembly JACCDO01 (sample SAMN15323440, study PRJNA562643) | freshwater metagenome | isolation source: river surface water | place: USA:Blue River Watershed | collected 2017-08-16
TCCCGGAGAATTTTCTGCATCAGGGTTTGGTAGCCAATCCCTTCTTCAGATGCCTTGCGTTTCAGCGTCTGAAGTAAATCTTCATCTACCATCATCGAGATTCGAACCTTGGGATGTTTGAAGTCCTCGGCGCTGAGCAAATCTTTCTTCCCGTAGCTGATTGAGTTCTTATTCTTTGGCATGAAGCGTCTCCCAGGCCTCCATCAACAGTTGCCGCCGCCGACTCACCTCAAAAATGATTCGCCTGACGTCATTTTTTGAAAAGCCAGTAACGTGGGTCACGCTGAGATCCAGGAGCTGAATCACCACCTCACCTCCTTTGCCCTCAGCATGGAGATGCGGGGGCGAATGATCGCGGGCGTGGATCTTGAGCTTTACCCCGTCAAAAGCCACTATGACCGGAGACATATATATACCGTATATATGAGCTTTTTAAAAGCCGGATTGCCGGGATGCAAAACCATCCAATGAGCCCACGCAAAGTTGGGACCCACTCGTGGGCGTCTAGAGCTCATTCAGGCACGTAATCTCGGACGGAGAGTCCGAATAGCGAACCTCAGCGAAGTCCTAGGGCCAGAAACGGAAGTGCCATGGCGCCAGAAGCCAGGGCGACCTTGAGCCAGGGTTCACTTCGCCGAATCGCCCGTACCAGGAGAACTACCCCCACTATCAACGCGACTGCGCCACAATAGGCGCGAAGCAAGGCCAGAAGGTTCCAAAGCGGCGGCCACTGGACGACGGGAAGAACCATCCAAAAACCGGGGTTAGCCAAATCATCGTAGAGAAATGGCGCCGCCGCCGGCAACGACCACCACGCCGCGCGAATGTAGAGCTTCATCAGGCCAGCCCAATCCCGAAGCAAATGGACGACGTGTGATCCCAAAGTCACCGCGATGAGGCACACTCCACCTAGGATATAAAAAAAAGACTCCACGCCCTTCAGTTTAACCCGCGCACCGAAGCCCATTCCATGTGTCACGAAAGCCACAGACAATCGTGGCAATGAAGCCCCGCGAGATTAACCAGGAAGTAAATGGTCGGGACGGCGGGATTTGAACCCACGACCCCTTGCACCCCATGCAAGTGCGCTAGCCAGGCTGCGCCACGTCCCGACCTACTCGGACGATTTAGCCGAACCCAAGCCCTACCGAGCCTAGACCGCTTTTACAAGCCAAAACCCTCGGGACAGGCTTAGAAGGCGGCAGCCAAGCGGCCGGTTGCCGAGCTCACGCCCACGCGGCCTGCGCTTGAACCGACTGATTGCGTGCCTGCCGAAGCCGAACCCACCGAAGAACCGATGATTTCGTAGTTCTCGGGCTGAGCGAAAATCGCTTTCAAAAGCTGGCTGTGCACGTCGTGACCCGAGCGGTGCAGGCGGAAGTAGCCTTGAATGGCGTAACCGCTGAGCTTGAAATCGCCCAAAGCGTCCAAAACTTTATGCCGAACCAATTCGTCTGGGTGACGAAGTCCGCCCGGATTCAAAATGCCGTCTTCGCTCAGGACGACTGCATTTTCCAAAGTCCCGCCTAGAGCCAAGCCCATGCGCTGCATGGCCTCGACGTCTTTCAGTTGGCAGAAAGTGCGTGAATCCGCGATCGCTGCAAACGGAGTGACGCCGTCCACATAATGATATTCCTGGCGGCCAATCATCGGGTGATCCCATTCGATCGATCCGTGAATTTCGAGGCGCGAAGAAGGCTCGGCAACCGCCCACTTATCGCCCAGCTGCACTTCCACCTTCCGGCGTAGCGCCAAGGTCACTCGCTGAAGCGACTGCGAGACCGTTCCGCCTGCTTGCTGAATGGCTTGAATGAAAGGCGCGGAACTTCCGTCCAAAATCGGCATTTCCGGACCATCGACTTCGATCCGGGCGTTATCGACGCCTAGGCCTGCCAATGCCGCCAAAAGGTGCTCGACCGTGCTAAGCGTGACGCCGCGATTTCCGAGCGTCGTCGCCAGGCGGGTATTCACCACGTGAGCGTAGGTGGCGGGAATTTCAACCGGCGCAGGAATATTGTCCGTCCGAACGAACTGAATTCCGTGACCTGCAGGAGCAGGAAACAAGCGCACGCGGGCTGGCTTACCCGAGTGGAGACCGACTCCCTCGAGCTGAACCGGAGCCGCCAGTGTGTGCTGTGGACCGCTGCTTTTCTTCACAACACAGCTATACAGCAAGGTGCGTGCCTGCAGTGGTTCAAAACCGGACTTTCCTGAAAAACGTCAACCCTAAGCAAAATAAACGAATAAAATCAAAAGGTTGAAGCCACCTCTACCCACCCCTGGGCACCCCTCGAGTTCGAAGGCTCAGACCAAGAACTCGTCAGTGTGTGATTTTTCGCACAGTCGTTTCGGTCACTGGCGTGGCGTTTCAGACACAGGGGCCCAGACGCGCCCCAAGTGATCAAACGCTTGCCGGGTCGCCATTCGCCCGCGCGGGGTCCGTTGAAGGAATCCCTCTTGAAGCAAGAATGGCTCGTAAACGTCTTCCAAAGTATCGCGCTCTTCTCCGAGTGCTGCCGACAAGGTCTCAATCCCCACCGGCCCGCCATCGAACTTATCGATGACCGTGAGAAGGAATTTGCGGTCCAAGGGATCCAGCCCCCGCTCATCGACCTCAAAAAGCTGAAGCGCTTCGCGCGCAAGCTCGCGAGTAATCCGTGCTCCTTCGCGACGGACTTGCGAGAAGTCGCGCACCCGCTTCAGTAAGCGGTTCGCAATCCGAGGCGTTCCCCGCGAACGGCGGGCCACTTCGTTCGAACCTTCTGCCGTCATCTCGATTCCCAAAAGTCCGGCCGAGCGCGACACGATCTGCTCGAGCTCGTCGACTGGGTAAAGATCCAGGCGAAGCGGAACCCCGAAACGGTCCCGGAGTGGACTCGAAAGAAGCCCAGTCCTTGTGGTCGCGCCCACCAATGTGAATTTAGGAAGATCGATACTGTAAGTGCGCGCTCCGGGGCCTTGCCCGGCGATGATATCGAGCTTGTAGTCCTCCATGGCGCTATAGAGCACTTCTTCAATGGTCTTCTGAAGGCGATGAATCTCGTCGATGAAGAGCACGTCGCGCGGTTGAAGATTGGTCAGGATTGCCGCCAGATCGCCCTTCTTCTCGATGTTCGGGCCGGCCACGGTGTGAAGCTGACTCCCCATCTCCTGCGCAATAATGTGCGCAAGCGTCGTTTTGCCGAGTCCTGGCGGGCCCGCCAGAAGCACGTGATCCAAAGCGTCGCCCCGTTGCTGAGCGGCTTCCAGAAACAGCGCCAGGTTTTCCTTCACCTTGACCTGCCCCACATAGTCACGAAGGGTCTGGGGCCTGAGCGTCCGCTCGGCATCGAGCGACGGCGTCCCTGCGGCCACTGGAGCGCCCGCAAAGGCTTCCTCATCCTGCGCTTCCGGACTCACTAAGCGCCCGCCTCGGATTTCAAAGCCATGGTCCATCGCCGTCCGCCTTTACCCGAGCCGCTGAAGGGCTGCGACAATCAGTTTCTCGACCTGCGGTGCTGCGCCGGCCTTTTCCAAAAGCTCGCGAAGAACGGGCGTCACTTCCGGCTCGCGGAAGCCAAGGCCCATCAAGGCTTGGCGCGCTTCTACGAGCTCGCGCCGCTCGTTTGAGGCGGCTGCCACTTGCTGAACTGCCGCACTCAAGGCGCGTCCCGAAGCCCCTGCTGGAGCGGCCGAGGGCTTCAAGCCGCCCAAGAGCCCTGCAGCCAATTTCTTCCGGAACACATCGCCCAGCTCCAAGACCAAGCGCTCGGCCGTCTTTTTACCCACGCCGGGGAGCCTCTGAAGGAACGCGGTGTCGCCTTCCATCACGGCTGCCAAAAGCTGCGAAGCTTCGGCGCCCGACAAAATCCCCAAGGCCCCTTTCGGACCCACGCCGTTCACGGAAAGAAGAGTCAAAAAGAGCTCTTTTTCTTCCGAACTCGCAAAGCCAAAAAGATCGAGCTGATCTTCCCGCACGTGCGTGTGCACATAAAGCACCACGCGTCCGCCCGGAAGAAAGCGCCCGTAATCGGGCGAATGCGGGACATGCACGCTGTAGCCCACGCCCGACTCAGGCGCTCCGACCACCACCAGCATTCGGCCTTCTGCGTGCTCTAAAATCTGCCCTGCCACGTAACCAATCATCGGCTTTTGGGTCCCTTTCCTGGGAGCTGTTCTGCCGTAATGCCGCAGGCCTCGGCAAGCGACATCCTGCGATTCGTTCGGCGAACCAAAGTGTTTTGTGTTCGCGCTTGGCCCACGCGCGAATTCAGAGTCTGCGCGTGACAAATGGCCAGCGCCAAAGCGTCTGAAGCATCGGAAGTGGCAAAATCTTTGGCTCCAGTCAAAAGCCCCACCATACGAGCCACTTGATCCTTATCCGCTCCGCCGTGCCCCACAATGGCGGCTTTCACTTCAGTCGGGCTGTACTCCACCACGTCCAGGCCATGAATCGCTGCCGTCAGAATGGCTGCGCCGCGGGCTTGGCCGAGTTTCAAAGCCGAGACCGCGTTTTTTGCGAAAAACACGCGCTCAATCGACATCACCGTGGGCCGATGCTCGAGGATCACTCGGGTCAGCCCCTCGTAAATATCGAGCAGCCGGTGCTCGAGCGGAATCACAGCCTTACCGCCGGTATTCGAAAGCCGCAGTGTCCCTTGCGTAATGGGCTTCATCGAGCGGCCCGCCACGTCGAGAACCCCGAATCCGGTCAAGCGTGAGCCCGGGTCGATGCCCAGAATCCGCGTCACTTTCGTCGACTGCCCCGACACCGCCATGAACAGCAGTGTAGGCAGAGCGGAGGCTTCAGTTCAAGGCCCGGTCGTAAATGCGGTAAACCTTGTTCCGCTTGGCGTCCATCATCTCCAAGGCCTTATTCATGGCCTTGTTGTCTTCCAGGATCCAAGAGGCCTCGCCCACGGGGTAGCCGTTGCCAGGTCCGCGTTTAAAGTACTCGGTGTACAGAAGCGGCCCAAGCGCGTGGTTCCGGTACGCCTTTTTGATCCCCAAAGTCAGGATCCGGCAGCGGTTGATCACTTTCTTGCCTGGTCCCTTGGTGTACCAGAGCAGCTTCAGAAGCCCGGTCGGGAAAAGCTTTCCATCCCGAATCTTGGCAATGGCTTGATTCACGTCGGGCAAAGTCAACGCAAATGCGACAGCTTCTCCGCGAATCTCGGCAATGAGAAGCAAGCGAGGATCGAGAACCGCTTTCAAGTCCTTGGCCATGTGGCGGAACTCTTCGGGCGTCATAGGGACAAAGCCCCAGTTCTGCTCCCAAGCGTCGTTGTAGATTTCCAGGACGCGCTCAATCTCGCCTTCGAAATCGCGCATATTGATTTCGCGAAGAACAATGTCGCTTCGCTGCTTCAAGCGCTCGGACTGGGCCATCAAGCGCTCCGCAAAGCGCGCAGTTCGTCCGTCGATGTCGTAAGCAAAAAGGTCTTTCGATTTCCCTAAGCCCCAGCTCTCCAGGAGCTTTCCGTAATACGGCGGGTTGTAGGTCATCATGATCGAAGGCGAATGCTCATAGCCTTCCACCAAAAGTCCGCACTCGTGGTTGGTCGACGGACTCATCGGACCACGCAGCAGGTTCATGCCGCGCGACTTCACCCACTGCGATACCTCATCCAGTAAAGCGTGAGCGACTTTTTGGTCATCGATGCATTCAAAGAATCCAAAGAACCCGGTCTGCTCTTTATGGAAGTGGTTGTGGTGCTCGTCGACCACGCCCACGATGCGACCCACGCGCTTTCCATTTTTGTAAGCGACGATCGGGTACATGATGGCGTGCTTGAAAAAAGGATTCTTCTCGACACTCAGAAGATCACGAACTGCAATTTTTAGCGGCGGAACCCAAACCGGGTCATCCCCGTAGATATCCCACGGCAGATCGATGAAATCGTTCCAGTCCTGCTTGGATTCGACTCGCTTAAGCGTGAGCATGGGAAACGGCCGAACCGTAGGTGTTTCCGAAATGGTGCTTAGCCAAAGACGCCAGTTCTTCCTGACGGCTATCGTTTCCGATGATGCCGAATTCACGGCCCAAGCGTTCCACCACTTCAAGAACGTAATCCAGTTCGTCGTCGGTATGCGAAGCCATGTAGCTCGTGCGGATCAAAGCGCAGCCATCCGGAACAGCCGGCTTCACGACCGGAGTCGCGAACACGCCCAGTTCATAAAGCTTCTGAGTGAATGCAAACGCTTGGAAATCATCGCCCACAAGAAGCGGAATGATCGGCGTCTGGCTGCCCAAGGTGTTGAAGCCCAGGAGATTCAACTCGCGATGCATCTTGCGGGTGTTCTTCCAAAGATTTGCCAAATGCTCGGGCTCTTCCTCGGAAATCTTCACGCACTCAAGAACCGTGGCTGCAGCTGCCGGGGGCATCGCAGCCGAGAACATGAACGCACGAGCCTTGTGCTTGATGTAGTGAATCACGTCGGTGTTCCCGGCAATCACGCCACCAATCGAGGCGAATGACTTCGAGAACGTTCCCATGACCAAGTCTGCTTGACCTGCCATTCCAAAGTGCCACTCCGTGCCCTGGCCTTTCGGTCCAAGAACGCCCAAAGCGTGCGCATCGTCGACGTAAACGCGGCACTGATACTTCTGCGCAAGCTCGATGACTTTCGGCAAACGAAGAATATCGCCTGACATCGAAAACACGCCGTCAGCAACGATCAGCGCGCCTTCATACTTATTGCGAGTGAGCTGAAGCACGCGCTCCAGATCTTCCATGTCGTTGTGCTTGAACTTCACGGTGTCGCCGATTGCGGCGCGCGTGCCTTCCAAGATCGAAGCATGGTTTTCGCGGTCGCTATAAATCACGTCGCCGCGGCCAATCAGGCACGACAACACGCCGTGGTTGGTCAAAAAGCCCGTGGCAAAAACCAAGCAAGCTTCCCGGCCCATGAATTTCGCCAAGCGATGCTCGAGCTCCTCGTGAAGCGCCAGGTTGCCGTTCAAAAAGCGCGAACCCGTGCAGCCAGTGCCGTACTGATCGATCGCTCGCTTGGCAGCTTCCCGAACTCGGGGATGGTGGGTCAGCCCCAGGTAGTTGTTCGAACCGATCATGACGCGACGCTTGCCATGGGTGACCACGTTGTTGCCGTTGGTCGACTCAATGGGGCGGAAGAAAGGATAAAGCCCGGCACTCTGGATGCGCTTGGCGTCTTCAAACGTCTGACACTTGTTGAACAAGTCGTTCATGGGGGCAGTCTCCTGACTGAAAAAGAATGACGTTTCCTACCATCCGTGACCAAAACGGTCAACCTATCCACTCGAAAACAAAAATTCCCTAATCTTTTCGCATCATTGAAGTGCGAAAAATATTACTCAAGTTCCTATAAACTTTTCCGATAAGCAAGGTAGGGAGCGAAAACCCTTTCGCACCCAACCCCAAGGGGAGGCGCCCAAGGGGCCAGTTTTGACTCGGCAGAGAGGCTGAACGGTTCTCTTTGCTCTCTAAAATCGGTGCTGTACTCGCCCGGACCACCCGCCCTTTGGCGGTGGCCCCCGAACGCGGCGCGCCTGAAGCTCGAGCCAGGTCCGACACCGAGTCGCCCCTGCCTCAAAACCCCCTTCCAGAAAAGAAGGACCCCTCTCCCGAAGAGGGCTTTCAGCGCGCTCGCAATTTTGAAGTCATCGACGGAGGTAAATCCAAAGGCCGCCCGCCTGACTCTACCGAGTCGGAGGACGACCAGGAACCAAGCCCTGATGCCCCGCCCGCTACGGTGAAGGCATCCAGTGCCTCGTCTCTGCCTTCTATTCCGAGCATTCAACAACTCTTTGAACTGCTTCGCGCCAGTACTGAACAGTTCAGTCGGTGGCTCGGAGCTGCGGCCTATGAGTCGGCCGTGCGAAAACAGAAGCGAACTTCGCGTTTTCGCAAAGGCGCCTTGGTCGATCAAAAAGCGGAATGAATCTGAGAAGTGCGGCTCGGGCGTGCGTTCCATCCGGAACGTGCCCCCGGGCCGGCTCTATTCTTTCAGGCGCTGAATATCGGCGCCCAGCTGCGCGAGCTTTTTCTCCATCGACTCGTAGCCGCGGTCTAAGTGATAGATCCGGCTCACGGTGGTTTCGCCTTCCGCGACTAACCCGCAAAGAATCAAGCTCGCACTCGCGCGCAAGTCGGTGGCCATGACCGGGGCTCCAACCAAACGCGATACGCCTTTCACCACGGCCGTATTGCCGCGAATCGTGATGTCCGCTCCCATGCGCGCCAACTCGGGCACATGCATGAAGCGGTTTTCGAAAATGGTTTCAGAAATCATGGAAGCGCCATCGGCCAAAGTCATGAGCGACATGAACTGAGCCTGCATATCGGTCGGAAATCCTGGGAACGGCAAAGTGGTTAGATCGGTCGCCTGCGGTCGCCCCTGAGCAATCACTTCAATTCGATCCTCGCCGCGAATCACTTTGGCGCCGGCTTCTTCAAATTTGACCAGCACGGATTCCAAGTGCTTCCAGTGCAGGCCTTCCACCGCCACCGAGCCACCTGTCAGAAGCCCTGCGGCCAAGAAAGTTCCCGCTTCGATTCGGTCACCCATGATCTCGTGATTGCAGCCATGCAGGGAATCTTTGCCCTGCACACGGATGGTCTCCGTGCCCTCGCCTTCGATTTCAGCACCCATGGCGCGAAGAGCGCACGCAAGATCCACGATCTCGGGTTCCTGCGCACAGTTCTCAAGAACCGACTCGCCTTTGGCCAGAGTCGCAGCCATCAGAATATTTTCGGTCGCGCCCACGCTCGGAAATTCAAAGCTCACTCGGTTTCCGATAAGTCGCTTCGCCGTGGCCATCACGTAGCCACCCTGAAGGTCAATTTCGGCGCCCAAGCGCTCAAGTCCAGTGAGGTGAAAATTAATTGGCCGCGCACCAATCGCGCAGCCACCGGGCAAACTCACTTTGGCGCGCCCAAACCGGGCCAACATCGGGCCCAGGACGACGACCGATGCCCGCATCGTGCGAACCAAATCGTAAGTCGCTTCGAGCGTCTCGAGCTTCTGCGCTTGAACGGTCACGCGATTCTCGGTGAGCCCGTCCTGCACCTGAGCTCCGAGTTGCTCAAGAAGCTTCAACGTCGTGCGAATGTCTTGAAGGTTCGGCACTCGGCGGTAATGGCAAGCTTCGCCCGAAAGAAGCGAAGAGAACAAAATGGGGAGCGCCGAGTTCTTTGCACCGCTGGCTTGAACCGTTCCTTTCAGAACACGTCCGCCTCGAATCCGCATCTTGTCCATGGTCTCAGCTCCTTGCGACGAGCACTCGGGGAAGTCCGGCCAGATCCATCACCCCGCGAGTGCGGAAACCGTTGTCGCTGAAAAGCGCTTCGATCGCAACCGCTCGAAAGGCCGGCATCTCAAGAAACACCCAGCCTCCAGGTAAAAGAACTTCGCGCGCTTCTTCGGCAAGCTTTCGGTAAAAATGCATCCCGTCCGAGCCGGGTGAAAAAAGGGCCGTCGCAGGCTCACCCGCCAATACGTCAGCATCGACCGGATCACCGGGGGCTAGGTACGGAGGATTGGAAATCAAAAACTGAGCACGAAGCCCCAGCTCCCGGAAAGGCTCAACCACTCGCAGGCCACCGCCTGCGCGAACGACGCGAAGCCTACGAGTGGCGGCACTACTTCCTAAAATCGCATCGGCATTTTTCCGCGCAACCGCTTCGGCTTGCGGAGTCAGCTCAGAGGCCGTCATTTGGAGCTCAGAAAAACGGTGCAGAAGCTCAATCGAAATCACGCCGCTGCCTAAGCCAATTTCAAATCCACTCTGAACGGCTCCTTCCCCGCCTTCGCGAAGTAATTCGTCGATGGCAGTGACGACCAGAAGCTCGGTCTCGGGGCGCGGGACTAGGACTTCGGGCCCTACTTGATAGCGATGATCCAGAAACTGCTGATGTCCGATCAAGTGCTGAAGAATGCGGCCTCGGGCGCGCTCACGCGCCCACGCCAAGCATTGCTCACGAACCGAGGGGGCCACCCCATCATTCAGTCGCAAAAAGAGCTCAGATCTGCGATCCACCCCGAGCGCCGCCATCAAGAGTTGTTCGGCTTCGGAATCCACAGGGCCTCGAGCTAGGAGCTCAGGACTTGCCTCCAAAGCCTGCACCAGCTCCCGCAAAAGCTCGCGGCAAGTGACGGTCGACCCGATTAAGCTCACTTCAGTCAGCCTCCGAGTCCTTGCGCTTTCAGCTTCTCCATCTGATCGTGCGCTTGAAGTGCGGCCAGGATTTCATCCACTTTGCCTTCCATCACTTCTGGCAACTGATACACGGTCAGCCCGATTCGATGATCGGTCAGGCGACCTTGCGGAAAATTATAGGTGCGGATGCGCTCGCTCCGGTCGCCCGTTCCCACCATCAAGCGGCGCACATCGCCGTGTTCGCGCGCTGCGCGCTCTTGCTCGGCTTCGAGAATCCGCGAGCGAAGAATCTTCATCGCTTTGTCTTTGTTCTTCAACTGCGAGCGCTCGTCCTGACAGACCACCACAGTCCCAGTCGGTAAGTGAGTGATCCGAACGGCTGAGTCAGTCGTGTTCACGCCCTGGCCGCCAGCGCCGCCCGAGCGAAACACATCGATTCGAAGATCCGTGGGATTGATCTGCACATCCACTTCTTCCGCTTCCGGAAGCACCGCGACCGTGACGGTCGAAGTGTGGACTCGACCTTGCGCTTCGGTCGCTGGCACACGCTGCACTCGGTGCACTCCGCCTTCGTACTTCAGGCGGCTGTACACGCGATCGCCTTGGATCATGGCGATGATTTCTTTGTAGCCGCCCAAGCCCGTGGGGTTGGTCGAGAGCAAATCCACTCGCCAGCCGGTTCGCTCGGCAAAGCGCTGGTACATGCGGAAAAGCTCGCCCGCAAAAAGCGCCGCTTCATCGCCACCTGCGCCTGCGCGCACTTCTAAGACAATGTTCTTCTCGTCGTTTGCGTCTTTCGGAAGCAGCAAAACCCGCAGGCGCTGTTCGCTTTCCAAAAGTGCGGGCTCGAGTTCCTTGAGCTCGTCTTTCGCCAAAGCCGACATCTCGGCATCTTTTCCACCAAGGAGCTCCCAGCTCGATGCGATGTCGGCATTCAGCTTCTTGAAACGACGATACTCCGCTACCAGCTCTTGAAGCTGGGCGTGCTCTTGCGAGAGTTTTCGAAACTCTCCCGGCACTTCCGCCAATTGTGGATCCGCCAATCGCGCTTCCACTTCCTGAAAGCGGGCGACAACGGATTCAAGTTTGTCGAACATGGAGTGCCGGGAAAAGTGTCAGCGTCCGAAAGGAACGCAGATCACTTCTTCTTGTACTTGTTCAGGAAGCGCTCAACACGACCTTCGGTGTCGAGGAGCTTCTGCTTGCCAGTGAAGTACGGGTGGCACATCGAGCACACTTCGACCTTGATGCCCGGCTTGGTGTCGCGGGTTTCGATCACAGCGCCACAGTGGCAGGTGATGGTGGTCTCAACGTAAACGGGGTGAATGCCTTGTTTCATAAAGTAAAACCTCTTCCGAACTCGATGCGGAAAGGATGGCCTAACAAAGTCCGGGGCGCTTGGTCAACCTGTCAATTTAATTAGTTCAGAATCCGCAAGCTTTATCCGCTCATGGATTTCACAAAATCGGCGTTCGTCTTGGAGTGACTGACCTTGTCGAGCAGGAACTCCATGGCGTCTACCGTGTTCATCGGATGCAGCACTTTTCTCAAAATCCACAGCCGCTGCATCATGTCTTTTGGCAACAAAAGCTCTTCTTTTCGGGTCGCCGACTTGTTGATGTCCAAGCACGGGAACACTCGTTTTTCCATGAGCTTACGGTCCAGATGGATTTCGGAATTGCCCGTCCCTTTGAACTCCTCGAAGATCACTTCGTCCATCCGCGAACCGGTGTCGACCAAGGAAGTCGCGATGATGGTCAAGGAGCCGCCTTCTTCGACATTTCTGGCGGCGCCGAAGAAACGCTTGGGTTTGTGAAGGGCATTGGAGTCCACGCCGCCTGAAAGAATTTTTCCGGATGGCGGCACCACGGCGTTGTAGGCGCGGGCCAAACGCGTGATGGAATCGAGCAAAATCACCACATCGTATTTGTTTTCGACCAAACGCTTGGCCTTTTCGATGACCATTTCGGCCACCTGAACGTGGCGCGAAGCCTGCTCATCGAAGGTCGAACTTACCACTTCACCTTTCACCGAGCGCTGCATGTCGGTGACCTCTTCCGGACGTTCATCGATCAAAAGAACGATGAGTTTTACTTCCGGGTGATTGGTGGTGATGGCGTTGGCAATATCCTGCAAAAGCACCGTTTTTCCGGCGCGCGGAGGTGCCACGATCAAACAGCGCTGACCCTTGCCGAGCGGAACCATCATGTCGATGATGCGAGTCGAGTAGTTCTGGGCCTGGTTTTCCAAGCTCAGCCGCTCTTTCGGGTAAAGCGGGGTCAGATTATCGAACAAGACCTTCTCGCTGTTAGCCTCAGGCGCCAGGAAGTTCACTTGCTCGACTTTCAGAAGTGCAAAGTACCGCTCGCCCTCTTTGGGTGAGCGAACCGAGCCGCTGATGGTGTCGCCCGTGCGAAGGCCGAAGCGCCGAATCTGGGAAGGCGAAACGTAAACGTCGTCCGGCCCCGGCAGGTAGTTGTAATCAGGGGCTCTCAAGAACCCAAAGCCGTCGGGCAAGCATTCCAATACCCCGTCGGCGTAGATGTGTTCGTCCTTCTCCGCCTTCTTTTGGAGGATCTGAAAGATCAAGTCCTGCCGGCGAAGGCCTGCGGCGTTTTCGATCCCCAGCTCGCGACCCATTTCGACTAGGTCGGCGATCTTTTTTTCTTTTAATTCGCGTAGATGCATAGAGCACTTCCCTGCAAGGGGTAGAGAGACGGGATGGGATTGGAGTCTGAAGTGGGAGAAAAATCGAGGAGAGGAATGTGCCGACCGGCACGAAAAGTTGAGTAACAAACTCTGTTCTGCAGGACAAGAAAAAAGCAGGTTACCATCTAACCCTCCTTATGCCCTTTCAACGAATGCTCACGATGGCTTCTGTGGCGGCAACCCTGCTGTTTTTGGGCTGGGGCGCCGACCTTTTCTGGTTCGCAACTCGCCCCTTGGACCCTTCACAGTCACAAAAAGTGGTTCTCGAAGTTCAACCCGGCGCCACCGGTGCTGCCATCACCCAAGAGCTCGTGCGAGTGGGCGCCATCGACGATCCCTGGCGCTTCATGTGGCTTGCACGGACCACTCGCGCTTGGAAGCGACTGAAGACCGGAGAATACGAAATCTCAGCCTCGCAACCTCCTCTGCAAATTCTCGAGACTTTGAGCAGCGGAAAAAGCGTGAACCACCCCTTCACGGTCCCCGAGGGCGAGAA
>JACCDO012001896.1_pt1 | contig 13320 bp, 10 predicted proteins | sample 7446101 | NCBI WGS metagenome assembly JACCDO01 (sample SAMN15323440, study PRJNA562643) | freshwater metagenome | isolation source: river surface water | place: USA:Blue River Watershed | collected 2017-08-16
ATTGACCACGACCGGTTTCGTGATGTTTGTGGCGATTTTTTTCGGAACGCCTAATTGTTTAATCGACAAATTCGGGTCACCGGTAATCACGGAACGTGCACTAAAATCGACACGTTTTCCCATCAAATTACCACGAATACGACCATTCTTCGAATTCAAACGACTCATGATGCATTGATACGGACGACCGGAACGCTGAGCCAGAGGCACGGTTCCTTTGACTTTATTATTGACAATCATTGCCACATAATATTGCAATACGGTCGTCAATCCTTCAATCACGTTCGGATTTGCATTGTCCTTAATCTTTGCAAACAAGTCGCTGTTTGTTTTTAAAATATTGCTATAGATGTGGGTCAAATCGTCCTCGGCACGCTGTTGCGCATCATGTTTGACGGATGGACGAACAGCGGGAGGGGCTACGGGCAAAGCTTGACAAATCATCCATTCAGGGCGAGACCATTGTGGACTGAACCCCATGAAATGGACGTCTTCGTCGGAAATGCGTTTGAATATTTTCAACAAGACTTCCGGCGTCAATCGCATGCTCAGTTTTTCGTTTTCCCCGTCATCCATTTTCTCCCACACTGCATAAATCGAAGCCATCCCTTCCAGTTTGATTTTGTCAGGTTGTTTGCACCCGCAACCATCTTCTGTATTCTCACCACAACGCTTCACTTTTGCAGCAAGTGCGCTTACATAATCCCAACGGTCGCTGGATGAGCGGTCGGAAATATGCTTGTGCTGCGCCTTGTTGATGAGCAATTTGCTGCATTTGAAACAGACACATCGTGAAATTTTCATGATTTCCTTGAGATGCTGAATAAACAATACAGGTCGAGCCATTTCAATGTGTCCGAAATATCCAGGAGTATCAATATAAGTCAATCCATCGGTAGGACAAATCAATCCGGGTTCTAAAACACCCATACGAGGGTCAAACAATCCACCAATCACAGGTTTGTTGTTGATATAGGTGTCCTTCGAAGTGATTTCGACGACGGAATTTTTACGGATTTCCTCCGGCGACAAGATACTAAATTGCACCCCGATAATACGGGATGCACTGGTATTCATCGATTTTTGTTGATGTGACGACATGATTACTATAATATTGGTGTATACAATATTTAAATCATTGTCACACGAATCAATTTTTCGCGAATCATCTAAAACTTCACAAAAATCATCACAAAATTGAAATCGAAGATTCGGCCTCATTATTTAGCAACACAACAATTCTATTACACAATCATGGCACCTAAAATCGATAAACTAAACCGCAGACCTCTTTCCCGTTTCAACAAAAATACTGTTTTAAAAAAAAACAAACCTGATTCTGAAAGTGACGGCGATTCTATCTTTGACGATGAATCGGAATATGAAACTCTTTCGGAAACTGATTCAACCTACACTCCTCCTAAAAAAGACAAAAAACCACGCAGAATTATTACTTCTGATGACGAATCAGAAGCTGAATCGGAATTCGACAAACAAGAATTTCGCAAAACATTAGCTAAAATATTTCCGTCTAAATACATGTCTAAAAAAATCAAGGATGACGAGCCTGAAAAAAAATCAACAAAATCGAAGAAACATTCCAAAAAACAGGTAGTCGAAGAATCCGAAGAAGAGTCGGAAGAAGAACCCGTCAAAAAATCCACAAAATCGAAGAAACATTCCAAAAAACAAGTGGTCGAAGAGTCTGACGAAGAGTCGGATGAAGAACCCGTCAAAAAATCTACAAAATCGAAGAAACATTCTAAAAAACAGGTGGTCGAAGAATCCGACGAAGAGTCGGACGATGATTACGACGATGATGACGAAGAAGATGACGATGATGACGAAGAAGATGACGATGATGACGAAACCGAAAACAAAAAGGGCAAGAACCTAAACATTGTCTTTACTATCGGCGGAAATGGTGATTATGACGATGACGATTACGATGAAGAATACGAAGACGACTCAGAAGACGAAGAAGATGACGAGGCAGACGATGATGAGTGTAATAGTGATGATGAAAAAACATTCATGAAGGAAAGATACGAAAAGGTCGTTATGCCTAAAGAAGATTCTGAATCCGACCAGTCTAAGAAATCAAAAAAGACACGCGGTGACAAAAAGTCTTCGAAAAAGTCGGCTGTTCCAGAAGCAAAACCCGAAATCAATATTGAAACCGAATATGTGGAATTGCAAGAATTGCGCAAACATTTAGTTGAAAAACTGCACAAGAAGCCGGACAATAAGATTCTGAAAAACGCGATTGAGGAATGCAAAGACGCCATTCGCGAATTGATTCAAACTGCGCGCAAGAAAAATACAAAATCCTATTACAAGTTAATCCACGGGGAGCGCAAGAAACCTAGCGAACTCGATTATTTCAAAAAGCAATTGTCCAATAACGAACAACAAGTGATTGTGCAACAAATGAAGGAAATCAATGAGCACATCAATATTGAAAAACCTTATCGTCTGGCTTTATTGCAATCACAAATTCCACCATCGTTCAAGGCGATTGCGATGCAAAAACTGAATATGCTGAAAAACATGGAGCCCGGCGAATCCGAGTATTATAAGATTAAGTCGTGGGTCGATACCTTTATGAAAATCCCCTTCGGTATTCACAAATCACTGTCGATTACCATGGACGATGGCATCGAAAAATGTCACGATTTTATGACACAAGCAAAACATACACTAGATACATGTGTCTATGGTTTAGACGATGCGAAATTGCAAATTATGCAAATGGTCGGCCAATGGATTGCGAACCCTGGCGCCATGGGAACGGCCATTGCCATTCACGGTCCTATGGGTACGGGGAAGACCTCGATGATCCGAGACGGAATTAGTAAAATCCTCGGCAGAGAATTCGCCTTCATAGCCCTCGGCGGAGCTGGCGACAGCAGTTTCTTAGAGGGTCATTCCTACACATATGAGGGTAGCACCTGGGGTAAAATCGTGCAAATATTGATTCAAAGTAAATGTATGAATCCGGTCATTTATTTCGACGAGCTCGATAAAATCAGCGATACTCCTCGCGGTGAAGAAATCATAGGTATTTTGACTCACTTGACGGATACTTCACAAAACTCGCAATTTCACGACAAGTATTTCTCGGAAGTGGATTTCGATTTGAGCAAGTGTTTGTTCATCTTTAGTTACAATGACGAGTCGCGCGTGAATCCTATCTTAAAGGACCGCATGTATCGCATTCAGACAAAGGGATATGAAGCCAAAGACAAAATCGTCATTGCGAAGAACTATATATTACCAAAGATTCGCGAGCAGGTGAAATTTTCAGAGGGCGACGTCATTATACCGGAAGATACGATACAATACATTGCCAGCAATGAGGCGCTGACAAACGGCGAAGCTGGTGTGCGTAACTTGAAACGCTGCTTAGAAATCATCCATACAAAACTCAATTTGTTCCGTTTGATGAAACCTGGCGATAATATTTTCTCGAAAGACATGGATTTGAAGGTCGAGTTCCCCATCACCGTCACACGCAAAGTCGTGGACGCATTAATCAAAAACGAACAAAAACAAAATCAAAGTATGTTAGCCATGTATTGTTAAAGGATTTTGCAACATCGCGACGATGATGTAAAATAACTATGGCTCATATTTTTTATGGTATGTTTGTCTCCGGGAACGACGTCCAACGATTTTGTTTTTTCGAGTGTATCTTTTTCCACCACTATATAATTATCACTAATGTATCGATTTATATTCCTAAATATTTTCGTATATGATTCGCCTTTTCAACATTCCCATACGCCTCGCATTTTTCCAAACCTCGATGAACGAGCCAATGTGAAAATTCCGGTTTTCGATAATTCGCTATAATACCTTCATAATCTCCATAGTAATCGTCAAACCATTCAGGATGTTCACAATGGACCATGGTCATGACAGCTTCATCAATTTGATACCAGTCTTCGCTATATATTTGTTCTATTTTCTTCTTAAATGCATCTACGTATTTCAATAAGTATTCCGCCGACCCGGAAAACAATCCGCCGGCATAATGGTGATATATGTAATGAAATATTTCTTTATGAGAACATGGTTCCACTAAAGGATTAATGCACATTTGCCGTATTTTATTGGGTGCTTCATGTATCCATTCGTGAATTTTTTCGGGGGTTTTTGCCACATGATTAATACCAAAATCTATCCAGGTAAAATGTGTGCTGGAGAACGGGTTCTGTTCGATAGCTTTTTCGATGCACCATAGTTTATTGTTGTTGAGAACAATATAATGCGGCGTTTCATGTTTTAGGTCGCCATTATGAATTGGGTATATTTGTTGCAAGTCGCGAATTTTGTCTAAATCTTTATAAAAATAAGTATTGCTAAAGGGTTCTCTTACTATGTGGGTTTTATCTGCATATTGTTCTCGCGTATTTTTTATCAAATCATAAATACGGTCAGCGGACGCATCTGCATCAATAAAAATCAATAGTGGATAAGGTAATTGTAAAATGAATTGTTGCGCTAATTGCATATACTGGTCAATTTGTCGATTGTCTTCAGGGCGACTTTTTTCCATGGCCCGAATGTCATAAAACGATGTTACGATAGTATTCATATACAATTACTTTGTTGAATTATTTGTATATCATTTTTGTTCTTCAAATTGTATCGATTTCGAATCCTTCTTCATATATTGAATATCGATTTCCATTTTGCCAGTCCATCTTCGTTGCTTTGCAAGACCTTTTCCCGAATCGCCTGTTTTTTAGCCCTCCTATCCAGGTTCTCGATTTTCTTGACTAAATCTTCCCAATCATCGAAATATACAAAACATTCTGCTAAATCGGGCTGATACCATTCCGCTAAATCAATACTCATCAACAATACCTCGCGCGGTTTTGACCGTTCTTCCCAATAATACCATTGTGTTTCGAGAACCCATCGAGTCATGAGCGATTTTGAGGGTATAAAATAGATATTTCCGCATCCCAGGTTCTCCCACAACGACTGAATATTTGTCTGATAAGGCAAATGGAGGATGCCAGTATATTCCGCAATATGGGCATTGTCGATATACATTTCATATTCCGGACCATAAATATCATATTGCACCCCCCGACGCAATAGTTCATCTACATAATTGCGCACATGTGTTCCGCGATTATAAACAAATAATTTTTGAGAACATGGTTCTCCATAATCGTGTATTTTAGGCACCAAACGAATACAATCATTATAGCGGAAATGTAACCCGCCAGCCCATTTTGCCCACCATTGGTCGTAACGATTGTCTGCACAAATAATGACACGGGAATTGCTCGAGGCCACTTTATATAAATCATTATATAACACTATATCGTCGCCATGATTACCGAAAAACCCCCAATCGTAGCGGTTTGTGATATAGATAATGATGATGGCGTTATGTTTGTCTAGATTTTGCAAAAATGGTCTTGCATACATGGTGGTATCGGTAAACACGAGGATTTGAAAGTCGCGTATGCGAGTAGCATATTGTTCCCATATGTGGTTTGCGCTTTCTTGTGAAATATAATAGGGGAAATTGCATGTTTGGGTGGTCAAGTTCTCCGAAATATGTAGTTGAACACATATGTTTTCGAGATTTTTCGTAGTGCCTTGATGATTTGTAATGTGAAGTATTTTTGTCATTGTATAGAGAGCTTGTTTTATATGTTTATATACAAAACAATCCATTCACTGTTACGCATTTTCTAGGAGGGTCCATTTTCCAATAACAACATTTCACTGATTCATATACACATCCTATATAATCGTCGCCACATAACACCCCCGGTAGTCTTCAATTCCGGTATGTATCAAATTAATACTGACGTCTAGCCATATATCTCCACCCATTTTCGCCCATCGTTTGCAAAACATCCAGTCTTCCGATAAATAATGCCCGTCTTCCACGCCACAATCAAAGAGCGCATAAGCGAAAAAGTTTTCGGTTTCACGCAAGAATCCCACATCATCTGTATATTTCGTAGAGGGGAAGGATTTCATCATCTTTTCCAGTGTGGCGCGTTGAATCATCATAAAGCCGGTTGCTAAATGACGGACTTTTGCTAGATTTCCCTGAATCTGCAATGCATTGCTCAAATAATTGATATTATACCGTAACATGTTGTATTGTATCATATGTTTGTCTTCAATCAAATCCTTCAGCATTGGGTGCGCGTCTTTTTTCTGTATCCATTCTTCCATTTTTGACGGGTCGAATTTCCCATCCGCATTCAACATTTTGTCCCACTGGTATGCTTTGAGAGGATATGTTCCTCCGACAAGTGGTTTCTCGGAAATGACTAATTTCAAAATATCAAAGGGGTTCCATGTAATATCATTGTCTATAAAAATTACATGTGTCATGTCTGGGTCGCTCATAGCTCGTGCAATCAGATTGTTTCGGGCGCGCGAAACGAGACTGTCGTTTTTGCAAAATTCGACGACGATTGGGAAATTCATCAATCGAAATACATCTATGGTTTTCATTAAACAATCCACGTAATTCACAAAACACATGCTGGCGAAACAGGGTGTCAAAATATAGAGCTTCGGTGTATGCTCGACGACGTATTTTCGAACGCGTTCTTCCAATGAAGAGTCTGAATGCGCAGTGGTTTCCATGATATATGATTATTGCATGAATATTTAAGTGGTTTTACATAGTTATGAATAATTATGCAAAATTTTTTCGACAACAGCAGGACTTGAACCTGCGCACTCATTGAGTAATAGATTTCTAGTCTATCTCCTTAACCGCTCGGACATGTTGCCTCGTTTTTATTGTTTTTTATGGTTTTTGATTTTATTGTTTTTATGGGTTTGAGATTTTATGGATTTTTAGGTATATATGCTTTTTCTAATTTTTATGGATTTTATTTTGATAGAGGTTTAGGCGGTTGCTACAGGAGCCTTGATGAAGTGATGCTTCATGTATTTTTGTAAGTTAAAGTAGGTTAACTCGTCACCGTTCTTGATGTTAAGAAGGACAGATAATTTACTATCTGGGTGGATGATACGACCGTTCTTGGCATCCTTTAACTTGTTGTCGTTGATGTAAGTGTTGATTTCCTTACTGACTTCGGTTCTGGCCATTTCAGTGCCGGCAGTCTTGCCTAAGAACTTAGCAAGCTCGTCACTGATACGGGTTGGCTTAACAAAACCAGATGGTGCTCTGTTTCCGGAGGCGGTCTTCTTTCTGCGGGAAGATGATTTTTGAGCAGCCTTTAACTCGCGGGTAATGGTCTTCTCAAGAGTCTTGTAATCACTCTTTAAAGTGGATAGTAAGTTAGATACTTGTTGAATCTTTGCACCATATTCGGCTAATTTAGTGAAGATGGTATTGTCAGATGATTCGGTAGACTCAGTAACAACTGGCTCAACTGGAGCAGCAACTACTGGTGCTGGGGCAGCGGCTTCAGTGGCCTTGACCTTTTTAGTGGTGGTCTTTTTGGCTGGGGCAGCTTCAACGACTACGTTTTCAACTGGCTTGGTGGCTGGGGTTGCGGTTTGCTTTTCGGCTTTAGTTGCTCTTACCATTCTATGGAAGTATATACTAGTATGTGCTTCTTTTTTAAGTGCTTTAACGCAAATATATTTATCAGGCGCCTAAATGACACGATGAGCGCAGTTGAATTTTCCTAAATTATGTTTTTCCTAAATAATCCTCAAAACGTTTTTCCTAAATAATCTTCAAAATGTTTTTGCTAAACCTTTGCACTCGGTCCAGTTCCATAAAGAATGAACATGATACCCTTTTTGCACAATAAATCGCCCTTGAACAACGAAGTTCTCCCAGGCAATATATTTGTGCAAAGCTATATTTGTTCTCACCTGGAAACAAATCATATCAATATTATTCGGAAAAATACTATTGATTCGTTGGTCATCACTCTTAATACACCAATGATTCATATAACCACGTCATGGACTGGCGTGCCGGTGCAGACACAATCGTCATCACGGAGAGAACATGCAGTGCCCCTATTTTTCGATACTCATTATCGACCCCCGTATATACCATATGTTCCATTGCATGCAAACACCGACTTTGTATCTCTTCTCGAGTAATTAAATCGCTTGTTCTCACCATGTTCGGAAAAGGGTCTTGCAAACTGCAAATTCGCCGTTTTGTTTCATACGACAATTGACCCCTATATCTCCATATATCATTTAAATACCGGTAATATCTCATATAGTCGTGAACGGTCAAATTCGAGAACCACGAAGCTTGTGTGTAATTACCAAGCTGGTCAATTTCCATAAACAATTCTTGAATACGCGTTTCCACTGGTTTTTCTTGTATTTCACGCATTCTTTGTGCAAGTTCTCGGTTCTCATGTGTAATAGTATTGTTTTGTGATGGCATGACAATCACATTGTTCTCTACATCCGACACAACAGGAATAATAATGGTCGGACGAGCGCGGGGTGGTGGAATCGCGGGTTTAGGTTGCACTACAGGAGGAGTCGGTTTTGATGGTAACATCATGGCGTTGATTTTGTAGAGAGTGAAGATTTCGTTCATGTGCAAAAAGTCGATTTTCTCGCGGTTATAGGGATTGATGAGTTTCCCCTTTTGTTTAAAGAGCGAAATCAGAGAACTGATGCTAAATCCATACGTGAAGCCCTTTTCGTCAGTATAACTATAAAAGTCGTGCCATTCGATTTCGTCTAATGGGTCCATGGTGATAAAATCCGTATCATTCACACAATCCGCCCGTTTGCGAAAGGCCGGTCCGCGAATACGAAAAGAGAACCTTACCATATGTCCGCGAAATCGCGCTTGAATCATATTTGCACTTTTACATTTCTTGAAATAATCGAGAACACGCTCTAATAATAATGGTTTTGCTCCCGATACATGGAGTTTATGATACTTTGCTAATGATTTGAGTTGTGGTAATTTATATTTTGCGAGGTCGGGTCGCTTTTTATAATATTCAATATATCCTATTTGCGAATCTTCGCACACTGGTTTTGAGAACACGTTCATTATATCTTGTATTATTGTTGTTTTTCTATATATATTATCGAGACAATATACATAATTCTATTACACAAAGCTATTCGAAGTCTTGCATGAAAAAATCAAAAAATCGATGATTTCCAAATAAAAATGCACAGAAAATTGATTGTGTCTGACGACAACAACAATTACAACACCCGCTCAACAAGCACACTTACTAATTCTCACACAGCTCTTACAAACCAACACTAAACCAATCTCGAAAATGTCAAAACCAGTCGTATTAAACTCCAATGAATGGGTTCCTGCCCAAATCAAATACATGGCCCCAAAAATCAATGACCGTGGTGGCAAATCAATCAGTATGATTAGCAAACAAACTAATCGTTCCCTACATATTTCCACTCCTCTATTAATGACATGGGGTATTGCCGACTATGTCGATGAAAAGGGCGAATCCGATGGAAAATTCAGTATTTCATTAAACTTACCAAACTCCGAATATGCTACACCAGCCACCAATACCTTCTTACAAAAATTAAAAGACTTTGAAAATCAAATATTAGACGATGCCGTTGTCAACAGTGAATTATGGTGGGGCGAAGAAATGTCTCGCGAAGTCGCCAAACATACGTTCTTCCCATTCTTGAAATACTCGAAGAACAAGGATACCAAGAAAATCGATACATCTAAACCACCATCCATTCGCGCTAAAGTTCCATATTATGATGGCAAATGGGGCGTTGAAATCTACGACACCAAATCCAATCTAATCTTCCCTTGCTCGAATGACAATTTAACACCTGTCGATTTTGTTCCTAAACAATCACAAGTCGCATGCGTATTACAATGCGGTGGCATCTGGATAGGTGGAAAAGGATGGGGATTAACATGGAAGCTAATCCAATGCGTCGTCAAGCCACGTGAAGTCGTCAGTGTCTATGGCAAATGCCACATTCAATTATCCGTCGAAGACCGCGATGCATTAGAGACTCAACCAATCAACGAAGACGAAGGCTCTGAAACCGAGGAACCAGCATCAGCAGCACCACAACAAGCACAATCAACTGTCGTCGAAGATAGTGACGAAGAAGAGGAAGAGCCTCCTAAACCAGTCGTCGTAGAAGAAGTCAAGGCAGCACCTGTCAAGAAGGTCGTCAAGAAAGTAGCACCAGCAGCAGTTGAAGTCGCACCAGAACCAGTCGCAGCAGCAACCGTAGCAGCAGAAGAAGCCAAACCAGCCGTCAAGAAGGTAGTCAAGAAGAAGGTCTAAATCACAAACAGTTAGCGTATAGTAGTTTATTCTCTGTAATTAATCATTTTTGATGTTATAGAATTCTATAACACCAACTATCTAACAAGTTCTCATTTTTTCACGCACATATTGATTTATTTTTTTCATTTTTCGACGATAGGTTTCATGACTACAATTCATCCTATTACACGTATCCATCACCGACCCCCGCGGCTTTAATGTTTCGCAATCATAGCGCGCAAAAAACCATTGTTTATACTCGGTCGGCGCATCCATCATAATTGCCTTTATTTTTGAAACCAGGTTCTCATCACCATGTCCCATAAGACCCCCATATTCGAGTTTCCATCGCTGTGCATACGATACTAGTTCATAGGTTCGCAATTGACCGCGTAATCGCATGACTTTGCACAACCTGCCATGAATATATTTCCCCGAATAATAGGGTATTTTGACTGCGCCATTGTAGTTCTCTAAACTTTCCATAAAACCCAGATAGCCCGATTGATACAATTCATTGACGAGAACCTTGTCACCCATCACCCGGTGTTTTTGCGCAAAATCGCCACAAAAACGATGGACCCATGGCATATAATGATATGCCAATATAGCACGCGTTTCTACCTTCAAGTTCTCATCATCCCCTTTGAATATGTTACGGACCATAGAAATCTGTGATTCAGACAACATGGGAATCGAACGATACCCATCAACCATACACATCCAGCATCCAATCAATAATAAGTATGCAAACATCACTATGATACATATATACACGCGAGCTCTCTAATTGTTTTTCCCATTTCTTTTTGGACAGTGTTGAGAACTTGTGCATCCAAAACCCTGCAAAATCGAAGGTTTTTGTCAGGTTCTCATTACCCCAAAATTGAAATACCTTTTCCCGTTCCATCTAATACATATCCACCATCAACAACATGACGATTCAAGAACAAATCACAAGCTTGCCCGAAACCGTGCAAAAAGAAATCTATGCCGACGTGCATCGAGCAAAACAGTTATACACTCAAATCAAATCGGCCATCACCGACACCAATGTCAACAATCTATCAACCCTGTTAGGCGAAGTCTTAGAGAACTCCATCGTCTTGAGCTATTTGCAAACAAAAATACCCACCTTTATCGAAACCCAACAACAAATCATACTATCACACCAAACCAAAGACGAATTTGCCGAGCTATGGCACAAACTACTTACGACCAATCAATAAACGCCGTTCCATAAAAAAGACGGACCATAGTCCCTCTTTTTTATACCTTTTAACATTTCAATACGAGAATTACAAATCTACGCATAGACACCCGCATATGTTTCCTTAGGCTTGTACCAGCTAAGATTTATATCAACGTTAATGCGTTGATATAAATCGTTACTGGTATTTAACCAATGGAGAATTAAAATGCGACATTATAATTCTCCATTGGTTTGTAGCCATAATATGTTTCTAAAGGTTCTTCGAATTCATACAATGGACTCCCGGCAATATGCGATAAATATCGATACGCCGACATATGTCCAGCATAACTATCACACAATTCAAAACGCTCCATTTTTCCATGTGCATTATGTTTGCAATGAAATCCATCCATACATGCTCGGTAACCATAGATTTCATGTTGGTCTTCTATATCATCATTTTTGTATAATACTAAGTAATTCACATATGACACTGTTTGTGCGTTTCCATTTTTATATTTTATTTGTGTATCTTCATACCAACCATATTCCATCATGATGGGATGTTCTGCATTGCGAATCGGTGTTATAGTAGCCATGACGCATTTGATTCCCCCTTCCGGTCCACGAATCTGAATCATCTGGACAAAAGGTCGATTTTCTAGTTTTTGTAAGCACACGGTTTCAAGTGATTTTTGCATTTTGTTTTTGTAGTATTCATTACTACGATAATTGGCCTTTCAATTTTTTACGAAGTGATATAGAAATATTTATCCATCTACTGTAACCATGTATTCAAATTATGACTCGATTGAACAACCATTTTCAACGTCGAAATCCCACCACAAATATCCCTCGACTTTTTTCACATTATTGTCGAAATGCATCATCGGCTTAGCCGTGCTTGTATCGTTTTATACGATTGCTAGCCGCACCGACCTTACCAACACTGTTCTCCATTCAACGAATTTCGCGGAAAATGACGCATTCACGATTACAATGTCGGCATCTTCCCCCGATTATGGTATCCTGACTACTTTAGCCGATTTGCCGTGGGATATGGTCCTGGAACCTCATCGCACACAAAATGTGGCCATCGATTCGTTTTTATTAGGCGACAAAGAAATGGATGTAGCACTCTACACCGTCATCTGGGATTTCGCCGGGCAGGCCTATTCGGGCTCGGATATCCAGGTCATGCTAAACAATACCGGCGTATATAATTGCACCATTACTATTACACAAAACCCCGGACGTCGTCTAATAAACACACTCTCGCCGTCTCTGAGTAGCCCGACCGCGTATACACAGACATTTACAGCGGCAGTGAAATATATCCGCCGTGAAATCAGGTCGTTGACCGATGCCGACCGCGAGCTCTATTTCGATGCCCTGGAACAAATCTATTCGCTCGACGAGACCGCGGGACAAAGCATCTATGGTTCGAAATTCCATTCCGCCGAATATTTCTCCTATAAACATTTGTCGGGTGCAGGCACGAGCGATTGCGACCACTGGCATGATGGTGCCGGTATTATTACCCACCACATGGCCTTCACCCTCGAATTCGAACAAAGTCTCCAGTCGGTGCACCCCGAAGTCGCCGCAGCATACTGGGAATATGGTATGGACACCTACTTGTATGACACCTGGTCCGAATCCCCCATTTTTTGGGCAGACTGGTTCGGTGAATCGAGTCCAACCAACAAAAATCACGCCATCAATGATGGAGGCAAATGGGCCGGCATCACCGTCCCCGACGGCGACCCCTATACATTGTGGAGTATTCCCGACACGGGGTCGCTAAACCCTTATGTGAATGCCTTCGGTCACATGCGCAGTCCGTGGAACAACAATCCCGTCAAGGCTTTGGGACGACACAATCAAACATAC
>JACCDO010179011.1_pt1 | contig 13318 bp, 8 predicted proteins | sample 7446101 | NCBI WGS metagenome assembly JACCDO01 (sample SAMN15323440, study PRJNA562643) | freshwater metagenome | isolation source: river surface water | place: USA:Blue River Watershed | collected 2017-08-16
ACCTCAATACTCACTCATGCCATTCAATCAGAATCGAAAAAAAATCAAGAATTTATGAATTATCTCGAGAATATCATATCCAAATAGCAACATGTAGTTTTATTTGTATTTATTGTATCAATTTTGTTCCTTTAATCGCACAAATTTTGCTGTCTATACACGCCGGTACGATTGGTCCAAAAAAAGTCCACCGAAAGAAAGTACCAAAGCTTCAAAGGTTAAACTTCTGATCATTGAAGAAGTGCTTATGCTGGGCAGTCGCAAAGTAAAGATTATTGGGCCCAACCCTGATCGTCAAAGAAAGGGATCGGTGGCTGCCAGCACAAAGCTTGATAATGATCACGAATTACTCATTAAAAGTTTACAAAAAAGTGTATTAGCTGGTCCTAATGACACTGATTCAGGGGTGAATTGGGATGAGTTGGAGGCTAATGATAGCTATCAAGATACCCGAATTGAGTTGCGAACGGTTGGACACAATTTAACTTCGGTGCTTATTAATCCAAGAGAAACAATATTCGATACTTTTGTTGATGAATTTGAAATAGATCAAAGTATGCCGTTAGAACATAGCGCTACCAGTTCTCCGATGCCTTTAATGGGTAATCCCGGGGGCAGTATATCTCATAATGTATCACCTATGGGTTCAATATTAACTTCGTTACAACTATTTCCCGCCACAACTGCATCAGATATGGAAAGTTTACAGAAATTAATAAATAGAATGAAAAGAATACTCAGTGAATTTGAGTCATTACACAATAAACACAGCAAGGATAATCGTGATTTAGGCTACTTATTGGCGTCATCGCCGGCGGTTTCCAATGATTCAATCTTATCTTGTTTTAAAACAGTTCCAGAAATATTTTTTCGTCCAGATTTTTCATTACAAAATCCAGAAATATTCAATATTGTGTTTGGCCACATACATAGTGGCCATGATGCAGCTAGCGGCCACACGCAGTCGCAGCCACGTGCCAATCCAACGAGTAGCCAACAAGATACTCTATCGATGCACTTAGATATGATAGAAACCGCCTTATTAAAGCAAATATGGGTACGATCACCTGCTTTCTTTCGCGCATTAGACGACCTAACCGGCATCCAGGTGCTAGTGACGAATACGTACAAAAGACTGGGTGTATTGCGTGAACAAATGGCTATTATTGATAACGAAGTAGCTGTTAGTGCATTACGTATACCACAAATGTATTTACGACAGAATAACGAGACCAAACTATATGAGAAGCTTATAATGATCAAGCAAATAATTGAGAAGAAAGGATACATCCAGTCGCTGATTGACGCAGAAGACTATCTGGGGGCCGTCGAGGTGATCATTCACGCCAAAGAGATGTATGCAAGTTTAAGTGAACTTACTTGTTTAAAGAAGTTAGGTACACAACTAGACGAGTACGACCGTTTGATCAATGAAATACTCTGCAATCGCTTCATAAGCGAAGCTATTGACTTTGACTGCAACAAAGCCAGTAATTCTGCTTCGGCGCAACGAGCGGCGGACTCGTTTGGACAGATACTCATGACGTTACTTCATATTAACAAGCTGCAAGCCGCGTTGATGATGTATAAGAGTAGGTTGTCGGATAGTCTCCGCTTGATCATCAGGACTTGCGTCATTGAATACTTGGCAGCATTCGACCCCACGCTAGCTAGTGAGTACGAGATCATGGTGCAACCGTCGGAGCCTGATACTCCATTCACCCAGCGAGTGAAAGACATGCCTATTGACTCATTTCTGTCGTGTCTTACGCTGTGCTTTGAACAGCTCCTTAGTGCGCTGCATAAGTCAGAGGCAGTGCATACTTATACAGAGCAGTTCATCCACACAGTTGAGGCCAATGCTAGTAATGGAAGCGGCAGCAGTGAGCAGGAGATGAACCTGAGTAAGGAAGCAGTAGAGAACCTAATTATGCTGAGCAGGTCGTGTGTGAACAGCTGCTGCGACCTGTCGCAGCGTTCCATCCAACAATTACTGACGATTCGACGGGATTCAACAACGCGGTTGCCGTTAGAAAAGATGAAAACTTTATGGGAATCTTGTTTATCCTTTATTTCTTCATTGGAAAAGGTGAGTGGTGCAAGTGCGTATGATATTAAACGCTGTCTAGTGTCGCACACCAAGGATTTCCTTGTGAACTTGCATGAAAACATGAAGCGGTCGATCCACAACACGCTGGATGCCGAGAGGTGGATTCAGTGCGACGTCAGTGATGAAAGACAAGTAGATATTGATAAACTTGCATCAGGAAAAGCATTTTTACAACCTGTTCTCCGATCTGGTAGTAAGAAGAATGAGGAAGCAACGGTGGTGCTGGGTGTTCCCGTCTCGTCCTCAGCAGCCGCTGTTACTACTACAGCCGTGTCAGCTGTAGTACCTAAGAAGAAAGAAACTAGACCCGCGAAAGTAGATGGCAACGTATATAAGATATGCTGGAGTGCGCTTTATGTGCATGAGATCGCCTTGAAGTACCTAGATATCGCCATGTCTTTCTCGTCTCTCACCACTGACGTTATCACGCGGACAGCGGACCTGTTGAAGCTGTTTGATAAGAGAACAAAAGATCTAGTTTTATGTGCAGAAGCAATAGAGTCCGCGGCTAAATTGAAGAGTATCAGTGCCAAGCATCTAGCTATAACTGCCCAGAGTATCTCGTTCCTTCTCGCGCTTCTACCGCACTTACGTGCTGCTTTATTAGCGCAATTACCTAGTAACCAGCAGATGCAACTAGTGGAATTAGACAGGGTATCCCAGAACTTCATTGAACACCACGGTCTCATTGTAGACAAGTTAGTAGAAATCGCTGCGTATGCAGTGGACGGATCGTCTCTCAGTCTCCGCAAGGTTGACTGGGACAGGTACTCTGGTTGTGACTACTTTGTTGAAGTTTTAAAGAATATCTCTGCCCTTCATCGGGTGCTGCAAGAGGCGCTGCCTGTCGAGCAGATACAAGACATATTCTCGCGTATCTTTGCCTCAATAAGCAGGAAAATACCTCAACATTTTGATGAAATTTTACCTGCTTCCAAGGCGGGCAAGCAGCGCATTTTAGACGAAATCACTCACTTGGTAGGCGAGCTAAGTAGGTTGAAGGGGGAGTCCGCATCCTTGAATCTACTGGATGAAAGCTTCCGAAAGAAGTATAGCACCATTGAATGAATGAGTGAGTGATTGAGTGGGTGAGTGCGTGCGTGAGTGAGTGAGTGGGTAAGTGCGTGAGTGAGTGCGTGCGTGAGTGAGTGAGTGGGTAAGTGAGTGAGTGAGTGAGTGAGTGCGTGAGTGAGTGGTGGGTCGTGTTCATACTATATATACATATCCGTTAGCAATACAGATCACAATTAAATGTACATAGAAAAATGTGTAGCGCTGCTTCTTCGGTCATTTTTTTTCTTTATCTCGCCATATTTCTCATTCCACTCCAGCACCTTGGACATCTCTCGCCCGCTGTCGTCTACACTAGCTTTCAACTTCTGCATAGCCAGTTTGAAGTCATCAAGTGTAACAGGGCGCAGTGTGAAGGGACTATCCTGTGCTTTGCGGTCGTGAATACCTTCTTCAAATACTTTAGCGCGTTCATGTGCTATTCTAACTACTGCTTCGCGGCATACTTCCTTGATGTCGGAGCCACTGTAGCCGTCGAGCATCTCTGCTATTGTAGTCAAGTTCACCTTGGGATCTATTCTGTTGCCCATCAATGACACAGATAAAATCTCTTCACGTGTCTTTTCATCAGGTAAATCAACCATAATTCGACGAGGTAATCGCCGCAACACCGCCTCATCCAAGTCAAACGGTCTGTTCGTGCTAGCAATTACAACAACTCTGTCTTTAGTAGTGCGCAGACCATCCCACTCTTGCATCAATGTTGTTTTCACTGAAGTAAGAGTACCGTGAGATGAGTCATCACCGTGTTCACGGCTAGATAACACACTATCCACCTCATCTAGGTAGATAACACAAGGCGCAAGACGCCTGGCTAAGGTAAACACCGCGCGCGCATTCTTCTCACTCTCACCTAACCATTTGTTTTCGATGGTTGATGCATCAATAGTCATGAAAGTAGCGCCACCTTCAGTAGCAACCGCCTTTGCAAGTAATGTTTTACCTGTTCCTGGTGGACCGAATAAGAGAACTCCTTTGACGGCTTCAGCTGCTATTCCCTCTTGATACAACCGTGGGTACTTGAGTGGGTAGGTAATGCACTGACGCAGCATCTCCTTGACTTCGTGCAAGCCACCAATCATGTCATAGGTGACACCAATCTCTTGCGGCGTGATCACGTTGCCTATAAGAGACCTCTCGTGCTTATCCGAGATCATTGCGGAGATCTCATCGCGTGTTCTACTTGCTGGTTTTCCTATTCTTGGTAGTGAATACTTTGAGAACATGTTGAATGCGATATCCAGCGACCACAGCGTCAGCACCAACGGATTGTCAGTTGATGAAGCAACTGATGAAGGGATCAAGCTAGCTTGTAACTTGATGGCAACTACTAATGCTTTCTTGATTTGCTCGGTACTCAGCGCTTCACGCCGTATGATACTGACCTCGTCGAGGATGTCGTAAATCCCTTCGTCGCACTTCAAACCTGCTTTGGCTATCACATTCTTGATGTTATTCATGTTAACTTTTGCTATTTTCGCAGATATTTCATCTTCAATAAACTTGTCCCACAACAGACGCAGTGAGTGATCACGTGGTTGCGCGACAAGCAGCTCTTCAAACAGGCTGAAGATGGTAGTGTTACTACCTACGCCCTCACTACGCTCATCACTTGCTCGGTCTACTGAGGTATCATTGGGTTTAGGAGGTGGTTTACTTGTGTTCTCACCTCGTGAACCGCGGAAGAAGAAGCCTGGAAGGCCACTCTTACCCTGTTGGTTGCGGCCATTAGGTGGGACATTTACTGGTGTTAAGTTGCCATTCATGGAGTTGATTGCAATAGGAACTGACATCATATGTACTTTCACTTCAATATTAGGATTCTCCTTCGTTGGTGCATTGCCTGGAGGTAGCTGCGAGGCAACCATTTGAACGATTTGATCCAAGAATCCCTTCATTTTCTCCTGGATTTCGGGGTCTTTCATGAACTCTTGCAGCTCTTCTGGGCTCAAATTACCGTCCATAAACCCATTTTCTTGACCATTCGGTGGTTTATTCATGTTCATTTTCTTCCGTTGTTCCATGAGAAGCTTGTGGAATATCTCGGGAGGCATGTTGTTGTTTAACTTGCCTGTTCGCGGCATGCCGGGGAAGGGGAAAGGCACTGCTTGGCCATCAGGACCTGCAATAGAAGCAGTGCCATTGCGGATGGTTACTTGAAAAGAGTTACCAGGTCCTGATGGAGGGAAGAAGCCGGGTGGTAAGAAGGAGTTGAAGCCAGCAGGGCCACCAGGTGGAAACATGAATGGACCGCCACTAGGAGGCTCATTGGGTTGCTGCTTGGAGTCCTCGCCGTTGTTGTTATTGTTCTCATTTTCACTTGAGAATGGATTTCTTTGATCCGAGCGAAGTGACTTGAGTACATCGGTGCTGGAATATCCTTCTTCAATCACATCCGGTGGGTCAATGGCCACAAAGAGGACGCGGCTAGCTGCTGATTTTATCTCATCCGTTACAACATCACAAGCGCCTTTTGACTGCATTAACCATGTCAACTTATCATTCAGTATGACTACAAACGGCGCATCCAACTCCTCGATCAAGTCGAGTAATGCGGACACAATGTTCTCTGTTCGCAGCATTTTCTTTGGTATAGCCTTTGCTAAGCACTGCTTCTTGATCATTTGAAGCTTCTTCTTGTTTAATGTGATGCAACCAGCGCCAATACTACGACATAAAGCCTTGGATATAATGAGTTGAATCAACCGTGTACCACCACTGGTAGAGGTCAGTCTAACGGCTCTATTGACACGGTTATCAAGCACGTTCTCGTGGGGTTTCACGAGTGCGGGATACGTGGCTAACATCGCCATACCTTTCAAATTCAATAAAAAATCTTGATCTAACCATAAAAAACGATTTGAACTGGTAGTAAGTGGATCAATAAATTGAGTTAACACGTGATTATACAGCTCTAATTTGTCGAACCCAGAGGCTTTCATCTTCTTCATTTTGTTGGAATTAGAGTTTAAATCAAAATTTGTAATATCAAGAGGAAATTCCATTGATTTTTTCCATACTTGTTTAATGTCATCAATAACTGCTGATGTGTTAATATTTTTCTTATTTTTACGATTTCTCGCAACTTTATTTCCATTACTAAACAATACTTCATTCTGTTCATCATCACTATCATCATCACTATCACTATCATCATCATCGTGCATACCTTCTATATCGTCATCAAGTAAAATATTTGCAACTTGTAACTCAGTAGCATCATTATCGTTATTTATTGTTATTTTGGTGCTAATTTGCAGTGATTCCATCAGTTCATCGCCGTCAAGCGACATAACATGTCCCGATTTGCGCTCGTCGGAAGATGCCAACAGAGATAAACCGATTCGAAGCGACACGTCGGACGATACCGCAACAACAAGAGCTAGTAATACCAGAGGAATGAGTTTCATCATCATTACACGCCCCTTGAAGTTACAATCAACTGACTCGCACGACTACTCCGAAGCGGTACACAAAGTAAACCTTCTTGAAGGTTCTCCACCTTCTTGAAGACTTCTCCGCGTTTTTGAAAGAAAACCAATGCGGCCCTTCTTGCGAGACCCAATTCCACACCAGTTAAAACTTTTAGAAGAAGAAAGCTTTTGCTTGCGCGCATTAAGGCTACTTACCTCGGTCTCTGCGGCTCCATAACTATTTTCCTTTTTCTTATCTTCTTTATCGCAAAATAATCGGCCCGGCCTAGGGACCTTTGGGCACTTGCGATTCATTCATTGGCGAAGGTACAGAGAAGAAAGGAAGAACAAATGCCAGAAGAAGGTGCACCAAAGCAGTGTGCGTATCAAGGCAAGGTCAACCCCTCAATTGTACGCACTTATGAGGAGGATTTGGCATATATTCACCGCGTATCACCTTGGCGATTTGACATCGATGTTGGTTTTGTGCCTGAGGTAATAAATACATGTATAAACTGCATATAATCTCTTTTACTCATTCCGCCTACGCTGTAACTAGATGACAGTGCCAGGTTCATTCTATGTGAATGCCGCATTAGAAGAACTAATGTTTGAAGAACTGAAATTTGCAGCTGCTGCTGGTGGACAGGGAGGATTTCTTCCCGCGGTGAAACAAATTGCAAATGTGGCAGCATTGCCAGGTATAGTAAAAGGGTCGATAGGATTGCCAGATGTACATTCAGGATATGGTTTTGCTATCGGTAATGTAGCGGCGTTTGATATGGATAATCCTGACTCAATTGTATCACCTGGAGGTGTTGGATTTGATATTAATTGTGGTGTTCGATTATTACGCACCAATTTAACCGAGAAAGACGTTGGTCCTGTAAAAGAGCAACTAGCGCAATCTCTTTTCGACCATATTCCTGTAGGTGTTGGTAGTAAAGGTGTTATACCAACTACTGCAGCAGATTTAGATTCAGCATTAGAAATGGGAATGGATTGGTCTGTACGTGAAGGATATGCTTGGGCAGAAGACAAAGAGCATTGCGAAGAGTACGGACGCATGTTACAAGCTGATCCTACCAAAGTTAGTAAAAGAGCAAAAAAAAGAGGATTACCACAATTAGGTACACTTGGTGCTGGTAATCACTACGCCGAGATACAAGTTGTTGATGAGATATTCGACCGCCACGCCGCCGCCCGCATGGGAATAGACACCATCGGGCAGATATGCGTAATGATCCACTCAGGGTCTAGAGGGTTAGGTCATCAAGTAGCAACTGACTCATTAACAGCAATGGAAGCTGCAATGGCACGTGATGGAATAGTAACAAATGATAGACAATTAGCTTGCGCCAAGATAGCATCGAAGGAAGGACAAGACTACTTAGCTGCGATGGCGGCAGCTGCGAACTACGCGTGGGTCAACAGATCGAGTATGACATTCTTAACACGTCAAGCTTTTGCTAAACAGTTCAATACTACTGCTGATGACCTCGATATGCACGTTATTTATGATGTTTCACACAACATTGCGAAGGTAGAGCAGCACCTAATAGACGGGCAGTTGAAGCGCCTGTTAGTCCACAGAAAAGGCAGCACCAGAGCCTTCCCTCCACACCACCCACTGATCCCTGTTGACTACCAGTTCATCGGGCAACCTGTGTTGATAGGTGGCACCATGGGTACATGCTCATACGTACTTACCGGCACCCAAAAGGGTATGGATGAGACCTTTGGATCAACTTGCCACGGTGCAGGTCGAGCACAAAGTAGAAATAAAAGTCGTCGTTCACTGTCATATCAAGAAGTCTTGGATAAACTAGCTGAACAAGGTATTGCTATCCGTGTTGCATCACCAAAACTAGTCATGGAAGAGGCTCCCGAGTCCTACAAAGACGTGACACAGGTCGTAGACACGTGTCACAACGCCGGAATCTCGAATAAATGCATCAAATTAAGACCAATTGCCGTTGTAAAAGGATAATTCAATACAATATTTACATAAAAAAGGACATTTTTAAGGCATTTTTGGCAGTTATACGCTCTAACGGATCGAACCGCAGCAACTCACGCACCAAATCCCCGATCCCCGACTCGTTATCACCATTTTGTATAGTAAAATAATTCTCAATTTTCTTCATTGCATGCACACACTCTTTGCTTTTGGTTGACAGCTCGCTGTGGCGGAGCCGGTTGGCCTTGTCGAAGAAGCGATGCCGCACAGGCGACCGCGCTAACATGGGATTTGGGTAGGATTCTAAGCCTAGAAACTTTTCCATTAAACAAAAATGTTCGAGATCATCGTGCGTCTCGAACAGAAGATCGCCATCGTATATCTGAGTAAGTAAGTAGGTTAGTGAGTAAGTAAGTAGGTGAGTGAGTTAGTGGATGAGTGAGTAAGTAAGCGAGTAAGTGAGTAAGTGAGTAAGTAAGTGGGCGAGTAAGTGAGTAAGCAAGAGTGAGTGAGTGAGTGAGTCAGTGACCTCCGCAATCATACATCCAACGGACCAAATGTCCGAGGGAAACGACCAACCGCATTCGAGGATAACCTCCGGTCCTCGGTACTGACGAGTGCTGATTATGCGTGATTTATGCTTATGATCGAATGTTGCACCACCAAAATCTATAATTTTAATTTTTGGATCAACCGGAATAAGAAGTTTGGTGCCATCGGCTTGTGGCACCTCGTTGAAATCGTTATCAACGAACAGGATATTTTCTAACTTCAAGTCCGTGTGAATTAGCTCAATGCTGTGAAGGAATGCCATCGCATGCAGTAGTTGGTGACTTATACTCTTTACTTGGGACAATGGTAAGCCAACATAGTTATTCTTCTTTACTAATTCGTAAAGGGAAATGCCTAATGGCTCGCATACCAGCCCTAAATGGCCACTAGAAGTATAGAATCTGGAGTATAATTTGACGAAATAGTCGACTTTCGACTCCTTTTGACGGTCAAAAACATAAGAAAGTATACCTGCTTCAATAAGTGCTGATTCAATATATCTTTTAATGCTTCTTATAACCTTAACTGCCACAATATCCTGGTGCTTACGATCGTTACATCCAAATACCTTACCAAAGGTACCTTTACCCATGACACTTATGACTTCATATCGATTATCCAAGACATCACCTATTCTCGCATATAAATGGCCTTCGTCTTCATCTTCAGAAGAACTACTTGTTTTCGAGGGTGACCTCAAGGGCTTATTACTATACGCAGGACGCTTGTTGCCACCATGTGACTCATCAGACGCGCCACGCTTCATCCGACAAGATTTTTACGTGCAAAATTTCCTGATTTCTGGCAAAAAAAGTCGAAAAAAAAAAAGGTGTGGAAAACTAGGGGTGTGGACTAAAACCGGTTATAAAAAATTCAAATAAATCTATGCTCTAACTAGACACCTACCACACTTACTCACTCAACAGACACACTCACTCACCGCCGGTACTCTTAATGGAATTCTGAGGGACCGGTCCAAGTTTCTTCTGGTTTTTCTTTAGCGTAAAAATCGAAGAGCGACTCGGCCTTGGAGAACTGCAATTTGCCCTCTTTGTGCTTGCCCAAACTCGCCACTAACATCTGGAAGATCTGGGGATTAGTGACCAGCGGGATGCCGAAGTCGACTGCCGTACGACGGGTCACGTAGTTATTCTTGGCCTCGGTACCACCTGAATGAGTATGAGTGAGTGAGTTAGTGAGTGAGTTAGTGAGTGAGTAAGTGAGTGAGTGAGTGAGTGAGTAAGTAAGAGTGAGTGAGTGAGTGAGTGAGTGAGTGAGTGAGTGAGTGAGTAAGAGTGAGTGAGTGAGTAAGAATGAGTGAGTGAGTAATAGTGAGTCCTACCTGACGATGACAATGACGGTAAGTTAACGACTAGATCAATATCTTCATTAGAAATCATTGAGCGAATATTAGGTAGCTTGTCGGAGTCGGCATAGTGCACAAACGTGGCAGGAATACCTTTCGCTTGTAGAAATGGGTAGGTTTCTTGGGTTGCAAGTAGCTCGTAGCCCATCTTATGCAGGTCCCACACGTGGTGCACCACCTCCTCCAGCAAGTCGCTCTGGATAGTAAGTGCGATGCGCTTCTTAGGGATGCGGAAGTTCGTTGATATCATTGCTTTCAAGAAGGCTTCGTGGACATCAGACCCAAAACATGCGACTTCTCCTGCATAGGTGAGTAAGAGTGAGTGAGTGAGTGAGTAAGAGTGAGTGAGTAAGAGTGAGTGAGTTGAGTAAGAGTGAGTGAGTAAGAGTGAGTGAGTAAGAGTGAGTGAGAGTGAGTGAGTAAGAGTGAGTGAGTGAGTGAGTGAGTAAGAGTGAGTGAGTAAGTAAGAGTGAGTGAGTGAGTAAGAGTGAGTGAGTAAGAGTGAGTGAGTAAGAGTGAGTGAGTAAGAGTGAGTGAGTAAGAGTGAGTGAGTGAGTAAGCAAGAGTAAGTGCGTGAGTAAGAGTGCGTGAGTGAGTAAGTACCGGTCGAAGCCATTTCTACCCCCAGGATGGGATCAGCACCACCAAGACGAGTAAAGGAGAACATCGGAGCCTTGACACCCACGTAGTTACTAGGTCTATTGCGCGTCCCAATCGTTGGTAACGGCATATCCTCGACACTTTTATCAACCATTAATTTCGTTGCTGCTTCAATGAAGTCAACACCCATAGTCTTGGAGATGAAAGGAAACGACCTGAGTGAGTGAGTAAGAGTGAGTGAGTAAGAGTGAGTGAGTGAGTAAGTAAGAGTGAGTGAGTAAGTAAGTAAGTGAGTGAGTGAGACCTTGATGCGCGCAAGTTGCACTCAATAACCATCACGTCGCTGTCCTTGGCGATGAACTGGATGTTGAACGGTCCCGTGATGTTCAACGCCTTCACGATCTTCTGCGTCGCATCTTCAATGCGTGCAAGGACATATTCGGTTACATTTTGGGTTGGTAACATCAAAGTTGCATCACCTGAGTGAACTCCGGCATTCTCCACGTGCTCGTGGATAGCGCAGCCTTTCACCTCTCCATTCTTAGCAATACCTGAGTGAGTAAGAGTGAGTGGGTGAGGGAGTGAGTAAGTAAGTGAGTGAGTGAGTGAGTAAGTAAGCAGGTAGGTGAGTGAGTAGGTGAGTGAGTGAGTAAGTAAGAGTGAGTGAGTAGGTGAGTGAGTAGGTGAGCGAGTGAGTGAGTGAGTGAGTAATTGAGTGAGTGAGTAAGTAAGTAAGAGTGAGTGAGCGAGTAAGCCAGTGAGTAAGTGAGTAAGTAAGAGTGAACCATCCATTTCTATCTCTCTTCCACCGGTAATAAACTTGGAAATAACCACGGGATGGTCAGGGGAAACACCGGTTGCTTCACGTAGGTACTCCGCTAGTCTATCGGCGTTATAAGCAACATTCATAGCAGCGCCTGACAGCACGTAAGAAGGGCGCACCAAGACAGGATAGCCCACTTTATCCGCAAATCTCAAGGCGCTACTCATATCTGCTAACTCTTTCCACTCGGCTTGTTGCAGTCCCAAGTCGTCGATGATACGACTGAACTTCTCGCGATCCTCGGCTTTATCTATCATTGTTGGGCATGTTCCCATGATCTTGACACCTGCTTTATGTAACGGTAATGCTAAGTTGTTAGGGATTTGACCACCCATACTCACGACAACACCGGTAGATTTCTCTTTCTCATAGATATCCAAGACTCTTTCACGTGATAACTCTTCGAAGTACAACTGATCGCACTCATCGTAGTCAGTTGACACGGTCTCTGGGTTGTAGTTGATCATGGTGGACCGGAACCCCATCTGACGCAGGGATCGGATGGTGCTGACTCCACACCAGTCGAACTCTACTGAGGATCCAATGCGATAGGATCCACTACCTAATACAATGCGGGATTTGCTGTCGCCTGCCACGTCGTCCTCGTTGGCGTGGTATGTCATGTATAAGTAGTTGGTTTGCGCGGGATATTCAGCTGCAAGAGTGTCGATCTGCTTGACATATGGTGTAACATCCACATTCTTGCGGTGATTACGCACTATATCTTCATTTAATTTCTCATTTTCACCCCCATAAACAGCTGATAACTGCCGGTCTGAGTAACCTAACTGCTTTGCTTTCCTCATTAATCCCGTGTCAATCTTGGCTAACGGCAAGTTCAAGGTTTCCTTGCGATAATCAGATATTTGTTTCAATCTTGCAATGAACCAGGGATCAATGTTGCTGTACTTGGTGATCTCTTCTGGGCTCATCTCACCGGTCTCAAGGCATTGAGCGATAGCAAAAATTCTCTTATCCGTTGGCTTTTGGAACTCAGAAATAATCTCTTCACGACTTAATTTCTTGTTATAGTTCAACTGTTCAAAGCCTTTAACGTTGGGATCAACCATGCGCAGCGCCTTCTGGATGCTCTCCTCCCAGGTGCGCCCGATGGCCATCACCTCGCCAACACTCTTCATTGCGGTCCCAATATGCTTTGAAACACCTTCAAATTTACCTAAATCCCATCTTGGGACCTTAGTAACCACGTAGTCAAGGGAGGGTTCGAAGCAGGCTTGGGTGGTGCCCGTTACCGTGTTGGTGATCTCAGGGAGGTTGATCCCCATCGCTATCTTGGCAGCTACAAAAGCAAGTGGATATCCCGTTGCTTTTGATGCAAGAGCAGATGATCTTGATAGACGTGCATTGACCTCAATAATACAATAATCTAGGGATTTAGGGTCAAGTGCGTACTGGATATTAC
>JACCDO010451607.1_pt1 | contig 13317 bp, 18 predicted proteins | sample 7446101 | NCBI WGS metagenome assembly JACCDO01 (sample SAMN15323440, study PRJNA562643) | freshwater metagenome | isolation source: river surface water | place: USA:Blue River Watershed | collected 2017-08-16
CAGGTACAAGCAGATGTAAATGGACAAGAAGTACCCGACGAACGCACCGAGGTAGTACTGGATCTTCACCCTGGCTACTTTGTCGTCCAATGGAACGGTTAATAGATTAGCTGTCACACCATCAATCTTCGTTGGAGATGAAGTAGGAAATGATGTTGGTAATGACGTAGGCGATGCCGTGCTGAATATCACATACTCCGTTGCGACTGATTGCCAATCACTACTTCCTGCATGCAGTCGACTATCGAGTGTCCCCGATGCGATTGTCTCATTTAATGCCTGTATAAACATGACAATAGCCTGGTTTGTGTCGTTGAAGATACGAGTAGGTGTAGCGATGCTGTATACTAACTCGGTCTGTACTGCCGCCGTCAATATCAAGGGGCTAGAAAGTACATCACCGACAAGCTGAATACTGACGTCATCCTCCTTACAGTCGTAGCCAATCATACTTGCCACGGTCTGTTTGAATACACCATCATTGGAAATTTTATTGCTGTAGTACGTAGCGGCGGATATACCCGATAATCCCTGGGTGACCATGAAGTACACTCCAACACTATTAGCATACGTTGGATAGGCGGATGGGGACAATGAAGGCGGTAATGATGGCGCGTCACTGGTGGGGGTAATAGATGGTTCATGAGACGGTTGCAATGTGGTCGGAAGCGTACTGGGTGACGTGGTTGACGGTGTTGCGGATGGTAATCGTATTAAAGTTGGAGTTAATGAAGGAATGCAAGACGGATAGTCCGTTGGGACAAAGGATGGTGCGGAAGTTGGCATCACACTTGGACTGGTAGTAGGAATTACGGATGGTGAACGTGTTGGCATCACACTTGGACTGGTAGTAGGAATGACGGAAGGTATCTTGGATGGGGCAAAACTAGGCACCGTGCTTGGGGCATACGACGGTTGTAATGTAGACGGAATCATGGTCGGAGTGACGCTAATAACAAAGGAAATACCTCATAACAAACAGCACGATGCGATAGTAAATATACTAATGATTACCTGGGATATACAACAACGGTTGTCACCTTCCGGATACGATTATTACTATAATCAGCAATATATACGCTACCTATAGTCGAAATCAATACAAAATCACCGAGAGTACGTGGAATGCAATGGGAGTAACCGTACCTGACGAATCAACCGTGCATCTAAAGGCACTATTGAGTGTTGCTGATGTCGCCTCTCCGTTATCACCGCTATAACCGCCGCTGGTGCTACTACCCGCTATGGTGGTGATAATCCCTGTCGAAATCGTTATCTTGCGGATACGATAATTACAGAAATCAGCGATGTAGATATTACCTATGCATGACATATAAGCCACCATTGCTGTAACATAATGTGATGGAAATCGTACCTGCTGTGTCTAGTGCGACTCCAGTTGGGTAATACAATGTAGCCGACGTCGCTGCACTGTTATCACCACTATAAGCACCAGTGCCCGTGCCAGCAATCGTGGTAATAATCCCTGTTGATACCGTCACCTTCCGGATACGATTATTGAATCTATCAGCGATGTACACGTTGCCTTTATGTAAAAAGATACCGATTAATTCCCTGAGTTGAGTATGAAGACATAGTAAGCGAGTCAACCTGACGTGTCAAGCGCGATTCCGTTTGGAAAATTCAACGTAGCCGATGTCGCGACTCCGTTATCACCACTGAAAGAAGTCGAACCCGTACCTGCAATCGTGGTTATGATGCCCGTGGATACCGTCACCTTGCGGACTCGATTATTGGAGGAATCAGCGATGTACACGTCACCTAAAACGAAATCAAAAAATAAAATGCCAAGGAAACTGGGTGATAGGAGCCCTACCTGTTGAGTGTATTACCACGTCAGTTGGATTATACAATGTGGCCGATGTCGCAGCACTACCATCACCACTATAACTAGCACTGGTACTGCTACCCGCAATCGTGGCAATAATCCCTGTTGATACCGTCACCTTCCGGATACGGTAATTCACTTGATCAGCGATGTACACGTTGCCTATATGCAAAAAGTATTAATCCAAAGCAATATGGCATACAACACGATAGTGACCCTACCTGATGTGTCTACTGCGACCCCGGTTGGATAATTCAACATTGCAGACGTCGCCGCTCCGTTATCACCACCGTAACTACCAGTGCCTGAACCAGCAATGGTAGTGATGATCCCTGTCGATACCGTCATCTTGCGTATTCGATGATTCCATTGATCCGCGATGTACACGTTGCTAGAGGAGTCAAGTGCGATTCCATACGGATGACTCAGTGATGCCGATGTCGCAGTTCCTCCATCACCACTGAAACTGCTATCGCCTGTACCAGCAATCGTGGTAATGATATCTTGAGTGAGGACGAATGACGTTGGAACTGCAGTTGGGCTGACGCTAATGACGTAGTAGTAATAATAATAAGAAATAATGCGACCAAACAAGTTTTGAATGGTGACGAAGTACCTGGGATATATCACATTCGTCACCTTCCGTATACGATAATTGAAGGTTTCGCAGATGTATACACCACCGGAAGAGTCCACCATGACCCTACTGGGATAGTTCAGTGTCGCTGAGGTCGCCTCTACGTTGTCCCCATTGTAAGTAGTCGCACCAGTACCAGCAAGCGTGGTAATAATCCCCGTGGATAACGTCACCTTCCGGATGCGATTATTACTTCCATCAGCGATGTACATATTGCCTACGAGATTAAATAATCAGTATCACCTATAGAAAACTAAATTTTATCACAGCCCGATAGCCTATAACCCTACCTGATGAATCCAGCCCGACTCCAGATGGAGAACATAAGAAAGCCGAGGTTGCTGCACCATTATCACCACCAAAATTGCAGCTTGTACTACTGCCGACAATAGTGGTTATGATACCCGTCAACACCGTCACCTTACGGATACGATGATTGGATGAATCGCCGATATAGACGTTGCCTTGGTGGGTGGGGAATATAAAACAACGATAATATCGAGAAAGGATGTAAATGTAAGCAACCTGATGAGTCTAATGCGATTCCGAATGGATAATTCAACGTAGCCGATGTAGCCTGCCCGTTATCACCACTAAAACTGCCACTAGTACTGCTACCCGCAATCGTGGTTACTGTACCGCCAGTAATCTTACGGATTCGATGATTCCACTGATCAGTAATGTACACGTTGCCTGACAGAACCAACAAAAATAATATATGGAATGAATGAATAAGAGATAGTAATCCAAACCTGATGTGTCTACTACGACACTAACTGGATTATATAATATCGTCGCTGTCGCTGCTAACCCATCGCCACCATAACCAGTAGCACCTGTACCGGCAATTGTAAATATAATACCAGATGACACCTTGCGGATGCGATGATTAGATGTATCGGCGATGTACACGTTGTCTACATATATAAACAAGGAAATAATTATCAAAATTGCCGTAAAAAATAAAAAAATATGAGTAACTACCTGACGAATCAAGTCCGACACCATACGGACCATTCAATTTAGCTGAGGTTGCAGCGCCGCCATCGCCACTAAAACTACCAGTACCTCCGTTACCTGCAATGGTCGTTATAATACCCGTTGATGCTGTTATCTTACGGATACGAAGATTAGCAGTATCGGCAATATAAATGTTACCTATATGGGCTAACATCAGTAAAAGAAGGCAAGTATTAGAATGGTAGTCCTACCTGAGGAGTCTAATGTGAGTCCATAAAACCAATTCAATGCAGCCGATGTCGCTTGAACATTATCACCAGTGTAATCAGCAGTACCTGTACCAGCAATCGTGGTTATTATATCTTCACTACAAATTATTTGAAGGATCAAGAGGAGCATAACCAGTGTGTAGTAGCTTGTTACGATCATCTTTCAATTATAAACCCTCAAAATCAAAAATATTCGATCAATGATTTAATGAGCAATAATGAAACCTATTATACTGCTTAATACTGATAGTTAATTCAATTAATCGCTATTACTCAGTCATAGGTTATCATTATTATATTTATTACACTATTAACATACAGATTGGAACTGTGAACTGAACGTAATCCAGCGAAAATCCGAAGAAAAAAAAAAAAAAGTAAAAGTATAATCCACACCCCTAAATATATACCATAAGAATTCCATGATGGATCGTCAATTGAGCCTCGATGTTATATATCTTTATTTTTAGGTTGTAAGAATTGATCGTACTGCGCCAAAAATGGCACAAACTAGTCCCAAAAGTCGGGACGACAATGCCCGATTTGTTTTAGAAAGGATGTTGTCAAATGTTAATCGTAAATTAACAGATATGCAATGGGATTATGTTATGGAACAAGTAAGTTATGAACCAACTCCTTTGTACCTTATCTTGGCAGCTAGGATTATTGCCACGTGGCACGACAACGCTTCTAGTGATGTAACAGTTATCAGACCAACAGTTTCTGGTATTATTAATCAAATTTTAGATGATATTGAAATCGAATATGGTACATTATTTACTAGGGCAACTGTGGGTTTTATTACCTTGTCCTCTCACGGCATTAGCGACGACGAAATGCAAGACTTGATATCACTAGATGACGATGTATTGCATGCCATCTTTCAGTATTCTCAGTTGCCCACGAAACGGTTACCATTGCACACTTGGTTAAGACTGAAACAAGCTTTAGATGGTTTGATAACTGAGAAGGATTATAAGTGCACATGCTGGTATTATAGGCAGATACAAAGTGTTTGTTATGACAGACTGCTAGTGCAAGAAAGGAGTAAATTTTATTCTATTATGGGACAATACTTTGGTAATTTAATCGATTCAAAACGTTTAAACACTCGTCTAATATCGAAACAACCTCTTACACTCAATAGCATCGCTCCCTGGTTCCCGACAGCCATCATAAATGTTCGACGGGTACTGGAGGCATCGGATAGTTTAATTGCTGCCAATCTTCTAGATTATGCGATTGATGAGTTATGTAACATCGATAGTGTTTGTTGCTTCATAAAAATTGGCGAAGGTTATACTCAGTCACTAATCCCATTAATGCGCTCGCAAATACTTACTCTCTTGCTAATAGGGTATCAATTAATTAGAAAACTAAAAGGCCTTATCAAGGAATTACATTCGTTCTCACCTTGGAGCACAATTAATGAATTAAAAAAGGAAAAATGCCATCATTATTTGCACTGGTTACAGCAAGAGATGACGTCCTTAATGGTTGATCCACCCAGCCAGATCCCCGCTACTGCTACTGCCGAGCCAGTGATCTCACAAGTGAGGAATGATATGATGACTTACTTGAAGCACACGAATGAATATCGCTGTCCAATAAGCTCATCGATGTCGGCATGGTGTCGACCCAGAAGTATGGGACTAAAAAGTAATTACTCGTACTTAATTTGCTATTTAATAGGACACAGACATGGCATTCATTCTGTTGATTACAGCCGCATTGATTCCAAAACATGCGCCAGTGCTTCGGGGGATAGAACAATACGATTATGGGACCTAGACACCTTCGAAGAAGTCGGTAAACTGCAAGGACATACGGATCGAGTCAGATGTGTTGCTTTTCATCCTGTACTGCCGGTAGTTGTTAGCGGAGGCAACGATGCGACGATCAGAATATGGGATACGGACTCTCACACATCTATTAGTCGATTAACAGAGCATACTAGTACAGTAATAGCGCTGGCATTTCATCCTTCGGGGACTATCTTGGTATCCACAGGTACTTATTCGCCTCCCAACTTGCTCTTGTATCGACTAACTTCAGCGCCGTCTAGGATTCGATAATATGATAATATGCTGGCAATTTGCAGCAACTACTTCGTGTCAGCCATTGTATAGTCTAAGAGTTTCAAATTCAATTAACTCTGTCTATTTTGACCCTTCAGGGAATAGACTAGTCACCGGTACTGCAATCCCTAGTAGTTATACATACTCACTTGTCATTTACACCACCTATTTGTAGGCGATTCTTTGTGGAATGTGAGTATTTGGCATATTGACATCTTAACATTAGTACTTACTCAGGAGAGCCATCTGGAGCAGCTCAGTGATGCTGAGAAAGATGAGTGGTTCAATACCAAAGCCACGGACAAGGGAGTGGACTTCGATCACGTGTGTCCTGTTGCCTTCAATCCTTCTTCCCCGACTACTGTTGCTACTACAAAGCAATGCTCGATTACATTATGGGATACAGAGTCAGCCAAAGTCAAACGGTTACTAGGACACACGTCCTTCATTAATGCGGTGGCTTACACCCCTACTGGCAAAAGACTGGTGTCAGCATCCCACCATTATCCACTTCGTGAGGATGACGCAAGCGTGCGGGTATGGAATAGTGAGTCCGGCGAGTTGTTATTAAAATTATTCGGTGGTACTGATGGCGTTACAAGTATCTGCTTCAATGCTTTGAATTATTTAATAACTACTAGTTGGGACAGTAAGGTCAAGGTATACGATGGTCAGACATGGGAGAATATGACTAAAGCGGAGGTTGTGATGGAAGAAAAGCATACTAGTTGGTGCTGTCAAGTCCGTATTAGTCCAGACGGCAAATTCTTGGCATCTGCTAGTAACGACACTACGATAAAAATATGGAACGTTATTGACGGCAGTCAATATTTATGCCTACGTGGTCACCAAGGTAGAGTGACATCCGTCAGCTGGAATCAAGACAGTACTTGTGTTGCATCTGCAAGTAAAGATTGCAGCGTGATCGTATGGGATATTATGAACGGCGGTTCAATAGTAAATATGTTCACTTGTCATGCTGCCATGGTAAGAGGGATGCACTGGTCTGCGGGGAGCAGTAGCTTGATTGCCACTGGGTCGTACGACAATCACGCCAAAGTAACAAATTGCGCCAGCAATCAACTCGTGGCAGACTTGATCGGTCATACTGACTATGTAATGACAGTTATGCTCCATAGGAATAATACGCATCTAGCCACTGGTTCCAAGGACTCAACCGTAAGGATATGGGATATTACTAGTGTGGAGACCGTGCATATACTGACGCATCACACGGAGTTGGTATGGGAAGTCATGTATTCTGTTGATTGTTCATTATTAGCTAGTGCATCAAAAGACAAAACAGTTATAGTTTATAACACTAATACTTACAGCAAACTTGCAGTTTTGTCGCACAATGAAAGTGCAAATTGTTGCTGTTTCAGTAACGATAACCGGTTACTCTTCACAGGAAGCAGGTATACTCCACGTTATTTGCACCGTTACTTTCCCTCATTTACTCATTAAGTGATATGCTAATCTCCATATGGGACTTGGCTACGTTTTCCAGAATTACCACGGTATGTGGCCACGAACACTCGGTTGATAGTCTAGGTACAACCCTACTTATCATTTTGTACAGTGACTCACTCATTAATCACTCACTCTCTCAACAATAGCAATATCGAAAGATGGTTACTTGCTGGCATCTGGCAGTGAAGACACCACAGTCAAGCTGTGGGATATGGTGAGTGAATTCCAATTGTAACAGTGTATTTAATGCAACACACTTATCTGCTCTCGTCATGCTCCCACTTCCTCTTTCTCTCGAAGTCGGGCGCCGTATCGCATGCGAAGCCGGTCAGTGTTATCCGTGGCACTTTGCCGTCGATGAGTCTCTTTTCGCACCAGTAAAACTCATTTAATGGGATACAAGACACAATAATGCGACTATTATCATGAGGTTTGATACCTTCGAGTGAATAGGGAGTAAGTATGAGTGAGGGCATAAGTAAACAGATAATTGCACCTCTTAAAAAACTTAAATGGGTTCGCGCGTTATTCAAATCGCTTAACTGGTTCAAGGCATCGATAAAGATTATTGCTGGGTATGAACTGATGATATCTTGAAAACACTGTTTCGCTGGTTCAAATAGTCTGGGAAACGATGAGATTTGATGAGATTGATTGTAAAGAAACAGCAGCTGCGAGGCGATGCTTTTCATCAAAGAGTAGCCGTCGTTAGACTCCTTGTTGATGCCACAGTAGCGGACTATGGTAGGTATAGATGTTGGTACCCCGATGTTATACACACCTACAGCTACGTTCGCTATAAGGGATGTCTTACCAACCCCACTGCTCCCTATTACGGCAGCACAGATGCCGCTGTAGTGACCGTCATACTCGCGTGGTGGAGCCAGTATGTAGTTATTGATAGCGTCAATATAGTTCTGTCGTCCTATAAAATACATACTTTTTTTATACGTCAATTGACAATGAAACAGTATGTCATCAAGAATAACGCCGCTTAGCCCGATACCATCGCCATCATGAAGCCATTTTTGGCGGATAGTATGCAGCTTTAGCAGCTCATTAGTGATGGTATGCAAGATCTGCTGTTGCCACGTTGTTAGGTATTCTAACCAAGAGGGCGTATGAGGACTCGTGTAAGTGGAGTAGTCGATGGGAAAGGACATCTTGCGGTCTATACAGAAGATACGTTACATCTGAGTGATAGGGCAAAGAAGCGAGCGATTACCTATTGCAGATGACATATAATCCAACAATTCATTCAGCAATAGCTTCTTATCAGGAGCATTTTTGCCTAATTTTAGTGAGTAAATGAGTAAGTGGGTAAGTAGTATGAAAGGTATCGATAGCGTTTGAGTACAATCATAATATAGTTCTTTCGAGTCATCTGCCAAAATATTATCTAACGAGTTGACATCACCAAAAATACGATGAGACCAAATGCATCTACTATGTGACTGAGTATCGTCATGCGATATCGCATAAAGACATTCCCAGTGGGTAATGCTTTGTCCAACGACTAGGCTGTCACAATCGTCATCGAAATGTATTCCATGTAATGAATGGCGTAGTTTGGGCAATATAACACTCCAAAACTGGTCAACGACGTCTTTTTTCAACCCATACAACGATCGTAACGTGTACCTTGGTGGAATATGATTGTTATCCAAGGAGTACCACACTCGTATCAAGTTTAATGCTTCATAATCATTACTAGATTGTAGATTTGCAATTTTTTCATCCAAATCGCTGGCATTAATATATTTTGGGATAGGCTGGTATCCGTATTTAGAGCTCTGTAATGATAAGAAATATAATCCTCCGCTATTTTGAATGCATTTATCTAACTCATTTTTACACAATATCCACGTCTTGTGATCTAGTGTATTTTCGTCTCTGATCCCGTAGCGCATATCAATGAAATTAATTTTAATTTGATACTTGTTTCCCAAGGCTTGTAAACTAGGTAATATATACTCAAATATGTAGTTGCGTTCATTATGCGTGTCCGTAAATGTCGATGATACAAAAATTATTAACTAAATGTGCATGATGGAGAGTAAGTAAGGAAGCTAGACACCAGTAATATTGAGCATGTGAGAAGGTTGTGAATATTTTCGTGAGGTATAACCTTAGTTGAAGGAATTAGCGAATTAGAAATACTGGCGATTTCACTAAATTGGCCATATAAAACCGCCTTTCGTTGCTCGTTGGACATATCGAGAGAGCACAAGCAACTGACAAGTATTTTATTCTCGGAATTTTTGTAAAATTAAATGATGAAGTCAGAATTTATTTGAGATTAAATATGGCTTTATCCTTACTCTTTTTTTTCTTACCTCGGTGTACAACATAATGCAAGAGCGGATCGTATCGGCCATGCCTCCGGCCCTACGATTCTGGGGAAAGTTCTAGAGAGAGTCTACGTCAAGCAGCAGAGAGGACGTGCACGTCAGCCAGGAGCCACGTCATCCGGACTGGGCGCATAGCTTAGTTTTGCACTTGTTATTAAGTTACACAGTTTGGACCCTAGTTCCTCTCGACAGATCCCGGGATCTCTTGACGCAGCTGGGCGGATGTGAGCCGACGAAGACAGAGAGACGCAGAGTGCACTATGTCTTGTAACGTGTTAATATATACGAACAGCGATAATTCTATAATTTAATCGGTGGTTCCGAATCAGTGCGCTGAGGTAGGGCTGATTGAAGAGAGAATGAGTGGCGATACGAGGCAGCAAATGGTGGAAGGGATTGAGAATTCAGATGTCATTATAGTGTTCATAACGGATACATACCGCACTAAAATCAACCAAATGGATGGTTGTGATAACTGTAAATTTGAATTCAAACATGTATTTGAGCAGAAGGGTCCATCGCTCATGATCCCCGTAGTGATGGAGTCGGGCATGCGCAATGCACGTGACTGGACGGGACTACTGGGTGCTGCCTTATCCACCCATTTGTACATCGATTTCTCTTCTGCGTTCACGGATGACGTAGTATTCGATGCGAAAGTCAATGAGTTACTCAGTCGAATCCACACCTTATTGCCGCACTAGATGCTCTATTGGGTGATGACGTGTTCGTTGTGACGTACGATTATTTGACGTTATCAAACACTACTCCCGCCGCCTGTTGATGCTTGGTACTATCCACATCGTTCAGGAAACTAGCCGTTACACTTAGAGAATTGCAATCGTCAGTGGTGATGCTTGAACTGTCGACTCTGTCGATCATGAAGCTTGAAAACGTGTTGCCTTTCCTTGCACTTGACGGCAATGGCTGCTTTTGATCTGGTATTCATGGTGAGTGAGTGAGTAAGCGTGAGTGAGTAAGTAAGTATGCATGGGTGAGTGAGTAAGTAAGAGTGAGTGAGTGAGTAAGTATGAGTGAGTAAGTAAGTATGAGTGAGTAGAATGAAGAAGTGAATACCTCCAGTAGCAGCATTAGTCACATCCTTGGTATCTGCGGCGCACAGCCATGGCAGCATCTGCAGCCAATCGGCTTGAGCCTCTTCTTCCTGCACTTTGTACCCAGTAATATCGCAGATTTTCTTCAAAATGTTTCCTAAATTACGTTTAATATCCCTCAATTTGCCCTTTTTTGCGACAAATAAACTGTTTATACTCGGCAGTTTCTTGTCAATCTCCTTCTTTAAGATTTCTGTGCAGCGAGTAAGTGAGTGAGTGAGTAAGCACATACCAATTTCACTATCATACGCTTCAACAATGGGTAATATCTTGTCAATATAATCAAGAATATCATTTTTCAACGACGAGTTCAGCATTTGCACGACTCTCACGGGTAACGGCAAAGGAATATCATCGAAATGCACCCCTATAAGCGAGTGGGTGAGTAAGAATACACCCGTAGCGATGAGGTGTGGATACCTAGGTACAGTAGGTAGTAGCCATATCTATATATGCCATCAGCGGCTATGAAGCAGGAGAATATGGTGCTGACGTAGCCCTTCGCGGACACATTGGAAATGCCGTAAACAAAACTGTTGTTGATCGTTTGGATAATGATCTAAAGTGAGTGAGTGGGTGAGTAAGCATGAGTGAGTGAGTAAGCATGAGTGAGTGAGTAAATACCTGTGGAGTAGTTTCAAAACAAAATTCATGGAAAAAGCTTTCATTAATCAACGAGCGGTCAATCGTGTAGATAGCATCATACTGGTTCGAGCCGGTCCACACATAGAACCACATATCCGACACTTGCCCTACGATGGATGCATATAATGAGCGTGTATACGTGTAATGACGCATGCATTGGCTTACCTAGTGAGAGCATCTTACACATGTACAGGAAGTATCCGAATACAAACCAGACAGACGCGAACGCCACCGCGATGACCACGTACACGCACTGTACTAGCAACAGTACAAGGAATATGACGTAGTTCACGTAGATAGCCGTTGCGCCTTGACTGCTATCCCGACTCCATGAACAGGGTTCGCCTTGGATCATTGGTTGATGCTTACTAAGACGAAGCCAGATGAAATCGTAACCGCCAGGTTTTGGTAACGCTTTCTTGTCGTGGAATACCAGGTTGGCGAAAAACAATAACGGTAAAAAGAAAAACCTGGTGAGTGAGTGAGTGAGTGAGTGAGTGAGTAAGTAAATGAGTGCGTGAGTAAGCATAAGTGAGTGAGTGAGTGAGTGAGTGAGTGAGTACATCATACAGAACACGAATAATGGTAAATTATAAAACGAATTAAATGTAATATATTGCAGATCGCTTGCAACATCACCAAATGGAAACGCGGACATAATCAACATCGAAAAGAAATTATGTCTGTCAACAAACGCCAGACTGGTCACCAAGATCATGAGTAACAGCACAAACGTGGAATAGAAGGCCATTGGTGGCGCCTTCAACGAGAAACTAGGACAATCCACACTCCCGATAACCACGTTAGACGTGAGTCCTAGATGCAGCGAGGGATCAGTTAGTGCTAGTGTAAGCGTGTAGATATGGGGATGAGGGCACTAACCCGGACAAGGGGTACACGTCTCTGCCCCACCAAGACTAAACGTGTTGATGGGACACGGAGTGCAACGGAATGCATTGAGTTCATCGGAATAGTAGCCTGGAAGACACGGACCACAACCACCACCAACCTAATCACATGGTGTATGAGTGAGTGAGAGAGTAATAGTGCGTGCGTGAGTGAGTAAGTAAGTAGTATAGCAAGTAATGAAGTACGTACCTGATACGACCCTGTACCACAGCTAGGCATAGCCGTTGGCGTTGAAGTAGGAAAGGCAGAATGCACTACAATAGTACTGCATGAGGAAAATTGTACGTCATTAATCGTGGAATTCTGTAGCAATAGATTGTGTTGCTGTATGGTACTAAGGACGGTCGGCGCTGCCGCCAACAAATATTTCTTGTTATTCGAGCATATATCCGTTACGCTTTGTGATTCGTCTAATCGTTTGATAGCGAATGATAACATAATTTGTACTGACTTCATCGTAGTCAGTAGTAGCCGTTGGAAATCAATAATACCACATTCAATATCTGTTTCAGTGGTACGTAGGGCTCTCCTTGTACTGGCGTCGATGACGTCAGCGATGGTGACATCATCCTCTTTCAAACCGGGAATATTGGTCAATATTGCTTCTATAAACTTCTCATTCATATTGCTTAAGGCATTCCAATCAGATAAGTCCACACCAGTGTAACTAGTATTGGTTTCAAATGTTACAGCAAGCACTAAGGCGGTTGATGGTTGATTGGTTGGTTGCGCACTTGGTTGGGATGATGGTAATGAGGATGGACAAAGGGTTGGTTGCGCACTTGGTTGGGATGATGGTTGATTCGTTGGTGCTGCAGAGGGACATGATGTAGGTTGCGCACTTGGTAATGATGATGGTTGACCACTTGGATGACTGGTTGGTTGCCTACTTGGTTGATTAGATGGTTGACCACTTGGTTGTGCACTTGGTTGACCACTGGGTTGTGCACTAGGTTGCGACGAAGGACTTCGACTAGGTTCACCAGTTGGTTGTGTCGAAGGCACCGATGACGGTTGATTAGTTGGGTAAG
>JACCDO011050647.1_pt1 | contig 13317 bp, 11 predicted proteins | sample 7446101 | NCBI WGS metagenome assembly JACCDO01 (sample SAMN15323440, study PRJNA562643) | freshwater metagenome | isolation source: river surface water | place: USA:Blue River Watershed | collected 2017-08-16
AGCTCATATTCTGCAATCGCATCCAAGCGATAACTATGGCGTTCTTCATATGTGTACTTTCGATACAGTTCCAAACTATCTAGGTGTACACGACCAATAAAGTCATATGTGGTACTAGTACGCCCAAACTTTTCAAATTCACGTTTGCGTGGCATTTGATCAAACAAACAAAAACGTCTAGTATCTTCTTTGCTTAGTGTTTTAATAACACGGTTAACAGTATAAGGAATATCAAAGCCTTCACTGTTCCACCCTGATAGTACGTCTGCATCTTTAATCAAGTCCAAGATCATGTCTAACATGTCTGCTTCGTTATCAAACAAATATGTATTAGGGAATTCTTTAACTTGCTCCTTGGCTTCTTCCATAGTAATAGTCTTCGGAGGAATAGCCAAACAAATCATAGTGTCTAACCATTGTAGGTGAACAGCAATCGCAGTGATTGGCATAAATGCATCATCTGGACTAGCATAGCCGCGCTCTGGATCGAAGTCCACCTCGATATCGAAAAATGCTACGTTTAGTTTAGGAGCATCTTGATTTAGATAGTGTTCTGATAAACAAACAAAGATAGGATTAATGTCGCTTTCAAACAGTTGTTTGTTTGAATTAATTGCTTGTTCTTTTCTAAGTTCCTTTGTGTTCTTACAAACAATACGTGTTACAGGATCGCCATAGATTGATTGGAACTTGCCCTTAGGGTCTTTGACGTAAAACGTATGCTTTACGGGTATATCGCGAAACTCACGTTCGCCCTTTTTGTTGCGTTCAACCACTTTAATAATATCATTCTCGCGGTCAAACCATGCGTCTACATAGCTCATTAAATTTTATCTCCATGCAATTTTCGGCTTGCAAATACCTATTGTGGCGGATTGTGGCCCGCCGTGCCCTTATATTATAACAAGTTTAGATACTTTTTGTAATATCCAAAATTGCTTCAATTTCTTCCCAGTCTTCGTTATACTGTGCCCAATCACCTTTATGTGCAATCTTAATGGCTCGGTTAATAACGCTTGGCTTAACTTGCAATTCTTCTGCTACTGCTTTAACAGTATCTTTCAAACCTTCTTGTAAATCTTCAATTTCACGTAATACTGTAGAGCCTTCTTTAATTAGTCTTTCAAGTTTTGCTTTTTCTTCTGCGCCATAATTACGACCTGACATGTAAATCTCCTTAATAATATGCCTATTGTACACTACTTATCTTTGGAATGCAAGCTCTAAATAAAAAAACGGCAAAGTAAATTTGCCGTTTTATTTGGTAAACATTAGGTTACTTTGGTTGTTTTCTTGCGTTATCTTGAGCAACCATAGCGTCATATGTGCTACCTGCCGCACCAGTTGTTCTGCTAGTGTTTAGTACTCGAGAATCGGTTGATTGTCCTTGAACACTCATACCACCTTGACCAGAACCACCTTCTCCAGCACTTGGGCTAGCACCAACTTCAGCGGCTGATTTTAATGTGTTAGCTGTTTCAACATCATCAGGCCAACCACCAACTAGTTCATTTAACAACTGTACCAATTCTGCTAAATCTTCTTTGTACTCTTCGCTTTGTGTAGGATCGGTTGCAGTAGTTGAACCAGCACCATTGTTACCAGCACCATTGTTACCAGCACCAGTGTTACCAGCTGCCATACCACCTTGGTCATCGGTTTCGTTATTATCTCTCCAGATCAAATAACCACCAGCCGCTAACAATAAGAAAGCTAGTAACCATTTTCTATTCTTTGCAAATTGTAAAAATTTTCCGCCTTTTGCAACAGCACTACGCCATGCTCCTGCGGCTTTCTCGCCAAATTTTGAAGCAATTCCTTTTTCTAAGGCAGCAGATGCTTCTGGAGCAAGTTTTTCACCTTTAACAAATGAATTCATCAAAGCATTAAAATCTTGTCCCTTCTTAGCAGACAATTCTCCTAACTCTTTTTGTATTTCTGCAGAAGCAGGTCTATATGTAGGTTTGCCGTTTTTAACTACTCCACCAACTTCCCACCATTTACCATCGATGTCGCGCTCGTAAGTTTTCCCATCAGATGCAACTGATTTTTCACCTCGTTGTGCGTTATAATTTGGATTACCTGGTTTAGCTTTGTGTACAGTACCTGGTAGCTCGGACATTTTAGGCGTAACTTTTTCAGCACTAGCAGTTGCTCTTTCAGCACCACCGGCAGTTTTTTCTGCGCCTTTGGTAAACAACTTAGTAATGAAATCCCAAGCAGCCTTACCACCAGCTTCAGAAATTAAAGTTCCTTCGGTAATAGTTGCACCAATTAACTTACTAAGAGCGGTATATGCATCGCCACCGCTCTTTTTAACATACTCTTTAAATGCATCTAAATCTGATTGACTAACTGTACCAGTTACTTTAGTACCTAGTGCTTGTTGCAACTGAGATACTACTTCTGTGTCATTGCCAAAAACTGATGTATCTGCACTAGGTGTACTGTTAGTTGCATTGTTTGTTCTATTTGTATTAGTAACGGTAGTTGGAGCAACTTGTGTTTGTGCTTTTACAATTTTTTTGTCTACTAAAGTATATCCATCTTTAACGGCACGTTCAATGGCGGTTTTTGTTTCGTCACCAAGACGTCCGTCATTTTTATACTTTGGTAGAATCTTTTCTGCGCCACCGTATATTGCAATAAGCTGATCTTGTATATCTTTTACACCTTGGTCAAACGGGATATCTTTGCTACCCATTCCACCTTGATTTCGATTACCAGGTGTTGGTGTTTCTTTATCTGCTTTATCGGTATATTTTTTATTATGTGGTTCGCGCAAGTATTTTTCTTGAGCAATATCAGCACCAATAAGTGCGGCAGTTTTAACGAATCCAAATGCTGGGAATGCAGTGGCCGCACCAATGCCTGTTCCAATATCATACATAGACGGTGACCATGTTTTCTTGAATATCGGATCTGTGAATGTAACAAGTGCTCTTTTACTAGCGGCATCAGTACGTGCAATTGATTTTTTCAGTTCAGCACCATAAGTTGTGCCGTTAATCCATGAATTAAGTCTTGCTTCTACGTTATCGCCCCACCCGCCAGTCCATGCATTTGCAATACCACGTACTGTGTCGTCAACTGCCTGTAATACTCCGCCGGTTGGTTCTGGTTTAGTTTTAGATTTGCTATCTTCGACAAGCATGTATTTTTGCCCGTCGATGTTTTCCATAATTGTACCAACAGTATAAACTTGTTGTGTTCTAGAATTAATAAATGCTAAATCTTTATCTCTTGTACCAGAGTGATATAGCCACTGGTCCATTGCACCTTCTGTTAAATTAATCTTAACAGTCGTATATTCAAAACTTTCATTTTTAGCAGTGCCTGACTCACCTTCTGCACCTGCTTTAGGTGCTGTTGGTGCAGGAGTTGGAGCAGCCGCAGGTTTAGCACCAGCACGTTTTTTTAGACGAGCGATTAAACGCATAATTTCTGTAATTAAGCGATCACGTTCTCTAACATAAGATTTGTATAATGCCATAACTTCACCAACTTGGTGAATACTTCCTTGATATGGCGTTAAGTCTGCAATAATTTGTTTTAATTCTTTGTGTTCTGCACGATTGATAGCTTCTGCAATGGCTTTTTTAATGTAGCCGAATTCTTCTAGTAGTGTTTGTGCAATCATTCCAGACAACTCAACACTTTCTGTTTTTGTTGTAGCAGCCGCCGCGGGTTGTTGTGTAGGAGGCGCAATATTTACAGCACTGGCCAACTTAGGCAATGCTTTGTCCATAATTGCATCGGCTCTATATGCTTTTTGTAATACTGCTTGTGCAGATAAGTTACCAGTTTGTGCTGTTGTTTGGTCTTGACCCATACCCCAGTTAGATGTCTTAGCACCTAGAGGTAGTAGCCCTTTAGATTTTAATACATCTACTTCTGAACTGTATGCACCAATCTTAGCAAATCTGCCATCAGAGTTTACAAAGTTGTTTGTAAATGGATCAAATAAACCTGGTAAGTTATATTTACGAGCTAGTTCGCCTAGTTTAGCGGCACGAGCATCGTCTTGTGGTGGAGGTAATGTTCTAGCTAGCGCCTCAACGTCTGCATATTGTAAACCAGTTAATGCTTCAAACACATCATCTGCTTCGTTTAGTAACTGACGGGAGTCGATTGTTTCTAATTTATCAAGTAACGATCTTAAGTCCATATTAAATCCAAATTATTCTGTTTTACCAAATGGAAAAACTTCAACCCATTGTGTGCCTTGTTTTTGTACCCACTTACCAGGCTTAAACTTACTACGGATAATACCGTGTACTTTAAGTGCTTGTTCTTGTGAATCTCTAAATCCTTGAGCTTTAGCTTGACGTTCATTACGATTGTCAATCATGCCTTGCTTTAATCTACCATCTTTGTAAATGTACATTAAATTAGATTCGTCATCTATCTCTCGACGTCCACGACTCATAGCACGGTCTTCATCGCGTTCGCGACTTTGTAATTCGTCATGATAGCTAAGGTAACGATTTTCTAAAACACGCTTACTTATTTTTTGTGCGTATTGTTGTAATAATTGTTTACGCTCTGCTTCTTCTTGTTGTAATACTTCTTCAGCTTCTTTGAAGTATTTACGAATAACAGAATCTTTCTTTTCAACAGGTTTAGGCTGTTGAAAGTGTTGCATTGCCATTTGTACAGGCAACGCTACTTTGTGTGGATTAGCACCTTCTGTAACAACAGAAAGAAACTTTTTCATGTCATTTGAACCTTCTACAGGCTTACTAGAAGCTGTATCTAAGGCCTGTAGAATTTTCTTCATGTCCATGATATTATCCTAGAAGACGTTTTGTTAATGCACGTATTTGATCAACTTCGTTAGATTCTTTAACAACAATATTTTCGTGTTGATTTAAACGAGCTAGTTGTTCGCGCATACGTATAGTTTCATTAGATTCGCGTAAGTTTCTATCTTGTTTTGTAATACCAGTCTGTTTAGTTGTAGCTGGTTGATCTTGCACACCTTGAACACCCGTACCCATTTTAGCATAAGTTGTATAACTGTTACCTGTTGCTTGATTGTATCCTGCTTTAGCCGCATCAGCTACGGTAGTACCAAATTGTTTAAGATCTTGACCTGCTTGTTTAACATCTCTTACAACACTTCCTACTTGATGGCCAATTGCATTTGCACCACCTGCAACAAAATCTGTTACTACACCTTCTTCAGCTTCGGTGTCTCCACTTACTGGCATGTCTTTTGGTTCAGTATTAGCAACATCTGTTCCTGTGTCGTCTGCTGATTGATCAGTTACATCACCTTGCATTCTTGCTATTTCTTGGTCTACTTCTGCAGATGCTTCGGGACTTGGTTGTACCAACCCTTTTTGTAAATTTGCCTGCAAATAATCAAAAAATGCTTTATCACCACCTGCTAATGCTTTCTGAAAGTTTTCTTTGTCTACCTTTGCAAGAAATGTTGCTAAACCTACGGTGGCTTTAGTATCCATTTCTTCAGCTTCGTTAAGTTGTGGGAGCATCTGTTTTAAACTTTCTTTAACAGCTTTGGCTTTGTTCTTCCACATAGCGGCAGCGGCAATCTTTTCGCCTTTCTCACCACCACCAGCAGCCTTAGCTACTTTGTCAAAGTTCTTACCTGGCTTACCGATGTCTTTACCTGCTTTAGCGGATTTAACAGTAGCAGATTTTTCGGCTTTAGTTAAACCCGCACTAGGCTTTTTTGCTTCAGCTACCTTTGCATCTTTCTTACCGCCTTCTTCGTCTTTACCAAGACGTCCGGCAATAACATCGCCTTTAGTTACTTTGTCGTATGGTTTGGCATTGTTAGCTAAGTTACCATCGCCTTTCTTCTTGGCTTCGTAAACACCTTGACCAAACATTTCATCAACAGCTTTTTCTTTCTTGGCAGGCTTTTCAGCACCGTCACGGTTGTCAAATTTAGCACCGTCTTTCATGCCCCAAGTCTTAGCACTCTTTGGGCTTTGTTTTTGTGCTGGAGCGCGATCTTTCTTCTCAGCGGCACTTTGTGCTTTAGCATGGCTCTTAATACCTTTACCTGACTTAGCATTTGAAGCAATTTCATCGCCTTCGTCTTTGTAGCTAGTATTCTTGTGAATGACACCAGTAGCTGTTTTAGTTAGTTCACCTGTACGTGTCTTTTTAGTGTCACCGACCTTCATTTCTTTATTGCCACTGCCACCAAACTCTTCGTCTACTTCTTTGTCTTCTAAATTATCTGGAATACCATTGTTGTTTTTATCTAAACGCTTGTTAGCGGCATGCATCGCTTTTGTTAAACGCTTATACTTTTCAACTTTACCTTTGACATGGTCAGGAACAGCTTTTGGTTCTTCATAAACCATTCCGCTTCCACCACATTCTGAACATGGACGCTCGCCACCACTAAGAATGCCTTCTTCGACTTTCTTTGCTTTGCCGTCTTTGCTTAGTTTTTCAGCTTGGAGTTTCTTAAGTTCTTTAACCTTTTCTTTAGCTTCCATTAGTTTATTAACGATAGCAATTTTTTGACTTTCGTTATAAACCTCAGCGTTGGCCAAGTGCTCGCCGTACTCACTAATTTTCATTTCATATTCTAAATAGTGGTACACGCTGGCTACGTAGTCAGCGGCTTTAGTAATTTTAGCCTGTACCCAACCTTCTAGTTGATCCTCGTCTTGGATCTTCTTGAATAGCTTTAATGAATAATTAGCTAGTTTGTAAAGGTCAGCTTTGGCCATTGCGCCTTCGCGGTCTGTTTGGCCTTGTGGCATTGTGTTCATATTATCTGGGTGCATGTCGTCGTGCATGGTAAAAACTCCGTTATAGTATATTTAGCGTCTTTTGATAGTAGTACCACCGAAAATACTTGTACCTTTTAGGTCTAGTGCATTTTTAGCAGTACCGTCTTTGTTCTTTTTTTGCTTGATTTTAGGTGGTTTAGGGGCTTTTGTGCCCGATTTGCCGCCCCAAGGATCACCAATGTAGCTCTTATTTCCACGATTCTTGCCAATAGCAAGGTGTGGACTTACAACTGTTCCAACATTTGCCGCTGATGTTGCTCCAGCGGTTGCAGTTTCTTGAATAATTTCTGTTACTTTCATACCGGTTTTTCTCCAGTCATAAATGGCAAACTAAACCATAATCTAAACCATTCAGGTGTACCTGGTTTAATGTTATGTTTTTTCATTAGCTCGCCCTTTTCCATTCCTGTTACACTAATGTTACTTCCTTGATTTACTCGGTATTCATGCAATCTAGCTTGACCATTAATACCACCTAAATATTGTAAAACTTTAATTTCTTGTATAGGGTCGTTAGGATCTAGATAGCAGTCATCGTTGCTATCTTGATTTAAGTTTTCTGTTGTAACTTTATATTGTTTCATTTTAATGTGCTACGTAACATCCAACTATGCTTTTTGTGTGCATCTTGGCGTCCTGCAAAGAAATCTGCAAGCCCGTGATCACCGTTACTTTCAGCCATAGAGAATACAATTTTAAACATATTAGCCATCTTTTCGCTGTCTACTAGCAACTCTTCGACCATACTACGCTCGGACATGCCTTCTTCGTTTTCGTCTTCGACTTTCGTAAGCATACTAAATTTTTGTAAACTAGCTGGAGTATACAGTTGTAAAGCACGTAACTGTTCTGCAAATGTATCAATGCTTCCGTATACTTCGTCATAAATTTTTTCAAATAATGTGTGTAGTTGCGGAAAACTTGCACCTTCGACGTTCCAGTGAAAGTTTTGTGCCTTCAGTGCAAATGCATATTCACTTGCAAATGTTGTTTTAACTGCTAATTGATATTTAGGATCCACGTTTATACTCCGTACTTGTTCTTCTTAGGTTTTGCTACAGGGCTCACTTTATGAGTGCTGTCTAATTCTTTGCTTTTCATGTCGCCGTTGTTTACATCTTTGTAGCTTGCTCCAACTGCTTTATAGGCCTGCTTGAGCATTTCTTGTTCTTTTTCTGTATATGGATGGGTAGTCTTTCTCTTACCATGCCAAGATTTACCAACATCTGGTAATGGATTAGTACCATCTGCACATGCAACTGCCAGTCCTAGTCTATACTGTGTATAGTCTGCATTCATATGCTCGCTATCACCAAATGTATTAAGTCCAACTGTTGATTGTTGTTGTCTTTTGCTAATCTTTCTTTCGTGTGTTTCAGCAACTGATTCTTTTTTAACTTTTTCAGGATACTGATTTAAGAAGTGCGCCACTAATTCAAATGCAGGAACTTGTTTGCCGTTAAATTCAATTGTAACATCGGCACCAATGCCCATGTCTTTGTAGAAACGATCCTTGTCACCGGAACGTGCCGCGGCACGTAAGTCGGTTGCACTTGCTAAACGTTCTGTGCGAACCCAGTCGATTTGTGCAAATCTATATGCACCGTGTGGTTTACCTTCTGCGCCGTTATACTGCGACAATGTTTTGTATAACCATTCTTCGTCTGTGTAAACTTTTAATAATACATTGGCACCGTGTTCATCGTAAATGCGGCTTGCCAATGTTAATAAACTTTGTTCTGGAATAACATGCCCAGCAACTTTTGGCCATACAGCAGCCATTAGCTGGATCTTTACGTCATATGGAAGTGGATCTTTAGGACCTTGCGTGTCTTGGTTTGTGCCCACATACCAAATTGGATTCTTTGATGCGGCTTGCCAAACACCTTTGTGTCCTTTGTGCGGAGGGTTAAAGCGGCCAAAACATACACCAACAGTTTTTAATGCACCGTCGTGTGGTTGTGTTGGATCGCCTGCTTCGTAGACGTTTTCAAAAAGTTCTCTTAATCTCATACTGTTGTCGCTCCAGGAGCCCATGTAGTTGGAACAAGTTTAATGTTACCATATTTATGACCTGGTTGTGCGTAGCGAACATAACCTTCACCTTCGGTATCCCAGATGTCAGGGCGGGCTTGTGACTTATAAGAAGCCACAACTTTATCTTTCATGTTTCTAATATCTTTAATAAGGTCGAGCATTGAGTCTAATGCGCCGGGGTGCTGTTTAATCATAGCAACAATATGTTGTTGTTTCTTTTGACTTACACCTTTTTGTGTCATCCAGTCTAAGAATGTTTGCCCAGTAATGCTATTAAAGTCTTGTTTGCCGCCAGCATGTAAGTTACTCATGCTGTTGAAAAATGGATATAGTATTCCGTTCTTATCAGGCTCAGGTAAACTGTTAAGGAACGAATCGATTACATTGCCTACTTGGCTAACACGTTCAATCATTGCATCAACTTCTGAAGTGTCCATACCACTACCTTCGCTGGTATAGATTGGCCCTTGAACAATTAAACCAGGTGTTCTGTTAAACATTGAAAAGTCGTCCATTGGCTTTTGCTCTCTGTCCGGAGCACCAAAGCGGTCAAACGTAGCATGACCAACAACCATAACTTTTGCTTGACTAATACGTTTACCTAGGTCGCTCGTAGCATCTACGTGATAACAAGTCTTTGACTTGGGATTAGGACAGAATGTCCAAACACCGTCTTTTAATTTTTTACTTAAACTAGGATCAACTCCAAACAAACTATCGGCATAAACAAACCCAACAAAGTCTTTAGGTGTTGCCGCATCAAATAACGGATATAAGTTGGCAAAGTTTTTAGCAAACTGCTGACGTGCTTTTTGTTGTTCTGGTGTTCCTGGTTTGCCACTTTGATTAGCAATAAAGTCGTAAACACCTTCAGGGTTGTCGCTCATTACACCACGCGACCATTGATTATGTCCTGCTAGTATCAAAGGACCATTGGCTTGTTCTCTACCCCAATATATTTGAGGATTACCGTCCCACTTTCCACGTACGGTAGTAGCACCCGATTGTTCACTTGCAATCTCTTTAAAGTGTTGTAGTGCTTCTAGTGTGCCTTTTGCACCTTTAAAGAATACTAAATGTTCTGGGTGGTTGAAAGCTCGCCCATAACGTTCCATGCCGTCATCAGCTGGTGCTTCTGCTTCACGAAGGAATAGTTCTCTTAATAGCACAATTATTCCTTAAACTTTCCGTCATCGTAATGTTGACGTAGATCCTCGTGCATTTTTTTGCAAACTTCTTCACAAAACTTTTCTTCAATCTCGTCTGGCAAGTGACGGATTGGATATTTTTTAATATAAGTTTTGTAACTTTCTTTAACTGCGTTAGTAAACAGGCTAGGCGATGTGTCTTTCTTAGACTCCATACGGTCAATGCAGGTAGCAATACTTGGGTACACAAATCGACGATATACGCTATCATCATTGTTCATGAAGAATACTAAGTCTTCGGTTAAATCGTAGTTGATACCGGCTTCTTCCTCGCCCTTTTTAACATACTGCATTTCATCAAAGTTTTTAGTTTCTAATAATTCTCTAATACGCATTTTTCTGCCCGTTTATTATAGTCACACTTATTCTGTGTGGATATTGTATTTATCGCAAACGGGTTTTAGAGATTACGCTTTGATTATGCGCTCGACCTTGTTTATTGAGCCGCCTAAGTGCATTTTTACCATGAGCAGATTGTTGTCGCCGGTTACATAGAAGTGCGACCCGCCCCAACTCATATTCTTAGCTAGCTCTCTTTTACAAGACTTGGTTAGCTTGAGCTTTTTGTTTTGCTCAGCCCAATCAATAAATGATACATAGTTTTGATTAGTTTTGCCCAGTGTAATACGATAGTCGAAATCTATCTTAGGCATAATAATTGTACCCTCAGTTAGCTGAGTAGCAGGTGGAATACAAACGTACTTGACTTTACTATTGTCTATCTTAACAATAGCATCTACATTGGATTTTGCATTAGTGTATACTGTAATCCACGGACTCTCAACTCTGATCTCTAAATCCGTTAGTTTGCTAAGGACTTTGTGTAATTTAAACCCGTAGTCTAAATCTTCTTGAGTCTTAATACCTACACGCCACGATGGGTATTGAATAGCAATCTTGCCTTTGGGTTCTGGCTTGATGACTACATTTTTAAGATGTTCTAAAACTGTGTCCCAGTCACCACCGCGGAACCAGCTAGCACCAGCACAAGCTATTACTACCTTGTACTGGTACTGTCCACGAAACAATTTTTTAGTTGTCTTGAACTGCATTTTCCTCAGGAATATCAATAGACAGCAGTGGAACTTTGGGAGTTTTTGGTTTAGCAACTAATACGATCTTGTCGTTATCAGTTGTAATGGTTAACCAGCCACCTGTTTTCAAGTCACCGAACAACATCATCTTGGCAAGGTCACGTTTAATTTCCTTGTCAATAACACGTTGTAGCGGACGAGCACCCATCTTACTATCGAAGCCTTTTTCAATTAACCATTCAATAGCCGCTTTGTCTGCTTTGATACGCACACCTTTTTCTTTAACTTGTTCTTTAAGCTCATCGATAAACTTGTTAACAACTTTAACCATAGTATCTTTGCTCAACTTGTTGAACGTAACAATACCGTCTAGTCGATTACGGAACTCAGGTGTAAAGAATTTGTTAAGCTCTTTATCGCTGTATTCTTTTTGTTGCGAACCAAAGCCAATGGCGTTCTTATCAGCATCTGTTGCACCTGCGTTAGTAGTAAGGATAAGAATAAGCTGACGGCAATCAGCACGTTTACCGTTTGATCCAGTAATAAAACCGTTATCCATTATTTGCAACAATACTGTGCTAACATCGGGATGCGATTTTTCAATTTCGTCAAACAATAGAACAGCATTAGGATTTTCTTGAATCTGTGTAATCAACAAACCTGCGTTTTCTTCAAAGCCAACATAACCTGGAGGGCTACCAATCAGCTTAGAGATACTGTGCTTCTCTTGATATTCTGACATATCAAAACGCAACAACTTAACGCCTAAGTTTTTAGCAAGTGCCTTAGCAGTTTCAGTCTTACCACAACCGGTTGGGCCCATGAATACAAAGCTACCAATTGGTTTGTTCTCTGACTTCAAGCCAGCTTGTGCAACCATAATCTTGTCAACAACTTCCGTTACTGCAAGATCCTGGCCAAACACTTCTTCTTGTAGTTTGTCCTGTAGCGTTGCTAATCCTTGACTTTCTGTTTCGCTAATAACTTCTTCAGGCATCTGCACTACTTTAGAAAGTTCGTGTTGGATTTCACGTTCTGTTACAACACGGTCATCTGCAAGTTTCAAATTAAAACGTGAACATGCCAAGTCAATTAAGTCAATTGCTTTATCTGGCAACTTCTTGTCTGCTTGATACTTAACAGACAACTTAATTGCCGTTTGTAGTGCATCATCTTTAATTTTAACTTTATGGAATTCTTCGTAATACTTCTTAATACCTTTAAGGATTTGTAGTGTTACTTCTTGTGTTGGCTCGTCAACAGTAATGCGTTGGAATCGACGCATCAATGCACGATCCTTTTCAAAGTGTTTACGATACTCTTCCCATGTTGTGCTAGCAACTACTTTGATGTTACCTTTGCTCAATGCCGGTTTCATCATGTTAGCAAGGTCGTTTGCACTATTGCTTGCTGAACCAGCACCGCTAATCATGTGTGCTTCGTCAATGAACAGTACTGTCTTACCCTTCTTGCTTAGACCTTTGAGTACTTGTTTAAACCGTTCTTCAAAGTCGCCTCGGTACTTGCTACCAGCAAGCATAGCACTAATGTCTAAGTTATAGACAGCATAGTCTTTAAGAAAGTCTGGAACCGCACCCTTAACAATGTTAAACGCAAGTCCTTCTGCAATAGCAGTTTTACCAACGCCCGGATCACCAACAAGAATTACGTTGTTTTTACTACGACGACCCATTGCTAGCGCAATATTTTCTAGTTCGTCTACACGACCAATAACTGGATCGATTTTGTTTTTCTTAACTTGGTCGTTAAGGTTTGTTGTAAAAGCCGCAAGTGCTTTGTTACTACCGTGATCTTGTTCTTCCAATTCGTCTTCTTCGATGTTATTATTAATGTAGTCAGCAAATTTGTCTTTGTCAATTTCTGCTTGTTGAATGTAAAAATGTGCCCAGCTACGCTTCTCGCCCATCATAGCAAGGAATACGTCTGTGGGTTCGATGCGTTGACGTCCATTGAACAATACTTGTGTAAAAGCACGATTTAGGATACGCTCAACTGATTGCGTTTTGCGAGGTTTAACAACTACGTCAGGAGTAGTAATTTCAGCACATTTAGTTTGCAGATAGTCTGCCAAATTCTTTCTAAGGTTATCAACATTAGCACCATAACCTTGTACAGTTTTAGTGAACGTTTCTTCCATAAGCATAGCAAACAGCAAATGCTCTATAGTCAGATATTCGTGGTGTAATTTTTTAGCAGTATCAATTGCTCTTTCAAATACTGCTTGCAGATTATCACTTG
>JACCDO011192770.1_pt1 | contig 13315 bp, 12 predicted proteins | sample 7446101 | NCBI WGS metagenome assembly JACCDO01 (sample SAMN15323440, study PRJNA562643) | freshwater metagenome | isolation source: river surface water | place: USA:Blue River Watershed | collected 2017-08-16
GCACAGGTCTTGCCGATGGGCCGCGCGCCGGAAGGCGTCGTGCTCGCCGCGATAGACGCCAAGGAGGCGCGTATTGCCGTCTCGCACGCACGCCCTCACATTGGCCAGGCGATCGGCCGCTTTCACCACCAACGCGCTTTCCAGCACCCCGGAGACCTGCGCCAGCTTCGCATAGGTGCGGGCCTTGCGTTCCTGTCGATTCGCACCGGGCTGGTCGGTCAGCAAGGCAACACAGGCGGCCACGTGAGCCCCGAACCGGCTCTCGATGTCGTCCAGCGTGGCCTGCGTGTCCTCGACCGTGTCATGCAGGTAGGCAGCCACAACCGCCGATTCGCCAAAGGGCCGCGCAATCTCGGCCACGGCATCCAGATGATGTGCGTAGGCATGCTCGCCGTACCGTTGCGCCCCATGGGCAGCCACGGCGAACGCGCGCGCTTGGTCTTCAGCGGAAGTCATGGGCCCAAAGTATCAGGCGTCGGGTCACCTGGTCGAGCCGGAGGCAAGCGGACGGCGCCGGGCGCTCGCCCGAAGCCTGGCCCGCATCCCACGACACGCCCCGTCACTCGGCCGCCACGGCCTCGCCGTCGACATGCCGGTCAGGCTCCGTGGTGCTGAGGATCTCGTTCAACACCGCCGTGGCGTAATTGCCGGCGGGCAGGTCGAACGTGAGCACCAGTTGGTCGGCTTGGGGCCATTCCCAGGTCATGCCCGCGGGGCTCGCCACCAGCGCGCGGCGGTCCTGCTCCAGCCCGGCGTGTTCCATGCCGTTGCACAGCGTGGCGTGGCGTTCGGCCACACCGTTTTCCAGGGCCTTGGCGTCGTCGGTGGTGCTCACGCGGCCCCGGCCCCAGAGTGGCCCCGTGGGCAGGCCCGCAGAGTCCATCACGTCGCCGGGCAATGCCTGGCCCCAGAGGCCTTGCTGGATGCGCAGCGCCAGCACCTCGTTGAAGACGAAGGAGCGCACCGCCGACAGGTAGATGCCCTTCTTCTTCGGGTTGCGCACGCGGATCTCACGGGCCAGCATGGCGCGGCCCTGCTCGACGTTGCCGCCGTCGAAGCCGAAGCGCTGGGCGCCGAAGTAGTTGGGCACGCCCTTCGCGGCGATGGCCTGGAGGTTGGCCTCGATGGCCGCGCGCTCGCCCACCACGTCACGCAGCACGATGCGGAACCGGTTGCCCTGCAGGTCACCGGGGCGCAGCTTCTTCACGTGGCGGCTCTGGCCCAGCACCTTGAACTCCGGGTGCTGCAGCATGGTCAGGTCGGGCGTCTCGCCCTTGGGCAGGTAGATGCTGAACCACTGGCGCGTGACGGCGTAGCGGTCCTTGAGGCCGGCATAGCCCACGTCGCCGGCCGGCACACCGGCGGCATCGGCCAGCTGTTGCGCGACAAAGGCGGTGTTGGCCCCGTTCTTCTCGACGTCCAGCCAGACATGCTCGCCCGCGCCGGAAGGGAGCTGCAGCGGCAGCTCGGTGACGACGAAGTCTTCGTTGGAGGCTTTCAGCGTGGCAGTGGCGCCGCTGGCCGGGTAGGCGTTGGGCCACAGCGGCAAGGTCAGGTATTGAGCGTCGGTCATGGGCGTTTCGCGGGCCACGGCCCGGCGCGGCAGGGCGCGGAGCAGTGGCCGATGGCGGGGTGGGAAGCGGCGGTCGTCACCGCCCGGAGCCTGGCGCGTGGCCATGGCGGCCGGCGGTGTCCCTGCTCCTTCTGCTTCCCTGGATCGTTCGGCATCGTACGTCCCCGCCATGGCCGGCCCGCGCGGGCGCGGCGCTCACCGTTGCCCGCGCTCCTGCAGCACTCGCCACATGATCTTGCCTGCGCCGCTCTTGGGCAGCGTGTCCGCAAACTCGATGCGCACGGGCACCTTGTAGGCCGCCATGTGGCTGCGGCACCAGTCGCGCAGTGCGTCGTCGGTCAGCGCCTCGTGCCCGGCCCGCCTCACGACGAAGGCCTTGACCGTCTCGCCGCGGTAGTCGTCGGGCGCGGCGACGACGCAGGCCTCGGCCACGCCGGGATGGCCGTGCATGAGGTTCTCGACCTCGGCCGGCCAGACCTTGAAGCCGCTCGCATTGATCATGCGCTTGAGGCGGTCGGTCATGAAGAAGTAGCCGTCGGCGTCGACATAGCCGATGTCGCCCGTGCGGAAGAAGCGCCGGCCGTCGAACTCGACGAAGGCCTCGGCCGTGGCCTCGGGCTGGCGCCAGTAACCGTCGAAGACCATGGGGCCGTGCACGATGATCTCGCCGGCCTCGCCGACGGGCAGCTCGCGCAGCGTGGCGGGGTCCACGACACGGGCGTCGCAGCTCACGTAGGGCACGCCCAGGCATTGCTGCTTGGGCGCGTCGTGCGGGTTGCTGTGGCTGGGCGCGGCGGTTTCGGTCAGGCCGTAGCCTTCGGCGTAGCGCAGCCCCCACCGCTGGCGCAGCCGCTCGGCGATGGGCTGCGGCATGGCCGCGCCACCACCGCCGATGTAGACGAGGCTGCTGAGGTCGAAGCTGTCCACCTGCGGGCTGGCCAGCAGGTCGATGACCATGGTGGGGATGTTGGTCCAGCGCGTGATGCGGTGCTGCGCGATGAGCCGCGCCGCGTAGTCGCGCTGCCAGCGCGGCATGAGCACGAGGCAGGCGCCGCTGGCCAGCGTGCCGTGCATGACAACCACCATGCCGGTGATGTGGAACATGGGCACGACGCCCAGCACCACGTCTTCCTGGCAGAGGTTGGCCCACAGCAGGCCGGCAAAGACGTTGTGCTGCAGGCTGCGGTGCCGGTGCATGCAGCCCTTGGGCTTGCCCGTGGTGCCACTGGTGTAGGCCAGCAGCGCGAGGTCGGCGGCGCTGACGTCGGTGGCCGGCGGCGGGGCCGTGCAGGCGAGCGCCTCGGCCCATGGCGTGGCGCCGCCCGGCAGCGCGACGTCGGCATGCAGCCAGTCGGCCCAGCCTGCCGGCAGGTCCCGCAGCGTCTCGCCGTCGACGCGGCCAGCGGGCAGCACCTCGACCAGGCGCGTGACGAGCAGGCTGCTGGCCGGCATGCCGGCGGCCTGCCATTCGGCGGCGAGGTCGGCGCTGGTGATGGCCAGCCGCGCGCCGCTGTCGTCGATGAGGTGCTGCAGTTCCTCCGCCTTGTTCATCGGGTTGACCGGCACGATGACGGCGTTGGCGCTGTGGATGGCGTAGTGCGCGACCACCAACTGCGGGCAGTTCTGCAGCCCCACGAGCACGCGGTCGCCCCGGCGCACGCCGCGCTGCGCCAGCCAGGCGGCCAGGCGCGCGACCTGCCCGGCCAGCTCGGCGTACGTGATGGCGTGGCCCAGGAAGCGCAGCGCCGGGCGGTCGGGGTAGCGGCGGGCGTTGACGAGCAGGTTGTCGGGCAGCGCCGTGGCCGGCGGCGTGATGGCGTGCGGCAGGCGGGCGGGCCAGAACGCGTGGTGCGGGCGAGTGCTCATGCGGCGGTCTCCTGTTTTTTGGCGACGACAAGGTAGACGCCCAGCAGCGTCACGCCCATGCCGGCGATGGCTTGTGGGCCCAGTGTCTCGCCGAACAGCAGCCAGGCCATCAGTGCTGTGACCGATGGCACCAGGTACATGGTGCTGGTGACGGCCGTCACGCGGCCGTGGCGCAGCATGTAGAACATCAGGCTGATGCCGCCGGCCGTCAGCACGAGGATGCTCCAGGCCATGGCGACGACGACGTCGCGGTGCCAGTCGATGCGCATGGGCTCCACGAGCGCCGCCACAGGCAGCGTGACCGCCAGCGCGGCGCTGAACTGCACGACCTGGCCGGTGCGCAGGTCAAAGCGCGGCACGAAGCGCTTCTGATACAGCGTGCCGCCGGTGATGGCGAGCAGCGCCATCAGGCACAGCGCCAGCGGCAGGCCGAAGCCCGCGGCCAGCGTCAGCTTGTGCCAGATGACCAGCACCACACCTGCGAGGCCCAGCGCCACGCCCAACCATTGGCGCGGCGCGACGCGCTCGCCGATCAGCGGCGCGGCAGTGGCCACGAGCACCGGCTGCAGGTTGACGATGAGGGCCGCCGTGCCCGCCGGCAGGCCGCGGCGGATGGACACCCACACGCCGGCGAGATAGAGCGCCTGGATGCCGATGCCGGCCACCGCCAGGTGCAGGGCCTCGCGCCGCGACGGCCACGGCGCGCGTGCGGCCAAGGCCAGCACGAGCATCAGGGCGACGACGCCGGCATAACGCCAGCACAGGAAGGTCAGCGGATCGGCATGGGGCGCGGCCAGCTTGGCGACGATGTAGCCGGTGGCCCAGATGAAGATGAACAGCGGCGGCGCGAGGCGGTCGAGGAAGGAAGGCAGCGGCATGAGGCGGCCATCATGCCCACATCCACGCCAGCGCGACGGCCGATCAGCCGCGCGCCGGTGCGGTGGCGGGTGGTGCAGCCCCCGCGTCAGCGGCCATCACCTCGCGCAGGCAGCGCAGGCACAGGCAGCGGTCGGGGTAGCGGGCGGCCAGATCGGCACGCAAGGCCTCGCTGAGACGGATGTCGAAGCAGTCGCAGTGGCCGGCCTCGGCGCCGCAGGCAAAGCCGCCGCCACAGCGCGGGCAGGTGGCATCGATGAGGGGGCCGTTGCGCGCTGCGTTCATAGCGGCGATTGTGGATGGTCGTCCGGCGGCGCCAGCGGCGTGGCGCGGGCCAGCGCCATCCAGGTGGCGAAGTCGGGCTTGTGGGCCCGCTTCGGTGCCGGGCGCGCCAACTCCAGGTGCGTGGCATGGCCCAGGAGCACGCCGTACTCGGGCGGGATCTCGTCGGGCTCGGCGATGCCGGCCTTGATGACGAACCAGCACTGGCCGCACAGCGCGCGGTAGGCAGCCGACTTGTCCGGGCGGCGCAGCTCGCCTAACAGGTCGGCGCGGCTGACCTTGATCTCGTGGATGGCCGGCTCGAGGTAGTCCTCCACCGTGGAGTGGCGGATGGAGTAGACGTCGGGCATGGCGTTGACCCAGCGCGTGCCGCCGCTGTCGTCGTCACGCGGCAAGCCAGCCCGCAGGCTCAGGCCGCGCCAGGCGATGCGGCCGGCGCGCTGCATCTCGACGGCCACGCGTTCGACGAGTTGCTCGTGCGCGTCCCGCGCCGCACGGTTGCGCACCAGCGATTCGGCAATCAGCGCCACGCCCGCGTCGGTGACGCGCAGCCGCTCGCGGCCATCGGCCTCGGCCAGGCGCTCGACCCAGCCGGCGGCCAGCAGCTCGATCTCCACCAGATCCTGGCTGGGCCAGCCGGCACTGCGCCACAGCTGGCGCAGGCGCTGCAGGTGGAGGCGGGTGGGGGTGGGCATGGCGCCATCTTCGCCGCTGCAATGGCACCTGCCTGGTCAATGCGTGACGACCGTATGGGCGCACCCAAGAAAAAACCCCCGTGCCTGGCGGCACGGGGGTTTCAACATCAAACCCGCGTCGGGTTCCGATCAGCGGTCGCGGTACAGCGTGCCGGTCACTGCGGTCGGATCGCCCATCACGAAGATCGTGTAGACGCTGTTGGCCGAGAGCGTGGTCAGGCCGCTCAGGGTGTTGCCCGGGTTGTACAGCACGCGGTCAGCCGCAGTGCTCACAGGCGACGTGACCTGGACGGTGTTGCCAGCGCTCGACGGCGTGAACTCGCTCGTCTTGGATGCGGAACCCGCAGCGATGCCGCTCGCGGTGGCCGTGTACTCGACGAACAGCGAAGCCGTGGCTGCGTCCGTGGACAGGCCATTCACGAGACGGATCTTTGTGTAGCTGGTCGTCGTCGGCAGACGGTTGTCGTCGACAAACACCGACACCTTCGGCGTGGCAGCAGGACCCGAGATCAGCACGGTGTAGTCCACACCCGCCGTCAAGGTCGGCAGGAGCGTGCCAACGTCTTGATCCATGCCCTCGACGGTGACCGCCAGATTGCTGGCACCAGCCTGGAAGATCTTGTAAGTCGAAATGTTGGGCGACTGCGCGTTGGGCATCAACGCCGTATCACGCTGCACAGCGGCGGAGGCATTGGTGCCCTTCGGCAGCGCATTGATCACGCGCACGCGAGCCAGCGACGAAGCCGTCCGGGCAACAGCGCCCTGCTGCACCAGCGTCGTGCCGTTCACCATCGTGCCACTGCTCGTGCCAGTCAGGATCAGCGTGTTGTTGCTCTTGGATGCCAGCACCACCGCCGGCAGCTCCAGACGCAGGTCTGTGCGCTTGCCAAAGCCGGTCACGCAGACGCGGAAGGTGCCAGCATTGAGTTGGGTGTAGCCGCTGCCCGCGCCTGCGGCCAGGTTGACCGACAAAGCAGAGTCCGTGCTCGCGGCACACGAGGCTGCGGTGGTCACATAGGTGTCCAGGTTGCCGGCATCAGGCGCGAGGTTCAGGATCATCAGCTTGGCCTTGCCGCTATCCGCCTCGTCCTGCTCTTCCTGCAACATCGACGTGCGATAGCTGACGTTGTTGCCATCGGCATCACCGCCGTAGCTGTAGGCAATCAGCGTGTAATGGTCACCCCCGGTCACCGACGGCGTCGTGGCCAGGATGCTGGTACCTGTGGAGCTGTTCAGGATCCGCGTGGTGTTGTCGGAGGTTTTGAAATCCGCATAGGCACCGACCGCCCCGTTTGCAATCTTGCTGCTGATCGTGTCGCTGTCGACCTCCAGATCAAGCTCGGCGACGGATTGCGTCAGATTGAGCAGGCGCACATGGGCCTTGTCGTCATCGCTGCCGCCGCCGCCACAGGCAGACAGCAGTGCGGTGGCCGACAGGCTCAGCGTCAGGGCCAGCCGGGTGGCCAAGGGGGTGAATCGCATCGAGAACTCTCCGAAAAAACCAAACCGCCGGGCCCATCCCAAGAACGCGGATTGGCGATTAGAACTCAAGCCAGGAAGCACGGCATTGCCGCCATCTAGCACCGGGTGAAGAACTGTTGCTACCTACCCCCAGCACTGAGGGCAATCCTGCGATTCTGCCGCGCCCCGCTGGGTAGCATGACCCGCATGACCTACCCCCACTTGCTCGCCCCGCTGGACCTGGGCTTCACGACGCTGAAGAACCGCGTGCTGATGGGCAGCATGCACACTGGCCTGGAGGACGGGCGCAAGCATTTCGAGCGCATGGCGGTGTTCTTCGCCGAGCGCGCGCGGGGCGAGGTGGGCCTGATCGTGACGGGCGGCTTCGCGCCCAACATCGAGGGCTGGGCCAAGCCGTTCGCCGGCACGCTGGCGACGTCGGGCGCCGCGCGGCGGCATCGCCTCATCACCGACGGCGTGCATGCCGAGGGCGGCAGGATCGCGCTGCAGATCCTGCACACGGGCCGCTACGGCTACTCGCCGCTGTGCGTGGCACCGTCGCGCATCCAGAGCCCCATTTCGCCGTTCACGCCGCGCGAACTCGGCGCCGGCGGCATCGAGCGGCAGATCCGCGCGTTCATCCGCTGCGCGAAGCTGGCCCGCGAGGCCGGGTACGACGGCGTGGAGGTGATGGGCAGCGAGGGCTATTTCATCAACCAGTTCCTCGTCACGCACACCAACAAGCGCACCGACGCCTGGGGCGGCTCCTACGAGAACCGCATGCGGCTGCCGCTGGAGATCCTGGCCCGCATGCGCGAGGCGGTGGGGCCGGACTTCATCATCATCTACCGTCTGTCCATGCTGGACCTGGTGCCCGACGGCAGCTCGTGGGAGGAAGTCGTCGAGCTGGCGCGGCGCGTGGCCCGTGGCGGCGCAACGCTGATCAACACCGGCATTGGCTGGCACGAGGCCCGCATCCCGACCATCGCCACCAGCGTGCCGCGCGCGGGCTTCGCCTGGGTGACGGCCAAGCTGCGGGCGCAACTGCGAGCCGAGGGCATCGACACGCCGCTCATCACCAGCAACCGCATCAATGCGCCCGACGTGGCCGAAGGCGTGCTGGCCAGTGGCGCGGCGGACATGGTCTCCATGGCGCGCCCCTTCCTCGCCGACCCGGCCTTCGTGCAGAAGGCGCGCCTGGGCCGCGCGGACGAGATCAACACCTGCATTGCCTGCAACCAGGCCTGCCTGGACCACACCTTCGCGCAGAAGATCTCCACCTGCCTGGTCAACCCGCGCGCGGCCTACGAGCAGGAGATCGTCGTGCGCCCCGTGGCCGGCAGTGCGAGGAAGCGCATGGCCGTCGTCGGCGCCGGCCCGGCTGGCCTGGCCGCCGCGACGACGCTGGCCGAGCGCGGCCACCAGGTGCGGCTCTTCGACGCCGCCACCGAGATCGGCGGTCAGTTCAACATGGCGCGGCGTGTGCCGGGCAAGGAAGAGTTCGCCGAGACGCTGCGTTACTTCCGCCGCCGCATCGAGGTGACCGGGGTCGACCTGCAACTGGGCCACCGCGTTGCCGCCGCCGACCTGACGGGTTATGACGACGTGCTGCTGGCCACTGGCGTCAGCGCCCGCGACCCCAAGATCCCGGGCCAGGCCGAGGGCATGGCACGTGGTCAGGTGCTGAGCTACATCGACGTGCTGCGCCACGACCGGCCGGTGGGCGCGCGCGTGGCCATCGTCGGGGCGGGTGGGATCGGCTTCGACATGGCCGAGTACCTGCTGGAGGCCGGCCACTCGCTGACGCTGGACCCGGCCGCATGGCGCCGGCATTGGGGCGTGGGCGACCCCGAACAGGTGCGGGCGGGGCTGCTCCGCCCGGCCCCGGAGGCGCCGCTGCGCCGGATCACGCTGCTGCAGCGCAAGGCCGGCAAGCTAGGCGCGGGCCTGGGCAAGACCACCGGCTGGATCCACCGCGCCGCGCTGAAGATGAAGCAGGTGGAGATGCTGGCCGGCGTCAACTACGAGCAGATCACGCCGGAGGGGCTGTGGGTGAGCTACGGCGAGAAGCGGGCTGATGCCCAGCTCATCGAGGCCGACACCATCGTGCTGTGCGCCGGCCAGGAGCCGCTGCGCGAGCTGGAAGCGCCGCTGCGGGCGGCGGGTGCCCGCGTGCATTTGATCGGCGGCGCGCTGGAAGCGGGCGAGCTGGACGCCAAGCGCGCCATCCTGCAGGGGACGACGCTGGCGTGCCAGCTGTGACAGCTCAGTTGCGCGACAGCGCCCAGAGCTGGTAGAGCGCGTCGTTGTCGTCCTCCGACACCTCCAGGCCCCGGGCGAGGTCGAAGCTGGAGTCGTACCAGCCGCAATCCAGCTTGCGAGCGCTGGCTTGCCCGCCGGTGCTCGTCGCCGTGGCCTGCTGCGGCAGCGTGGAGTGGGCCCAGGGGAATTGCGAAGAGCTGAAGAAGTGCATGGCGGCCTCCGTTTTGTAAGCTCGACGTCGCTTCAACGTCATGGCGTAAGCATCGTTGCCAAGCGTTTCCGCAGCCATCACCCGGAGGGCGGACCCAAGGGGGAGGCCCGGGGGAGAGCCCCCCACCCGGCCCACCCGCATCCCTCCAAAGAGGGGTGAAATATGGGGTCAGGGTCGTGTTTCGGTCCGGCCTCGTCAGCCTCGGCGAGCTTCAACCTGGATCCGCCGACTCAATTTGAACCTGACCCCACTTTCATAAGCTCGCGGCGGGCATCGTGGCCTATCCATCGGGCGGGCTTGTCGCTTCGCTCACAAAGGCGTTGAGCCACAGTGAGCGCAGGCTCACGCAGCGCGGCGCTGCGCTTGCCGATCTGGCGCAGTGCCCAGCTGACGGCCTTGCGGACGAAGTTGCGGTCGTCGCTGGCCGCCGCTTCAATCAGCGGCAGGCGGGCCAGGAAGTCGACGTCGGGCCGCTGCTTCTGATGCACGGCCGCGACGGCCAGCAGCGCGAAGCCGGCGCGCTTCTCGAATTCCGCCTCGCGTGCCGCCCAGCGGGGGATGGCCTCCCACGCCAGCGGGCTCCTGACGAAGGCGTTGAGGCAGGCCTGGTCGCAGACATCCCAAGCCTGCAGGCTCGAGACCCACGCGTCCATGTCGTCCCGGGTCAGCCGCGCCGGCTCAGCAACCATGCTCGCGCCCGAATTCACGCGCCAGTGCGCGCAGCGTGGGCACCGCCACGCCCAGCCGGCCGGCGCCGCCCAGGCCAAACCGGGCCAGCTCGCCCAGCGCCTGCGGGCGCGCGGCGGCTCGCAGGCGGCCCAGTGCGAGGTCGAGGCGGGGCCCGGTCATGCGGCGACTATAGGAGGCTGTCGGGCTACAGGCCCAAAGCCTGACAGCCGCCTAGCTGCGCAGTGCCATCAAGGGCATGACCACCGGCCCACATGCGCGCCGCTCATAAACTGAATCGGCAAACGTGCCAGCCCCTCCATGCAGGGCCGGGACAATCCGACCACCGCCCCTTCACCGCCCGCCATGAAGTTGTCGCCCCTGCTCTCCTCGCTCGCCCTCGCCCTCTCGCTGGCCGTCCAGACGGCGCACGCCAGCCCCGGGCCCGGCGTGAGCTGGCAGTCCGCCGCCGCCGATGCCGACATCGACCGCGCCTTCACCGAGGCCAAGGCCGCGAAGAAGCCGGTGCTGCTGTACTGGGGCGCCAAGTGGTGCCCGCCCTGCAACCAGCTCAAGGCGACGCTGTTCAACCGCGCCGACTTCATCGAGCAGAGCAAGGCCTTCGTCGCCGTGGGCATCGACGGCGACGCCCCCGGCGCGCAGAAGCTGGGCACGCGCTTCAAGGTGCGCGGCTACCCGACGCTCATCCTCTTCAACCCGAACGGCAGCGAGATCACCCGCCTGCCCGGCGAGGCCGATGCCGGCCAGGTCATGAAGGTGCTGCAGCTGGGGCTGTCCAGCGGCCGCCCGGTCAAGGCCGTGCTGGCCGATGCCAAGGCCGGCAAGAAGCTGACCGCCAACGAGTGGCGGCTGCTGGGCTTCTACGGCTGGGAGACCGACGAGCAGCAACTGCTGCCGGCCAACCAGCGCGCCGCCACGCTGGCCCAGCTCGCCAAGGCCAGCGAGGGCGTGGACGCCGAGACCAACACCCGCCTGTGGCTGAAGTCCATCGGCGCGCTGGCCGACGGCAAGGCAAGCGACGCCGCGCAGTTGCCCCGTTTGCGCGCCGTGCTGGCTGACGCCGCGCAGTCACGCGCCCAGATGGACGTGCTGACCAACGAGGCGCCCGACCTCGTCAAGGCCGTCGCACCCACGGCAGGCGCGACGCGAACCCAGCTCGTCACCGAGTTCGACGCTGCGCTCAAGCGGCTCAACGAGGACGCCACGCTGTCCCGTGCCGACCGCCTGAATGCGCTGCAGGGCCGCATCGACCTGGCCCGGCTGGACGCCCCCAAGGACGAGCCGCATCCCCAGGGCATCCCGGCGGCCTTGCTGGCCGACGCCCGCGACCAGGCCACCAAGGCCAACCGCGAGATCACCGACGGCTACGAGCGCCAGGCCGTGGTCACCGAAGCCGCCCACCTGCTGGGCCGCGCCGGCCTCTGGAAAGAGAGCGACGAGCTGCTGCAGTCGGCGCTGGCACGCAGCCACTCGCCCTACTACCTGATGAGCCAGCTCGCCGGCAACGCGAAGAAGCAGGGCAAGAAGGCCGAGGCGCTGCGCTGGTACGAAGAGGCCTACAACAAGAGCGAGGGCCCGGCGACCCGGCTGCAGTGGGGTGCCACGTATTTCGGCGCGCTGGTGGAGCTGGCGCCCGAGGACACCGCCCGCATCGAGAAGACCGCCGCCCAGCTCTTCGCCGACGCGCAGAAAGACCCCGGTGCCTTCTACGAGCGCAGCGAACGCTCGCTGAAGAAGGTGGCGACGCTGCTGGCCGGCTGGAGCAAGACCCCCGCCCAGGCCGCCGCCTTCGGCCGGCTCAAGGCCCAGCTGGACGGCGTCTGCGGCAAGCTGGACGGCGGTGACGCCCAGGCCAAGGCGGCGTGCCGGGGGCTGATGAAGCCCGCCGCCAAGGCCTGATCAGGCGGCGTCCGACAGCGGCGGCTCGCGCCGCAGGTCGGCGTCCACGTCCATCAGCACGCTGGCCAACTCCAGCGTGCGCCACAAGCCTTCGGGCATGGCCAGGATGGCCTCGGGGGTGCGCGCCTGGCTGACCCAGGCACCGATCTCGGCATGCTGCTCATCGGTCAGCAGGCAGCGGTCACGCATCTCGTCGAGTGTCTGCACGCGAGGCCTTTCATCGCGGCGGTCGACCACCGCCTCGGGCGCATTGCAGCACAAGGCGCCGGTTGGGGAGGACTTGCGAAGCCCGGCGTCTCAGGGCTGGATTTGTTGGGCTGCACTGTGTTCACACCGACATACCGCGCTGGACGGCGGCTACACCCAGGCGAAGACGGCGCGCAGGGGCTTGTCAAGAAGGCGTGACGCCGTCACTCCAACAAAAATTGAGCGTCACCAAAACTTCCACCACGGCGTGCGATAAGTGGACGGCTCACGGGCAAAAATTTTTGCCGGCTTCGCAATCAGCTTTCCCACCGCATACTCAATTGCGGGAGGCTGGCCGGTGTAAGGGATGAGGAGATAGACCGAATCACCGGAAGCATGCTCCAACAGCGCAACCAACGTCTGGCACTCGTCCGTCGTACTCGCTGGGGGCAATGACACCGTTGCTCCCGAAGTGTCGATGCCGGGCGAGTGATAGAAGATGCCAGCCGCTTGAATCTCGCTGTGGCTTGCATGCGTTGAAAACTTCTGCTCGAAGTGCGATATCGCCTGGGCCACGGATAGTTGCGTTGACCCATCGGTCGTGAGCGCGTGCCCGGCAACCTTCCCCGCAGCGTCGATGGTTGCCGCGTGAGGAGAAAACATGCCCTTTTGGTGGAAGTCTTGAACCACGGGAAGTACGCGATTGATCAATTCGTCGAGTTGGTGGTGAAGTGCCATGTGATGCTCAATGTTCAGATCCAGCCGACGAAGGTGGACCGCCAATGGCTAGACCTCGTTGAATCGATCAACTTCGATCTCATCGGCAAAGAAGTCCGCAAGCCAAAGACTGTTTCCGTCCGGAAGGCAACTTTCAACGACGTACTTGTCCGGAAGATTGGGCGCACTAAGAACGTCAAGCACAGTCCCGAAGTCGCCGACTTGCGGAGGTCGCTGGTTTACACGCCAGCCGTCATACGACGACGCGTCGTTCCGAAGATGCCGAACTCGGACGCAGACAAACGGCTTGAGTACCAAATCCATCAGAGGCCCAACGTGTTGCAGGCAGATCGTCAACGATTCCAGCCCGACATTTGAGCATGCGCCCAGACTGGCCATCAGGCCGTTGTCGCGCACCGCAGCGGATAAACCGGCGAGCGGCAATTCCCGTCGACACTCACCCGGCCGCGTGAACACCGATGGCCCGCTCCGGCACCTGCGGCACACTCCGCTCCGGCGATGAACTCGCCTCGGCCACCGGCGCAGGCGGCCGGATGATCGACTCAGGGAGGGAGCGAACATGGACGACGCGGGCTTGAA
>JACCDO010300682.1_pt1 | contig 13313 bp, 10 predicted proteins | sample 7446101 | NCBI WGS metagenome assembly JACCDO01 (sample SAMN15323440, study PRJNA562643) | freshwater metagenome | isolation source: river surface water | place: USA:Blue River Watershed | collected 2017-08-16
CACCCGAGGCCGCAACCCAGCCCACGCCACCGCAGTTCGCGGCAGAAGAGCTGTACGGCGTGATTCCCACCGACACGCGCAAGCCTTTTGACGTGCGCGAGATCATCGCCCGTATCGTCGACGGCTCCGAGTTCGATGAATTCAAAGCCCGCTTTGGCACCACGCTGGTGTGCGGCTTTGCGCGCATCGAAGGCATGCCCGTGGGCATCATTGCCAACAACGGCATCCTGTTCTCGGAGTCGGCGCTCAAGGGGGCGCACTTCATCGAGCTGTGCTGCCAGCGCAAGACCCCGCTGGTGTTCCTGCAGAACATCACCGGCTTCATGGTCGGCCGCAAATACGAGAACGAGGGCATTGCGCGCAACGGCGCCAAGATGGTGACCGCTGTGGCCACCGCGGCCGTGCCCAAGTTCACCGTCATCATTGGGGGCAGCTTTGGCGCGGGCAATTACGGCATGTGCGGGCGCGCCTTCTCGCCGCGCTTTTTGTGGATGTGGCCCAACGCGCGCATCAGCGTCATGGGCGGCGAGCAGGCGGCCAGTGTGCTGGCCACCGTCAAGCGCGACGGCATCGAGGCCCGCGGCGGCGCCTGGAGCGCCAGCGAGGAAGACGCCTTCAAGCAACCCATCCGCGCGCAGTACGAGGCCCAGGGTCATCCCTATTACGCCAGCGCTCGCTTGTGGGACGATGGCGTGATCGATCCGGCGGACACCCGCCGCGTGCTGGCGCTGGGCCTGTCGGCCGCGCGCAATGCCCCGATTCCCGAGACCCGTTTTGGTCTCTTCCGCATGTAAGAGAACGCCCCATGTACGCTTCGCTTGAGATCCAGCACCAGGGCCCGGTGGCCACGGTCTGGATGAACCGCCCCGATGTGCACAACGCCTTTGACGAGGTGCTGATTGCCGAGCTGACCGCCGCCTGCCAGGCGCTTGACCAGGACCCGCAGGTGCGGGTGGTGGTGCTGGCCGGTCGCGGCAAAAGTTTTTCGGCGGGCGCCGACCTGAACTGGATGAAGCGTGCCGCGCAAAACGGCCCCGACGAGAACCTGCGCGATGCCCGCGCGCTGGCGCGCATGCTGCAGGTGCTGGCCGAGATGCGCAAACCCACCATTGCGCGGGTGCAGGGCGCGGCCCTGGGGGGCGGCACCGGCCTGACGGCGGCTTGCGACATGGCGGTGGCCTCCAGCCGCGCGGTGTTTGCCACCTCCGAGGTGCGCTTTGGCATCATCCCGGCGGCCATCAGCCCCTATGTGGTGCGGGCCATTGGCGCACGCCAGAGCTACCGCTATTTCCAGACCGCCGAGCGCATCGACGCGCAGCGCGCCCTGGCCCTGGGCCTGGTGCACGAGGTGGTCGAGCCCGAGGCCCTGGACGACGCGGTTGCGGCCCTGGTGCAGGCGCTCTTGCAGGGCGGCCCGCTGGCGCAGGCGGCGGCCAAGGACCTGATCCGCGCCGTCGAGCGCCCGCTGGATGCGGCCGTGATCGAGGACACCGCGCAGCGCATTGCCGGCCTGCGCGCCACCCCCGAAGCGCAGGAGGGCCTGACGGCCTTTCTGGACAAGCGCCCGGCGCGCTGGCAGGCCGCTTGAGACCCGCCATGCGGCTGCGCTGGCTTGGCCTGTGGACCCTGGCGCTGGCCGGGTCGATGGCGCTGGCACAGCCCACGCCAGCGCCCGCCGCCGCGCCGGCACCGGTGCTGGCCAAGGACTTGCGCGAGTCGGTGCACGAGATCGACGTGACGGTTCAAGACCTGTACGGCCGGCGCGAGCAGCGCCGCATCCCGCTCACGGTGTTTCGGCCATCCGGCACGGGGCCGTTTCCGGTGCTGGTGCTCAACCACGGGCGTGCGGGCACGGCCGCCGAGCGGGCGCAACCGCCCCGCATCCGCTTTGAGCAACAGGCCCGCTACTTTGCGGGCAAGGGCCTGGCGGTGATCGTGCCCACGCGCGTGGGCTACGGCCAGGCGCAGACCGACAGCTTTGACCCCGAGAGCAACGGCGGCTGCGGCCAGCCGCAGATCGGCCCCATGAGCCAGGCGGCGTCCGAGCAGGTGCTGGCCGCCATCGAATGGGCGCGCGGCCAGCCCGATCTGGACGTGCAGCGTTGGTGGGTGGCCGGCATCTCGGTGGGGGGCCTGACCAGTGTGGCCACGGTCATGCGGGCCCCGGCAGGTCTGCAGGGCGGCATCAATTTTTCGGGCGGCACCGGGGGCAACCCCAAAGAGCGCCCGGGCCAGCCCTGTGCCGTGGTGCAGACCGCGCAGTACTGGCAAGCCCATGCCGCCAAGGCGCGGGTGCCCATGCTGTGGCTGTACTGGGAAAACGATCTGTACTGGGGGGCCGAGCATCCGCGTCGCTGGCACCAGGCCTACACCGCAGGTGGGGGACAGGCCGAGTGGGCCCAGCTGGGGCCCATCAGTGGCGATGGGCACCTGGGCTTTGCCCGCGACATGGACCGCTGGATCCCCTTGGTGGATGCGTTTCTGGCACGCGCGGGCTTGACCCAGTCGGCCTTGCCGCCCGTGCCCCCGCCCAGTGGGTTCGCGTCGCTTGACGATGTGGAGCGACTGCCTGGCGTGGGCCCTTCGGGCCGTGACCTGTATCGCCGTTTTTTGAGCAGTGCCAAACCTCGCGCGTTTGCCATCGGGCCCAGCGGTCAATCGGGCTATGCCACGGGCGACTGGGCGGTGGGCAAAGCGCTGGGGTTTTGCCAGGCCCGCACCGGGGTGCGTTGCCAGTTGTATGCCGTCGATGACCAGGTGGTCTGGCGCGCGCCCTGAACACAAGGAAGCTTCCATGTTTGACAAAATCCTGATCGCCAATCGCGGCGAAATCGCCTGCCGAGTGGCGGCCACGGCGCGCCGCCTGGGGGTGCGCACGGTGGCGGTGTATTCCGACGCCGACGCCCGCGCCGCCCATGTGCAGGCCTGCGACGAGGCGGTGCACATTGGCGCAGCGCCCCCGCGCGAGAGCTATTTGCAGTGGCAGCGCATCATCGAGGCCGCGCGCGCCACCGGTGCGCAGGCGGTGCACCCGGGCTATGGCTTCTTGTCCGAAAACGAGGACTTTGCCCAGGCCTGCGCCGATGCGGGCCTGGTCTTTATTGGCCCGCGCCCGCACAGCATCCGCGCCATGGGCCTCAAGGCCGAGTCCAAGCAACTGATGGCGCGCGCCGGTGTGCCCCTGGTGCCGGGCTACCACGAGGCCGATCAAGACCCCGCGCTCTTGCAGCGCGAGGCCGACCGCATCGGCTACCCGGCGCTGATCAAGGCCAGCGCCGGCGGCGGTGGCAAGGGCATGCGCGTGGTCGAGCGCAGCGAGGACTTTGCCGCCGCCCTGGCCTCTTGCCAGCGCGAGGCACGCAACAGCTTTGGCAGCGACGCGGTGCTGATCGAAAAATACGTGCAGCGGCCGCGCCACATCGAGATCCAGGTCTTTGGCGACACGCACGGCCAGGTGGTCTATTTGCACGAGCGCGACTGCTCGGTGCAGCGGCGTCACCAGAAGGTGCTTGAAGAGGCGCCCGCGCCGGGCCTGAGCCCTGCGCTGCGCCAGCGCATGGGCGAGGCGGCGGTCGCCGCCGCCCGGGCGGTGGACTATGTGGGCGCTGGCACGGTGGAATTCATCGTCGAGCAAGACGCCTACGACCAGCCCGAGTCGATGCGCTTTTACTTCATGGAGATGAACACCCGCCTGCAGGTGGAGCACCCGGTCACCGAGGCCATCACCGGTCTGGACCTGGTGGAGTGGCAGCTGCGCGTGGCCTGCGGCGAGCCGCTGCCCCTGTCGCAGGCGCAGATCCCGCTGATCGGTCACGCCATCGAGGCGCGCATCTGCGCCGAAAACCCCGAGCGCAATTTCCTGCCCGCCACCGGCACGCTGTCGGTCTACCGCAAGCCCGCGCACGCCGCCTTCGAGCGCGCGCCGGTGCGGGTGGACGACGGGGTGCGCCAGGGCGACACCATCAGCCCCTATTACGACTCGATGATCGCCAAGCTGATCGTGCACGGCGACACGCGCGAACAGGCGCTGGCCCGGCTGGATGCGGCGCTGGCGCAAACGCACATCGTCGGCCCATCCACCAATGTCGCCTTTTTGCGCCAGGTGGTCCGCTCGGATTCGTTTGCCCACGCGCGGCTCGACACCGCGCTGATCCAGCGCGAGGCCGCGCAGCTCTTTGGCCAGGACCCGGTGGGCGCGGGCGCGGCGGTGGCGGCGGTGCTGGCGCACCTGTTGCAGGCCGAGCAGGCCAGCGCCGGGGCCGACCCCTTCAGCGCGCGCGACGGATGGCAGTCGCACGGCACCACCCGGCGGCGCTTTGAACTCGAGATGGGCGAGCAGACCCTGCACGCCGAGCTGGTGTATGGCCGCAGCGGCCTGCAGCTGCAAGTGGGCGATGGCCCGGCCCTGCCGCTGAGCTGGCTGGTTCAGGGCGACGCGCTGGTGGTCACGCACGCCGAGCGCCTGGTCTCGCGGGTGGACTGGCAAGACGAGACCGCGCATGTGTTCACGCCACGCGGCGCGGCGCGCCTGCGCCTGATCGACCGCCTGGCCCATGCCGGAGACGCCGCCAGCGAAGGCGGCCGCCTGACCGCGCCCATGCCGGGCAAGGTGGTGTCCTTTTTTGTCAAGGCGGGCGACCCGGTGCGCAGCGGCCAGGCCCTGGCCGTGATGGAGGCCATGAAGATGGAGCACACCATTGCCGCGCCGGCCGACGGCGTGGTGGCCGAGCTGTTGTACGCGCCGGGTGACCAGGTGGGCGAGGGCGCCGAGCTGCTGCGCCTGCAGGCGGCCTGATCGGCAGGAGCGCGGCATGGACATCGTGGTGCACGAGAGCAGCGACGAGCTGGCGGCCTGGGTGGCGGACCTGCAGGCGGCCCTGCCGCAGGCGCGGGTGCGCGCTTGGGCGCCGGGCGCGGCCGCGGCCGATTACGCCGTGGTCTGGGCCCCGCCTCAGCAGTTGCTGGACGAGCAGACCCGTTTGCGCGCCATCTTCAACACCGGCGCCGGTGTCGACCGCCTGTTGCAGCGGCGCCTGCCGCCCGGCGTGCCGGTGCTGCGCCTGCGCGACGCCGGCATGGCGGTGCAGATGGCCGAGTACGTGTTGCAGGCCGTCATCCGCCACCACCGTGGCCTCGATGCCCTGACCGCGCAGCAGGCCCAGGGCCAGTGGGTGCAGCCCCCGGTGCGCGAGCGCGCCGACTGCGTGGTGGGCATTCTGGGCCATGGCGTGCTGGGCCAGCGGGTGGCGCAGGCCTTGCAGGCGCTGGACTACCCCGTTCGCGCCTGGACGCGCAGCCCGCACCCGCAAGCGGCGGTGCCGCTGATGGTGGGCCGTGAGGCCCTGGGCGATTTTGTGAGCGGCTGCGCGGTGCTGGTGAACCTGTTGCCGTTGACCCCCGACACCGAGGGCCTGCTCGATCATGCGCTGCTCTCGCGCCTGCCCAGGGGCGCCATGCTGGTGAATGTGGCGCGCGGCGCGCACCTGGTCGACGAGGACTTGCTGGCCCTGCTCGACAGCGGCCACATTGCGCGCGCCTGGCTCGATGTGTTTCGCCAGGAGCCCCTGCCCGCGGCGCACCGCTTCTGGCGCCATCCCTCGGTGCACCTGACCCCGCACACCTCGGCGCGCACCTTGCGCGGGCCGTCGGTGGCGCAGATCGCGCAGGCGATCGCGGCCATCGAGCGCGGCGAGCCCGTGCCCACGGTTGACCCCACACGCGGCTACTGAGCCGCGTCCTGCTAGAGTTTCGCGCATGAACACCTCTGCCCTTCCCACCTCGGTGCGGCTGATCGACGTCGGCCCGCGCGACGGCCTGCAAAACGAAAAGCAGCCGGTGCCCGCCGCCGTCAAGATCGAGCTGGTGGCGCGGCTGCAGGCCGCTGGCTTCAAGGAAATCGAGGTCACCAGCTATGTGAGCCCCAAGTGGGTGCCGCAGATGGCCGACAACCACGATGTGATGGCAGGCCTGGCGCGCCGCCCCGACGTGCGCTACTCGGTGCTGACCCCCAACCTCAAGGGCCTGGAAGCCGCGCTGGCCGACCGACCCGACGAGATCGTGGTGTTCGGGGCCGCTTCCGAGGCCTTCAGCCAGCGCAACATCAACTGCTCGATCGCCGAGAGCATCGACCGCTTTGCCCCGGTGGTGGCGGCCGCGCTGGCTGCCGGTGTGGCGGTGCGCGGGGCCATGAGCTGCACCGTGGGCTGCCCTTACGAGGGCGAGGTGGCGCCCGAGCGCGTGGGCGATCTGGCCCGGCGCATGAAGGCCATTGGCGTGCAGCGCGTGGACGTGGCCGACACCATTGGCGTGGGCACCCCGCTCAAGGTCCAGCGCGCGCTGGCGGCCACGCTGGCGCACTTTGCCCCCGACGCGGTCAACGGCCACTTCCATGACACCTATGGCCAGGCCTTGCCCAACACCCTGGCGGCGCTGCAGATGGGCATCTGGAACTTCCAGTCCTCGGTGGCCGGACTGGGCGGCTGCCCCTATGCGCGCGGCGCCACCGGCAACGTGGCCAGCGAGGACCTGGTGTACATGCTGCACGGCATGGGCATCGACACCGGCATTGACCTGGAGGCCCTGGTGGACGCCGGCGTCTTCATCAGCCAGGCGCTGGGGCGCCCCAGCGCCTCGCGCGTGGCGCGCGCCCTGCTGGCGCGACGCGAGGCCGCATGAGCCCGCGCTACCGACGGCTGCTCTCGCAGGCCCAGCGCGTGCTGGCCGAGCCCCTGCCGCATGTGCCATCGCCCTGCCAACAGGTCTGCGTCATGCACACGGGCCTGGGCTGGTGCGAGGGTTGTCTGCGCAGCATCGATGAAATCGCCCAATGGTCGCGTGCCAGCGACGAGGCGCGCCGCGCCGTCTGGGCCCAACTGCCCGCACGCGTGCAAACGCGCGAAGCCCTGCCCCCCGGAGCCTGAGCCATGGTGTCCCTGACCTTCAGCTTTGACCCCATCTCGCCCTACGCCTGGCTGGCCTTTGATGCCCTGCCGCGCGCCCTGGACGGCATTGGCCACAGCGTGCGCTACCGGCCGGTGCTGTTTGGCGCCATGCTCAAGCACCACGGCCAGCTGGGCCCGGCCGAGATCGCGCCCAAGCGCGACTGGACCTACCGCCAGGTCCAGTGGCTGGCACGCCAGCAGGGCACCGAGCTGCAGCTGCCCGCCGCGCACCCCTTCAACCCGTTGCCGCTGCTGCGCCTGGCGGTGGCCTGCGATGCCGATGGCCTGCCCAGCCGCTATGTGGTCGAGCGCTGTTTTCGCCATGTCTGGTGCAGCGGCGCGGACGCGGCCGATCCGGGGCGCCTGGCGGCCTTGCGCGCCGAGCTGGCCCCCGCGCGCGACCCGGACAGCCCCGAGGTCAAGGCCCAGTTGCAGGCCCACACCCAGGCCGCCCTGGACGCGGGATTGTTTGGCGTGCCCAGCATCGAGGTGGATGGCCGCCTGTTCTGGGGCCATGACGCGCTGCCCATGTTGCGGGCTTGCCTCTTGGGCGATGCCTGGTTCGACAGCCCGGCCTGGCATGCGGCCGGTCACCGCCCAGCCCTGACCCGCGCGCGCAGCTGAGGCCTTAGTCTTTCACGCCTGGGCCGGGCGGTGGGTCCGCGGCATCGGACCGGTTGGCAACATGCGCGTGCACGATGGTGATCAGCAAAAACACCAGCACGCTTCCTTGCGCCGCCATCCAGTAATAGACCGGCCAGCCCAGCAGCGTCAGCGAGCCCTCGCGTGCGAAGTAGGGCAGCACGAAGGACACCAAGGCCCACAGCAGCCACAGCAGGGCTTGCAGGCGGCGAAGGCGACGGCGGGCAAAGGAGGGGGGCACCATGGCGTCCGATTTTGGGCGCTGCCTCGGCTTGCATCGTCCAGATCGACCCTGGTGTTTACCCTTGGAATGCCGCATATCTCACCATGCGGGAGGAAAACAGGGGGTTAACCCCGAATATGTAAGTCTCTGTTGGCAGCTTGTCAGAAGCGGGAAAGTGCGTCCCCCAAGAATCGCGCCAAGTTTCCATGTTGGAAGCTCTTTTTTGGAGACCGCTTTATGGCAAGCACCACACCGCGTCCGATGACAGCAGAAGAGAAGAAGGTCATCTTCGCCTCTTCGCTGGGCACCGTGTTTGAATGGTACGACTTCTACCTGTACGGATCGCTCGCCGCGATCATCGCCAAGCAGTTCTTTGCGGGCCTGGACCCCAGCGCTGCGTTCATTTTTGCCCTGCTCGCGTTTGCCGCCGGCTTCATCGTGCGTCCTTTCGGCGCGCTGGTGTTTGGCCGTCTGGGCGACATGATCGGTCGCAAGTACACCTTCCTGGTGACGATTCTGATCATGGGTCTGTCGACCTTCATCGTCGGTATCCTGCCCAACTACGCCAGCATTGGCGTGGCCGCTCCGGTGATCCTGATCGCCCTGCGCATGCTGCAAGGCCTGGCGCTCGGTGGTGAGTACGGTGGTGCTGCCACCTATGTGGCCGAGCATGCCCCGCACGGCAAGCGCGGTGCCTACACCGCCTGGATCCAGACCACGGCCACGCTGGGTCTGTTCCTGTCGCTGATGGTCATTCTGGGCACCCGCTCGGCCATCGGTGAAGCCGCCTTTGCCGATTGGGGCTGGCGCATCCCCTTCATCGTCTCCATCCTGCTCCTGGCCATTTCGGTCTGGATCCGCATGACGATGAACGAGTCGCCCGCTTTCCAGAAGATGAAGTCCGAAGGCAAGACCTCCAAGGCGCCCCTGGCCGAGTCCTTTGGCCAGTGGAAAAACCTGAAGATCGTGCTGCTGGCCCTGTTCGGTCTGGTGGCCGGCCAGGCCGTGGTCTGGTACTCGGGTCAGTTCTACGCCCTGTTCTTCCTGACGAGCGTGCTGAAGGTTGACGGCTCGACCGCCAACCTCTTGGTGGCCGCCTCGCTGGTGATCGGCACCCCGTTCTTTGTGGTGTTCGGTTCGCTGTCCGACAAGATCGGCCGCAAGCCCATCATCCTGGCGGGCATGCTGCTGGCCGTGCTGACCTACTTCCCGCTGTTCTCGATGCTGACCGAAGCCGCCAACCCTGCGCTGGCCAAGGCCCAGAAGACCGTGCCGGTGACGGTGACGGCCTCTGCCGGTGACTGCTCCTTCCAGGGCAACCCGGTGGCCCGCGAGATCGACTTCACCAAGTCCTGCGACATCGCCAAGCGTTACCTGGCCCAGAAGTCGGTGAGCTATGGCAATGCCGTGGCCGCCGAGCAAGGCCCGGCCAAGGTGAAGATCGGTGAGAAGGAAATCGTTGCCCCGGTGGCCAAGGTGGAGAACCTGAAGTTCACCGCCGACAGCGCCGCTGCCATGGCTGCCTTCAAGAAGGAAATCGACGCCGCCCTGACCGAAGCGGGCTACCCCGCCAAGGCCGATCCGGCCAAGGTTGACAAGGTCATGATCATCATCATCCTGTCGATCCTGGTGATCTACGTGACCATGGTGTACGGCCCGATCGCCGCCATGCTGGTGGAACTGTTCCCGACCCGCATCCGCTACACCTCCATGTCCCTGCCCTACCACATCGGCAACGGCTGGTTTGGTGGTCTGATGCCCACGATTGCGTTCGCGATGGTGGCCCAGAACGGTGACATGTACTACGGCCTGTGGTACCCCATCATCATCGCTGCCGCGACCTTCGTGATTGGCCTCATCTTTGTGCGTGAGACCAAGGACGTGGACATCTACGCTGGCGACTGATCGCTTGTAAGCAACCCGGGGTGACTCGGGTGCTACATTCAGGCCCTCCCCTCTGTGGAGGGCCTTTTTCTTGGACATCTGGAGAATTTGACATGTGGAAACTGGTTGCTGGTTTTATCGTCTTCGCCGTTGCGGCCCTGTACATGATCAGCCGCGGTGGTGACATCGATATGGGCGGCGAAAAGCACACCGTCGAGGCCCATGGCCCGGCGCATGACGCATCGGCCCCGGCCGCTGCTGCCCCGGCCTCTGAAGCCTCCAAGTAAGCGCCCACACGCTTGCGACCGACGCCCCGCCTCCGTGATGGGAGGGCGGGGTTTTTTGCGCGCATGCGGCCGCCCGGCCAAGCGCCCATGGCCCCTGGCCGCAGCCCCATCCCCCCGGTCAGCGCCGCCTGTCCAGACCCCCTAGAATGGTTGGCCCTGCCTTTTGCATGACCCACCATGACCGGCCTCATCCGCATTCGAGGTGCGCGACAGCACAACCTCAAACACATCGACCTCGACGTCCGCACCGGTGAGCTCACGGTGGTGACCGGCCCCAGCGGTTCGGGCAAGTCCAGCCTGGTCTTCGATACCCTCTACGCCGAGGGGCAGCGCCGCTACGTCGAAACCTTCAGCGCCTACGCCCGCCAGTTCCTGGACCGCATGGACAAGCCGGCGGTGGACCGCGTCGAGGGCGTGCCGCCCGCGATCGCGATCGACCAGACCAATCCGGTGCGCAGCTCGCGCTCGACCGTGGGCACCATGACCGAGCTCAACGACCACCTCAAGCTCTTGTTTGCGCGCCTGGGCCAGCTGTTCGACGCCGACACCGCGCTGCCGGTGCGGCACGACAACGCCGAGACCGTGTTTGCCGACATCTGGCAACGCGCCGGCGAGGCCGACCCGCGCCTGGTGCTGAGCTTTCCGGTCGAGCTGCCGGCGGGCACCAGCGCCGAGGAGGTGCAGCAGTGGCTGAGCGCCAGCGGTTTTACCCGCGTGCAGTCCGAGCGCGAGATCGCCACTCCCAGCGGCCCGCGCAAATTGCTGGATGTGGTGGCCGACCGCTTTCGCGTGCGCAGCGCCGAGCGCGCGCGCGTGCTGGAAGCCATCGAGCTGGCCTTTGCGCGCGCCGGCCGCCTGCATGTGCATGTGCTGGGCGAGGACGGCAGCGTGGCCGAGGTCTGGCCGTTCTCGACCGGCCTGCATTGCCCGCAGAGCGAGCGGCGCTACAGCGCGCCCACGCCCTCGATGTTCTCGTTCAACTCGCCCGTGGGCGCCTGTGCCAGCTGCCGAGGCTTTGGCCGCGTGATCGGCGTGGACTGGGGTCTGGTCATTCCCGACCCGCGCCTGACCTTGCGCGCCGGGGCCATCAAGCCCATCCAGACCCCGGCCTGGTCCGAATGCCAGGACGATTTGCTGCGCCATGCCGAAACCGCGGGCATCCCGCGCGACACCGCCTGGAACAAGCTGACCGACGCGCAGCGCGACTGGGTGATCGAGGGCTCGCCCAACTGGAACGGCAAGTGGAACCAGCAGTGGTACGGCATCCGCCGCTTCTTCCAGTACCTGGAGAGCAAGGCCTACAAAATGCACATCCGGGTGCTGCTGTCCAAGTACCGCAGCTACACCGAATGCCCCGACTGCGGGGGCGCGCGCCTGAAGACCGAGAGCCTGCTCTGGCGCATCGGCACCCATGCGCAGGCGCTGGCGGTGCTGCCGCCCGAGCGGCGCTTCATGCCGCGGGGCGTGGCCTGGACGCGCGCGCAGCTGGAGGCCTTGCCAGGCCTGAGCTTGCACGACATGATGATCATGCCGCTGTCGCGCCTGCTGACCTTTTTCCGCCAGCTCGACGAGCGCGCGCTGGGTCTGCCCACCGCTGCCCCCGTGCCCGAGCGCGCCAGTGCCGAGCACAAGGCCTTGCAGCTGCTGCTTGAAGAGATCACCACCCGCCTGCAATACCTGTGCGATGTGGGCATCGGCTACCTGACGCTGGACCGCCAGAGCCGCACCTTGAGCGGTGGCGAGGTCCAGCGCATCAACCTGACGACCGCGCTGGGCACCTCGCTGGTCAACACCTCGTTCGTGCTGGACGAGCCGAGCATCGGCCTGCATCCGCGCGACATGTCGCGCATCAACCAGGCCATGCAGCGCCTGGTGCGGGCGGGCAACACCCTGGTGGTGGTCGAGCACGACCCGGCCGTCATGCTGTGCGCCGACCGGCTGATCGACATGGGCCCTGGCCCCGGCGAGCGCGGTGGGCAGATCGTGTTTGACGGCACGCCCGCGCAACTGCGCCAGGCCGACACCCTGACCGGCGCCTACCTGGGCGGGCGCAAGACCATCGGCCTGGGCTTCAAGCGCATGGTGACCGACAGCACGCCGCGCCTGATCCTGGAGGGCGCGCGCGAGCACAACCTGCAGCACCTGGACGTGTCCTTCCCGCTGCAACGCCTGGTGACCGTGACCGGCGTCAGCGGCTCGGGCAAGTCCACCCTCATCCAGGACGTGCTGGCCCCGGCCCTGCTGCGCCACTTTGGCAAGCCGACCGAGGTGGCCGGCGCGCACGAGCGCCTGCTGGGGGCCGAACAGCTGGGCGATGTGGTGTTTGTCGACCAGTCGCCCATCGGCAAGACCGCGCGCTCCAACCCGGTGAGCTATGTGGGCGCCTGGGACGCCATCCGCGAGCTGTTTGCCACCAGCCCGCTGGCGCGCAGCCGGGGCTACACCCCGGCCAAGTTCAGCTTCAACAGCGGCGATGGCCGCTGCCCCACCTGCGGCGGTTCGGGCTTCGAGCATGTCGAGATGCAGTTCCTGAGCGATGTGTACCTGCGCTGCCCCGACTGCGATGGCCGCCGCTACCGCCCCGAGATCCTGGAAGTGAAGATCGAGCGCCAGGCGGTGGGCATGCTGCAGCCGCGCTCGCTGAGCGTGGCCGATGTGCTGGCGCTGACCGTGAGCGAGGCGGCCGCGCTGTTCGCGCAGGACCGCGAGGTCATCCGCGCGCTGCAACCCATTGTGGACGTGGGCCTGGAGTATGTGCGCCTGGGCCAGCCGGTGCCCACGCTCAGCGGCGGCGAGGCCCAGCGCCTGAAGCTGGCCGGCTTTCTGGCCGAGGCCGCGCGCAGCGGCGCCAGCAGCCGCCAGCCGGTGGCGCGCAAGGGCACGCTGTTCATGTTTGACGAGCCGACCACTGGCTTGCACTTTGACGACATTGCCAAGCTGATGCGCGCGCTGCGCAAGTTGCTGGAAGCCGGCCATTCGCTGATCGTGATCGAGCACAACCTGGACGTGATCCGCGCCAGCGACTGGCTGATCGACCTGGGCCCCGAAGGCGGCGAGGGCGGCGGCCAGATCGTGGCCCAAGGCACCCCCGAAGAGCTGCGCCAACACCCCAGCTCCCACACCGCCGCGGCCCTGCGCGAATACGCCCAGGCCATGGACACCGTGTACGAAGTGGCCGAACCCCGCGCGGCGTATGGGGTGGACAAATTGGGGTCGGATCCCGATTTGCGCAGCAAATTGGGCTCTGACCCCGATTTGTCCGATTTGCGAAGCAAATCAGGAGCAAACAAGGCGACCAGCAAATCGGGCTCTGACCCCGATTTGTCCGATTTGCGA
>JACCDO010621895.1_pt1 | contig 13313 bp, 7 predicted proteins | sample 7446101 | NCBI WGS metagenome assembly JACCDO01 (sample SAMN15323440, study PRJNA562643) | freshwater metagenome | isolation source: river surface water | place: USA:Blue River Watershed | collected 2017-08-16
GACGTGGAGGACTTCCTGCGTCTCAAGCTAAATACTGGTACGGAGGAGGAGCGCGCCCGTGACCTCTTCTACGCAATGTGGATGCCTGACCTCTTCATGGAGCGCGTGGAGGCCGGCGGGGATTGGACGCTCTTCTGTCCTGCTGAGGCACCTGGACTTGCCGATGTGTGGGGCGACGAATTCAAGGAGCTCTATGAACGCTATGAGGCCGAAGGACGTGGGCGCCGCAAGGTTCCTGCGCAGCAGTTGTGGTTCCAAATCTTGTCAGCCCAGATTGAAACCGGCACACCCTATTTGGTCTATAAGGACGCGGCCAATCGTAAGTCCAATCAGCAGAACCTGGGGACAATTAAGAGCAGCAATTTGTGTGTTGCACCTGAGACGCTAATCATGACAGATCAGGGTGAGTTCCCCATCTCGGAGCTCGCTGGACAGGCTGTTAGGGTGTGGAATGGGTCCTGTTGGTCCGAGACCCGTGTTGTACAAACGGGTGCCAATCAACGTGTGATTGGAGTTGATATTGCCGTTTCTACGGTGGATAACGATGGCTCTACACGTCTGACGATGAAGCACATTGAATGTACGCCTTACCACAAGTTCTTGCTGGAGGCTGACAATGTGTGTATTGCAAATGCCCCTCGCATTGAGGCACGTGAGCTGAAGCGAGGGACTTGCTTGCGTTCGTGGATGGACAATACTGGTGTTGTACATGAGGCTGTTGTATGGAATGTTGTGGATTACAATCGCACATGTGATACCTATTGCTTCAATGAGCCCGAGAATAACGCCGGCATCTTCAACGGAGTCTTGACAGGAAACTGCTCTGAAATCATTGAGTATTCCGATAAGGACGAGACGGCCGTGTGCAACCTCGCCAGTATCGCCCTACCGGCTTACGTGGATCTTGTAAAACGCAAGTTTGACTTTGAGCGACTCCGTGAGGTTGTCAAGCAGATTGTGCGGAACCTGGACCGTGTCATTGACATCAACTATTACCCGACGCCTGAGACTCGCCGTTCCAACATGCGTCATCGGCCGATTGGGATTGGCGTCCAAGGCCTCGCCGACGTGTTTGCCATGCTGCGTATGCCGTGGGAGGATGCGCGCGCCGCTGAGCTCAACCAGCGCATCTTTGAGCACATCTATTACGCGGCGATTGAGACATCCGTGGAGCTGGCCGTAGAAAAGGGCCCGTACGAGTCCTTTGATGGCTCTCCAGCGTCCATGGGCCAACTCCAGTTTGACATGTGGGGTGTCACACCGCGGTCCGAAATGGATGGCACGTTGGAATGGGATGCACTCAAGCTCCGTGTCATGCGTGTGGGCCTACGCAACTCCCTACTAGTCGCTCCGATGCCAACCGCAAGTACGTCCCAGATTCTGGGCTATAACGAGTGTATTGAGCCTTTCACGAGCAACATTTACACGCGCCGCACGCTGGCCGGCGAGTTCATCATTGTGAATAAGTACTTGATGCGTGACCTGATTACGTTTGACCTATGGAACGAAGAAATGAAGCAGAAAATCATCGCGCACAATGGGTCCGTACAGGACATTGCGGAAATCCCGGATGCTCTCAAGCGCCTCTACAAGACTGCGTGGGAGATTAAGCAGCGGACACTGATTGACATGGCGGCGGACCGCGGGGCATTTGTGTGCCAGAGCCAGTCACTAAACTTGTTTATGGCCGACCCGAACTTCTCCAAGCTGACGTCCATGCATTTCCACGCATGGAAGCGCGGACTCAAGACGGGCATCTACTACCTGCGCACGAAGGCCCCCGCGGCAGCCCAGAAATTCACCGTGGATCCTGAGCTGCTCACTGCAATTGAGGCGGACAAGGCCAAGCGGCGCGCCGAGGAGCTTGCCGCGGCCGAGGGATGTCTGCATTGCTCCTCTTAGGGGAGCTGCGCTCCCCTATAACCCCTAGCCCTTGAATGAGGGCTTCGCATTCTAATCCCACAGCACCACCTAATAGTAAATATTATAGCTAATATACATTAATAGTAATTATATATTATCTATATAATTATCTTAATGCGAAGCCTTCATTCAAGGGAGGGGGTTTAGGGGGACGGGACGTCCCCCTAGGAGTCTGTGTGAGAAATACGTACAAAATACCACACTACTAAATAAGTATGGAAACGGCATCACCAACCGAAGAATCAATGCCCGTCCTGATGGACCGGCTCGGCGTTATTTTTGAGCACATCGCCGAAAATCCAAATATGCCCACGCAAATCTACGGGCTCTTTTCACTCGTCAGCAAAATACTATTTGAATATAAGACCGCCTTAGAGTCCGGTCAGCCCACCGGTTGGGCCGACAAAATACAATTAGAGGATGGCACAGCAGCCTTCCAGCCCCACGAGGCGCGCATGCTAGAAAATGCAGTTGCGCCAATGGCCAACAATGTTCGCGCCATGTTTGCACCGCCACCAAGCCAGAAGGAGTTTAATGCCAGAGGTGGAGCGAAATTCTCTCTACCGTCCCTAAAAGTCCCAAATCCAGCCTCCGTCGCGTCATCTGCAAAAGCCCTTACAGGAGTTATGAAGGACGACAGTAATCTGTCACTGGACTACCTTGTAGAGCTTGTGGCAGATTATATAGACAAACTCAATACAACTAGTCGGCACATTGCTGAAAAGGCTGGCATCATCCGCTTTGAGAAGGCGTTTCCCGTGATTCCAATTCCCACACCATTTGCCGGCATCCCCCTACAAGTCCCATCGCGCCTATTAATTCTTATTTTACAGGGAATCCTAGAATTTGTACGTATTTCGTTTGCATTTTCGGAATCACGGGCCGGCGTACTAGCCCGTATTTTTGCGTCCATTGGTGCTGCATGTATAGATGCCGGCAAGGGTGATTGGAAGAGTGCGCTCTTTACTATTATAGGTGTATTGAATGGGCAAATGGTCGTAATAGGGGCAGTTGGAAAAATGATGGTGAAAATTTTGTCATTTATCAGCGACGACATTTCGTCTCAGCTCGGCTGGGCGGCATACGACTCGGCGAAATCTTGGATGGCTGGAATCTGGATTTTCGTATTTTCCGTATTTGCCCCTGGTCCTGTACGGGGTTTAGTAGAAGCACATTTAGAGGAACTCAATAGCATTATTGATACAATTAATCAAAAAATGGGCGAAACAACGGCCGCCTTACAGTCCAACCCAGCGTTTGCGTGCCACGATATAAAGTGGGAACAGCAGGCGCCAGTTGATTTTACATCACTTGAACGCCTACAAAATCTTATGAATAACCCTGGATTTTATTGCAGTAAGGAAATACAAGATTTGATTCGCGGGCTGAAATCAAATCCTCCTGTGCGGATCATTTTAGAACTGCTCGGATTGCCGACGACGGATCAGGGAATTGCACGTATGTGCGCGAAATTACCTGCTCATTTGGTCGGTCAGGACCTGGGTGCTACCCTAATAGCCAGCATGGAGCCTGAAGTGGTGCTGAAATCACCTGCGCCAGCGGGCTGTGAGGCCCCATCTTCTGTGGAGGCTGTGCGGCAGACGTTGGCCTCGGTATTTACACCAGGAGTTAGTCCAAATTAAGAAGACCCCGCCTCCACTTTCACCCCTGCAAGTCCATGTAGGAACACAAGTAAATCACGGTCAAAGCCCCAGAAGCAGCTCACAGGCGCCTCCGCCGGCACCTTGCGTGAGCTCAAGTTGGCATCGTGACTGAGTGCCACAATGATTTGCTGCGGCGGGATCTCCAACACCTCGTCCTCACGGCCGGCCAACCACGCCTCCCCTTCCGCAACATTTACGGACGGGAAAGCGCGCTCGCTCCAGAACGACTTATAAAATGCCATACTAGCCTCGCTCACACGCGCACCAAGGGGTAAAGCCCAAGGGGGTACATTGACAGCCGACTTACCGCTCATTAGGTCGTACATGGCCAACATCGTCGCCGCCACAGCCTTTGGCTTCAATCCTAGACCAGGTCCAAATGCCCCCTTTGTGAGCCAGGCCACGCGCCGGCGGAACGACGTTGCAGGGTAGAAATCGTCGTCGTCCATCATCACCACAATGTCGTGGGCCGCCCGCTCAATCCCCGCGTTCCGCTTCTCTCCAATTGGCGTCTTCTTGGCCAGCGGCAAGTAGCTCACCGTAATTTCGGGGTGGTCCGCTGCGAACTTCAGGATTTTATCCGACGCCGCCTTCTCCTGGTCATCACTATCCTCCACTACAAGCCACTCAATCTTGGAGCGCGGGTAGTCCGTCGTCAGCAAGTTGAACATCGGCAGGTCAATGAATTTGCGCCGATTGTACGTCAGTGTCAGCACTGTAATAGGCGGGCAATCATCAGGAATTAACACAGGTGGGAGTACGCGAGCACCAACCTTTGCGCCTTCTACACCCTCTACAAGTCGCCCTACAGGCCCTTGGGCACTCACAATGGACTCCTCCCAACGATTCCGTGCCAGTGCCTGGCGAACACGTACATCATCTGCATCATAATCGTAGAGACGCATGAAGGCCCGCTCCAAGTCCGAACGTAAAGTCGCTACATTTACATCATATTTCCCCCGCTCAGACCCTTCACAAACCCCTAAATAGCCGACTCCTGTGAGCTCCTCATCCCCATAATAGTCTTTGAAGACAGGCAGGCCGGTCATAAGTGCAAACGCGCCGGCCGCCTCGGCCTCTGCCGCAGCATACCCATAGCCCTCACCACAACTGACAATTAGGTGTGCGGCGTGGTACTTCTGGAGACGCTGGAGTTCATCGGCGGGCAACTCACGCACAGCGACCTCCACAGTATCCGTCACATGGGCCGCCGCCGCGGTCAGCCGAGCACCGACATCGGTGCGCGTCGTGTAAATACGGAGCTTGGGGTCGGCAGGCCGCCATGCAGCCAGCACAGCAGCCGCGGCGGCAGACTTTGTCTCGGACCCGCCAAGAAACGCCACGAAGCCGGCGGCCTTGCGGTCAGGGAGGCTAGCAGCAGCAGCCGCGGCAGCCTTCTTGCCGACCTCGGGTGCACCATCGGACCCGAGGGACCAGCGCACACAACACACCTTGTCCTCATGACCCGTCCCCACAATCTCCCTAATAGTCCTAGCAGCGGCCTGGTCGCGCACCCACACCTGGTCAAAAGCGGGCAAGTAGGGGTTGTAGGAGGCAGGGTCATAATGCTCCACATTGACAAGGAGAACATTTGTGGCCGCCCAAGGGACTGCAGAATACACAGGGTGCTCCAGGTGGAACTGGATGTCAGCCTGCTTGGGAGGCTCGCGAGGGTCCAGAAGATGCACATGGCCAATGCGTCCAGGGACAGCAGCGCGGACGAGTTCAGTCAAGACTGCAGCATCACGTGCAAGACCAAAGGTGTTGGCCTTATTGTATATGATATTTACATTTAATAGTGGCTGTTTAGAAGACTTAGATGGCATATACATATGCTAGAATGACTATCTTTTAAACACCCCTACTAGTAAGTATGAGCTCCCCGCTAGGGAAACCAATTAGGGACATAGGGTTCGTTGAATGGAGGGACGAGCTGGCGCCCTTGGAACATATGAAGGGTGCGCTCTGGAAAAAGACCATCGCCGCCGAAACGCGTGCCTACAAGTCAATTGCGGGTCTCCCCGCTGTCGCAAGTCAGGCCAAGAAGAACGCCGAGCAGTTGCAAGCAGCCTGGAGACTCTTTGACCGTGACGTATTTGAGGCCGGCGGAGGTATGGTCAAAATCACCCCCGACGGTGAGTGGGCCTGGACGGGCGAACCTATAGCTTTGCGGCGGCGCTTTGAAGACCTGGATGCGGACGGCGAGTATGTATGGGAAATTCGCGACCTGACCGATGAGGCGGCTAATTATGATGCGTTGAAGGACCGTAGCGAGCTCGGCCTCTACAAACGTGGTGAGCCGAAGCCCCTTTGGACACGTCGCGGTGTGGGGTCAGAAGTGGCAGTGATGGCCGGTCGTTGTTATTACACGCTGGTCAAGAATCTCCATCGTGCCTACGCTGTGGAATCATGTGACGCTTTGACAGGCACCGACCGTCGCCAGCATATGCACATTGACACTGAGACAATTCACCTCACACTCCTAAAAGCCCCGTGTGGAGCCTTGTACGTGGTGGCAGAGGATTCTGGGAAAACTAGTCTATATGCACTCTCACCAGGTAAGGCCACAAAAGCCAAACTCTTGGATTCAACCTCCCATTCACAGGTCCCCGTTGGCCCTGGTGCGTGGATTGCGCTAGACGCGAACGGTACTTCCAAATGCCGTGGCGTAACCCGTGGTTGGCCGTTGCCAAAGGACTTTGAGCCCACGTGGGGTGATTCCAAGCGCGGCTTCCTACTTGCCTACAAGTTCGGCGCAACGCGTCTTTATGGCTGGGGCCCGCGGACCCTGAAGCTGCTAGTAGAGACTGATATTGGAGCATTTGAGGCGGACTACTGGGCAGCTTGGCGCCTAGGAACTGCCGTGCGGTTCTTTGTGGCCCCGCTGACCACGGAGCCATACATTCTCACAATTGACAAGCATACACAATCGCTCACTGAATCCAAGCTTTATCAAACACCACCTGTGCCATCCCTAATAGTCCATCGCCTAGAGGCGAAGAGTCAAGACGGAACGCGTGTCCCCTATCACATGATAGGGCTAAATCCCGGAAAACCCAAGGGCTTGCTTGTATATGGGTATGGGGCATACGGCTCTACGACTCCAGCGCGCAAAGTGTGGGCACTGTGGGCCCCGCTTCTCCAGGCAGGTTGGGTCCTGGCCTACGCATATGTGCGTGGAGGCGGCGACGGGGGTGAGCCGTGGGCCGAGGCGGGGCGACGGACAGGGCGCCTAAAGGCTGTGGAGGACTTTGAGGCGGTCATACGAGCCGCCCAAGAGGTTGCAGAGGTCCCACCACAGCGCACAGTGATTTCAGGCAGGTCTGCAGGGGGTGTGCTAGTAGGTACGACAGTGGCGCGACACAAGGATGGTGATTTGATGGGCGCGGCATTTGCCGAAGTTCCCTACTTGGATGTGTTGCGGACGACAACAAACCCAGCACTCCCCTTGACGACCATAGAGTACAATGAGTTCGGCAATCCACGCGAACGCTTGGAGGATTTGATGTCGGTGGCGCGTGTGTCGCCGGTTGATTTGGCAGCGGGCCAGGGAGCGCCTGGTGTGTTTGTACTATCCCGGGCCGGCGGCAAGGATACACAAGTGCTTGCCTACGAGCCACTCAAATGGACACTACGACTGCGCGAGGGGGGCGGGTCCGAAGGGAAGTTATTCGGCTATGAGCCCGACGAGGGGCACTTTTACAGGCGTGAGGCTGAAATCAAAGCACGAGCTACGGATTTGGCTATATTAATGACCCGGTTAGATAAGCCGCGTGTGCGTGAAAAAATCGCACGTACAGATATACAAATGGCTCGTTCTACTCGCAAGATCTCAGGTGGTCGCCGTCGTCGTGTTGCTCGCAAGTCTCGCAAGGCTGGTCGTAAGTCCCGCAAGTAAGGGAGCTGCGCTCCCTTAGACCCTAGCTCAAAGGGCGCTCCACGCTTTGCGTGTTGGGCCTTACAGGCACTACCGCCTTATAAGCTATATTATATAACTTTATAATTTAAACAACTACCTATAATAGCCCCAATTGTAAGACTTTTCAAACGTCTTACATTTGTAGCGCATTCCGCTCGTCCGCTTCGCTCATGACAATCTGGCATGAGTCTGCCTCGCGCCGCTTATAGCCCCCAGCTGCCGCCCCACCCCCATAAATGAACCGCTGTCTATGCTCTTCGTGCGGGTTATGCTCCTGGAGTGCGGCCCGATGTTTGGCCGTACCATATCCTTTATTGGTCGCAAAGCCAAAGCGCTCGGCCGTCACGGGGTCCCGAGCACAGAACTCACGGACCCAATCGTCGTGTGCTTCCTTGGCCAAGATGGACGCCGCCGCAATAGACAAGTAGGTAGCGTCCCCATCTATAATTGTATATACAGTGCCGGCCTCATATTTGCACGGTAAAGTTCCATCAATGAGCAGTCGTGTAGGCTTTACTTGCAAAGCTTCCACAGCTCGTTCAAAAGCGGTCTGGTTTGCCCATGTGACTCCATGTGCATCCAACTCCGCGGCCATAACAGTCCCTACACCCCAGGCAACGGCGAGTTCTTTGATTGCGGTGGCATATTCAGCACGGCGTTTTGGCGAGAGTTTCTTGGAGTCACGAAGTTTTGGTGCAAGGGTCCGCATTTTGTCCGACCAGGTTGCTTCTGCGGGAAGAATCACAGCAGCGGCTGTTAAGGGTCCCCAGAAACAACCCCGACCGGCTTCGTCTAGTCCTGCTTCTAGGATGTCGTCTTGGATATGGCGTGTGCGAAGTGTGATGGCTTGTGTAGTCATAGTGAGGGTGCTATTAGGGTGTGCGGGTTGGCCTCCTCAATTTTAATCGGCAGAGGTAGTAAGATGGACAAGGTAACACTATTACTAGGGATACTTATAGGGGTGGTTGTTGTGTTATATTTTATACCAGTGTGGCGTGATTTAGCACGCCCTTTAGAAGGATTTACTAGTTCATCATCTTCGTCTAGAGTGAAACCAGGCGGGTCTTCATCATCAGCTGCACCAGTTGCAGGGCCTATTGGTTCGTCATCGTCGTCAGCTGCACCAGTTGCAGGGCCTATTGGTTCGTCGTCTTCATCATTTTCTACACCATCTACAAATCAACCAGGCCCTACTTGCCCTCCCCAGCCAAATATTGAGGATGCTGTATCAAAGGCTATTACAAATATATTGGGGCGGGTTGGTGGCGGTGGAACAACACACAATAAGAAGCCTATGAATTTTGGTGCATCACCAACAAATGCATTTGGGACTGGAACACCATTAGCAGCACCTCCACTCAATATGGAGGCACTTATTACACTTTCAAAGAAGTTGATGGAAAATGGCGTGACCGCGGATTACACGTCTGTGCGTAAGGAATTTACGAACAAATATGGTGCGCAGACGATGTTACAGCCGACCGACTTTGCCAGTGCATTTTTGATTTATATGGAATACACGAACTTTTACACAAATTTCTACAATATACTTGACGATGCAAATAAGAATATATTTAGAAAGGCCCCGATTGACCAACAGGCCACGGCAATTTCTATGATAAATACATTTGGTATGGAAACAATGATTTACTTGCACCAGATGTTAGACCCGAATTTTGAGGCTGACTTTGGAGATGAGTATACTATGGAGGATAGTGATACTGGGGCTGGGACTTGTAAGGATAGCCAGGCAATTATTGACAAGTTGAAGGCGTGTTTGACAAGTAGTGATGTGAATTGCGTGCAGAAAGTGTTGAATGGTCTTGATGGTGCTGCAGGAGCAGGAGGTAAAGATGGTACCGCAGGAGCAGGAGGTAAAGATGGTGCTGCAGGAGCAGGAGGTAAAGATGGTGCTGCAGGAGCAGGAGGTAAAGATGGTGCCGCAGGAGCAGGAGGAGCACCACCCCCAGGAACAACACCTCCTGGCGCATCTTCCAGCTCATATAAATATGTACCTCTTCCATCTGCACCACCTGGTTCCTCTAGTTCTTACGGATTAGTCATACCACCTACACAACCAGGCTCTACAAGTAGCAGTAGTGGAAGTATGGCAGCAGGGGCAGGGACAGGAGCAGGGGCAGGAGCAGGTGCAGGAGCAGGTGCAGGAGCAGCTACAACTACAACTGTAAGTACAGGTACAGGGGATGAATGTGCAGATGGTGATGTAGAGGTTGTTGTGCAAATGCCACCACAACCCAAGGCCTCTCAATCTAGTTGCCCGGTTTGCGACGGTTCTGGCTGCAATCTCTGCTCTGGTACAGGTTCGCCAAGCCTTGGGCAAGGTATGAATTGGAACTATATTACACCTCAAGTGTCAAAATGCAAATCCGATGAGCCGATTGATATGCGGTGGGGATATTAAACTGTTGCATTTTGTCGCGTGCTCGTGCAACCCTAATAATACTATACGATGTGTTATTTCAAGAAATAATGGATCGTTTAATATAGAAGTATGTCGTCTAGCAATCCACGACTGATATCAAATTACACTACACCCGAAGTGTATGTTGTTGTTTTAGGAGATTTTGTTGATTACAATACTATAATAAATGAGCTAGTGCCACAATTTCCGCTTGGAACTCGTATTGCAACACCAAATGACATTAAATCTGAAAATGCAGCTGGTAAATTAACAGATGTGTTAGCAGTCCAAGGTATTATAGACTATAATGGAACGCCTGCGGAAATATTAGGCTTGCGTGAATTTCTTAGTAATGAAACTCAAGTAAGTATTATTGATGATTATACAATACCAAATTATATATATATATATTTATATGGTTTTAAACCATACAATAAAACACCAAATAATATTCAATATTATACAACTGAAGTTGGTGACCAATATTATACTTATATAGAAAACGTAACATTGCAAAATGTACCTACCACTATAAATATATTATATAACAAGACTAATATATATAGTAATGCTACACTAAAAATTGGTTCATCTAGTAGCTCAGCTGCTCGCCAGCAGCTTGCGTCGTCAAGTAGCTCAGCTGCTCGCCAGCAGCTTGCGTCGTCAAGTAGCTCAGCTGCTCGCATTGGCTCCTCAAGTAGTAGTAGTGGTTTTCCAAATAGTTTCCCCATTGAAACTACTTATTTTATACAAGTTGTAACTTCATCTACATCAGGTCCAACAACTGTAGCGCCAGGAATTATTAATTACATAAATACAAATGATTTTGTGGTTAATGGTGTGAATTACATAGTGATTAATAATAAAAATGTTAAAGTTGTGCTTGTACCAAGTGCGCAATGGGCTACTATATCAAAGGTTGTAAATGGCGTTTATTGGAATAACTCGCTGCATACAGATGGTCCAATATTTAAAAATGGGTGGGATGGAAAACCGGTTAATGCATTAAATGCGATTGATAGTGCGGCAACACAAGTTAATTTGACAAATACGTTTAATACAAACGTATCACCTATTGGATCATCTAGTAGTTCAGCTGTTGCGCGGCAACAGCTTGCGTCGTCTAGTAGCTCAGCTGTTGCGCGGCAACAGCTTGCGTCGTCTAGTAGCTCAGCTGTTGCGCGGCAACAGCTTGCGTCGTCTAGTAGCTCAGCTGTTGCGCGGCAACAGCTTGCGTCGTCCAGTAGCTCAGCTGTTGCGCGGCAACAGCTTGCGTCGTCCAGTAGCTCAGCTGTTGCGCGGCAACAGCTTGCGTCGTCAAGTAGCTCAGCTGCTCGCCAGCTTGCGTCGTCAAGTAGCTCAGCTGCTCGCCAGCTTGCGTCTAGTAGCTCAGGTGGCCTACCTGGAATTGGCTCGTCAAGTTCTTCATTTAGGGGTGTTGCATCATCCAGTAGTTCATTTGCAAAATTTGGCTCCTCCAGTTCATCTGCTGCTCGTATTGGCTCATCAAGTAGCTCAGCAGCACCAATTATACTTAGGCGTGTAGTAAGTGATTATACACAACCAGAGGTATATGTAATACAATTTAATGTAAATGTACTAATGAATGCAGAGTTTATACGTCAAATTGGTGAAATATTTCCTGGTGTAACGCGTATTGCATCTGTAACTGACGCTAAAAATGATGATGCAAATGGTATTTATACTACAACTATTCCAGCATGGGGTGGTGCTGCAAAAACCAGTACAGGTGCTTATATAGGCCCTGCAAATCCAACACAATTATTAAATGGTGACACATTACAAACAATACCAGGAGAACCAGCTGGTTCTATGATGTGGTTTTATGGTCCAAAACCACGTAAAACAGAACTTGCAAATATAGAATTTAAGAATGTAACAGTTAATAACACTATAACTGCAAGTGTAAAGCCAACAAGAATTTATGATAATGCAACGCTCGGCACAACAGTATATTATTCTGGTTATGAAAGGCCTAAAACTATTGGTAGCTCAAGCTCATCAGGCGCTCGCATTGGTTCCTCTAGTTCATCGGCAGCTCGTATTGGTTCCTCAAGTAGCTCAGCAGCTCCTATAATAGGTAGCTCAAGTTCATCAGCGGCTCGTATTGGTTCCTCAAGTTCATCGGCGGCTCGTATTGGTTCCTCAAGTTCATCAGCGGCTCGTATTGGTTCCTCAAGTTCATCGGCGGCTCGTATTGGTTCCTCAAGTTCATCAGCGGCTCGTATTGGTTCCTCAAGTTCATCAGCGGCTCGTATTGGTTCATCAAGTTCATCGGCGGCTCGTATTGGTTCCTCAAGTAGTTCGTCAAGTAGCAAACCACGGCTGTTATCAAATTACACTAAACCTGAAGTGTATGTTGTTAGGTTTGATAATTTTATTGATTACAATACTATAATAAATGAAGTAGTACCACAGTTTCCACTTGGAACTCGTATTGCAACAGCAAATGACATTAAATCTGAAAATGCAGCTGGTAAATTAACAGATGTATCATCATTACAAGGTGTTATAGACTATAATGGAACGCCTGCAGAAATATTAGACTTACGTGGATTTCTTAGTGATGAAAATCAAGTAAGTATTATTGATGATTATACAATACCAAATTTTTCAACATTATATTTATATGGATTGAAACCAATAAATAAAACGCCTGATGTAACATCATTTGATGCAATGTTAGGTATTTATCGTATATATAGTGAAAACATAATTATAAGTAATTTAAGTTTCCCTGTACAAATATATTACAATAATGGTAATATTTATAGTAATACAACAACTCAATTGGGTTCCTCAAGCTCATCAGCAGCTCGCATTGGTTCCTCAAGCTCATCAGCAGCTCGCATTGGTTCCTCAAGCTCATCAGCAGCTCGCATTGGTTCATCAAGCTCATCAGCAGCTCGTATTGGTTCCTCAAGTTCATCAGCGGCTCGTATTGGTTCCTCAAGTTCATCAGCAGCTCGCATTGGCTCCTCAAGCTCATCAGCGGCTCGCATTGGTTCATCAAGCTCATCAGCAGCTCGCATTGGTAGCTCAAGTAGTTCATTATGGAGTCCATTTGGTAGCTCAAGCTCATCGGCAGCTCGCATTGGCTCCTCAAGTAGCTCAGGAGCTCCTATAGGTTCATCAAGCTCATCAGCGGCTCGCATTGGCTCCTCAAGTAGCTCAGGAGCTCCTATAGGTTCATCAAGTTCATCAGCAGCTCGCATTGGTTCATCAAGTTCATCGGCAGCTCGTATTGGTTCATCAAGTTCATCAGCAGCTCGCATTGGTAGCTCAAGTAGTTCATTATGGAGTCCATTTGGTAGCTCAAGCTCATCAGCGGCCCGCATTGGTTCATCAAGCTCATCGGCAGCTA
>JACCDO010135838.1_pt1 | contig 13312 bp, 9 predicted proteins | sample 7446101 | NCBI WGS metagenome assembly JACCDO01 (sample SAMN15323440, study PRJNA562643) | freshwater metagenome | isolation source: river surface water | place: USA:Blue River Watershed | collected 2017-08-16
ATCAATTTTTATTTGTGAGAGAGATTTTTATTTGTGAGAGAGATTTTTATTTGTGAGAGAGATTTTTATTTGTGAGAGAGATTTTTATAAAAATCTCTCTTACACGAATAAGTTATGATTGGTGTTAATTAGAAAAGTCTTCAGACTTTTCTAACTCCCAATCAATTTTTATAAAATATGCCTTAGGCCATATTTTATCGCCGAAGGCGCATGTTAATAGTGAAATGTTAGGATTTTTAACAAAAAATTCTAACCTCCGATCAATTTTTATTTTATCACCATATGCGCATGTTAATTAATTTTTTTTATTAACGGCAATTGGGACTATATTAATCTTGATACCATTTTTTAATGTTTTTGATTCCATCCAATATTTCAAAATAGGTTGTGACGAATCTACTATTTCCTTGGGCATACATTTCAAAATAAATATAACAAATATCAATATAATTTTAGTATGTATTATTATCAATTTTTATTTGTAGGATAAGTTCTGATTTGTGTTCATTTTTCTAACGCCCAACTAATTTTTATAAATAGTTGCGCACTACCGTGGACATTTAATTATAATATTCCTTTGGAAATGCGCCTTCGGCGTAATAAATATTCTCTCTAGCGACACTCTTAAAATTGAGAGTGGACGGTACACAAATGATCAAATTAATGTTAAATCTTTCTGTTTTAATGTATAATTTATACTCATTGTTTCAGATAGAATATTATTAGCATAAATAGCATATGCGTTATGAATATCATTATTTTCCAAGGCTATATGATAATAATTTAAATTATCTAATTTATTAACAGAACCACATATATTACAATGAATTCCGAGAATTTTTTTATAGTTTTTTATATTATTTATTTTTTTATAAATATTTTCATCATATTTTTCATTTTTATATTGATCTATATCTTCAAATAATAATGAATGACCATCTGTAATATATAGATCTTTATTTGGTTTATTTTCTCCTAATATATTTTGTTTTACACATTTAATTTTATCTAAATTAAACGCCCAATAATGGCCTATATATTGTATCTTTTTATAACCTTCAGTTGTTACAACCAAATCATTTATTTTTAAATTCTGTATCTTTTCTTCTATTTCTTTATTATTTTTATAAATTAAAATAGTCGTATCATAAAAATAACATGACACACCGCTATTTGTTGAATTATAAATATATCCAGTATTAACTGCCGCATTTACATATTGCCCATTTACAGATATCTCAATCGCTTTCCATGTTCGCGGTGATTCTCTTGGTGTCCATGTAGTACCAGAATCATTTGATAGATATATCAAATCATTATTAGCACATGCAGCAATATATTGCCCATTCCCAAAGTTTGATGTATTTATACATGTCCATTGTTTAGTAACATCAGGTGATGAGATTGGTAATATAGTAAAAGTAACACCATAATTTGTTGATATATATAAATTACCTGGATTCATACAAGCATATACTTTACTACCATCGCTATTACATGTTATACTAGACCAACTACCCTGTATATTTCCATTATTTAAAGGTTCTGAACGATTTTGTATTCTAACAATATGACCATTTTCTTCACTCATATAAATATAATTTCCATCCGCAGAACAACATACTGAAAGAAATTTTCTATTTCCATCAAGTTGAGACCATGTATTACCCCCATCATTTGATACATGTGGTTTTCCATTGTACGGACAGGCGCACAATTTTACACCATCATTAGATACTGCTATACATCTCCAATCTCGTATTGAATCTTTCGGTGCCCAGCTAGCACCACTATTTGTTGATACATAAATATATCCGTTACTAACACATGCGAAAATTTTACTACCATCGCTAGAAATTGCAATATCAGACCAATTCATATTAGTATTTATATTATTATTCGCATCATTAATAAGAGTCCAAGTAACACCATAATTTGTAGATTTATACATTCTACCAACTGTCACACACGCATATGATATTTGCCCTGATTGAGATATTGCCAACGCATTCCAATTCACATTAACACCTGTTTGTGTCCAGGCCATTAAAATAATTTATATTATTTAATAAAAATTGATCGGAGGTTAGGATTTTTATTAAAAATCCTAACATTTACGATTAACATTTATAAAATATGCCTAAGGCATATTTTATAAAAATTGATATGATTTAAGCATAAACACTAATCTTTATAATAATGTTCCTAATAGATAAATATAAAAATGATATGATAATGCCATCATATGATTTAATGATGAATTTATTAGATAGTTTAGATATACATACAAATATATATAGAAATATTTCAAATGTTGTGAAAGAATCTCCAAGTGAATTTAAAAAAATCATAAATAGTATAGAACATGGTGAATGGAGATATGCTAATTTACCTCATATGATAATTTATGGTCCTGATGGATGTGGAAAAGAATTTATATTGGAAACTTTATTACAAAAGATATTTACAAAGAAAAGTGTTGAATTACAAGAAATAGAATATACTATTAATGGCTATAGTAATACCAAAACAAAAGTATTAATTAAACAATCAAAACATCATATTATGATTGAGCCAAATAATAATGGTTTTGATAAATATTTAATACAAGAAATAATAGAAGAATATGCGCAAAGTGAGATATTAAATATTTTAAAATATAAACAATTATACAAAATAGTTGTAATAAATCTAATAGATAATTTATCATATTATGCCCAAGCTTCGTTAAGACGAACTATGGAAAAATATGCTCACAATTGTAAATTTATATTTATATCAAATCAATTATCAAGAATACATGAGCCATTAAAGAGCCGTTGTTTAATGGTTCGTATCCCGAAACCATCAATAATAAAACAAGTATCAATAATATTAGATATTGCGATGAGAGAGAATATCAAATTATATAATCAAGATGTAATTGAAATTATAAATAAATCAAATAATAATATCAATAAAATATTTGGATTTTTGGAATTAAAAAAATATAATGCGCCAATTGGGGATGATTGGACAAATATAATATCATTATTAATTGATAACATAATTGATAAAAAGAATTATAATACTAAAAATTTCCAAGAATTAATAACAAACATTAGAAATACAATATATCCACTTTATATTACAAATATTGATTTTCATATTATTATCAGACAAATTATGATTACTTTTAAAACAAAGATTAAAGATAATAAATTATTGTTTCAAATTATTGAAGAAACATCTAAATTTGAAAATAGAATTTCACAAGGCACAAGACATATTATACATTTAGAAGCCTATTTATTAAAAGTTATTCAAATATTAAATATTTAAAATATCGGTTAATTTATATATATAATGAATAATATAGATGTTAAAATAAACATGTTATATGACTTCACCTATTCTAATTCATTTAAAGGTGATATAAAAGAAGTAAACATTGATATAAATAATATAACAATGGATGATATTAAAATTAAGTACAAAGGTGATAATTATGATGATATGGTGAGTGAATTATTAGATGGCAAATTAAGGAAAATTGATTATTCTGATATGATGAAAACATTAGTTTTAAAGAAATATACAGATGGACTGTCCATTTTATTATTCATTACACCATATCATAATGAAGAAGAAATTGATCGTATGGATAGTATGAATAATAATGATGCTTTATTTTCATATATTCTTAGTAGATTAGTATTATCAAAAAAAACAAAACATATTAGTCTACCAATAATGAATATTGATGTAAAATTTAATCAATTGGCAGATATTATTAAACAAAATCCTGAATTAGTTGGGGAAGACACAGAAACCGAACAACTAATGTTTTCAGTTAGAGCAAAAGAAGGGTTTTTTAAATCATTTACTTTAAGTGAATTTATTAATTTAGATGAGTGTGATATACAAAAATTATTATTTCAAGTAATTCATACATTAGCTGTTTTACAAAAAGAATATCCAGGATTTAGACACAATATGTTAAATTTATTTAATATATATGTTTATTTAAAAAAATCAAGTAATACGGTTGATGTATATGAATTTGAAGGTAAGAAATATTATGTAAAAAATAATAATTTTGATATTAAAATTACAAATTTTATGTATTCAAATATCCCTTCATTATATGGTGTAAATAAAGATGACGCAAAAGATATACCTTTATTTGATAAAAATAATGATTATTTTGATTTATATTATTTCTTACATAATTTAATTAATATGAAAAAAAATATTGATGATAAAACAAATGAGTTTCTTCAAAAAGTTATACCAGAAAAAAATAAAAAGTTAACACAACTTACTAAAAATGAAGAGTTAGTCACACCAAAAGAATTATTAAATGATAAATATTTTGATGATTTCCATCACAAGATTGAATCAAAAGAAGAAGATATGTCATCTTATTATATGTCTCGTAAAATAAAAGATAGTGAAATGAGTGGTGGCGCGACTATCTATAAAGTACCAGGAAAGAAAGTTTATAATGATCCATTTATTTCAAATGAACAACGTAGAGTATTTAAAATGAATAAAGATCAAGGCAAAAACATAGAACCAACCCAAACAGATAAACAAGAATTACAGGAAATGACGACATTTAATCCCAAAAAAACAACTATTGCCAAACAAGAAATATTCACTAATCCAAATTATATTAGACCTAGAAAAATAAAACCACCTCCATCATGGGATCCAAGTTATAAAGAAATTCCAGTTGATAATGTACCGATGGCAACTGATATGACAGAACAACCTATGGATAATATACCAATGGGTGATAATATTCCAGATATGCCTATCGTTGTACCCCAAGGAAAAATACATTATAAAGAAGGAGATAAGGTTATCACCAAAAATAAAGATTCACTTGTACCGCAAGGAAAAATACATTATCAAGTTGGAGATAAGATAATAGAAAAGCACAACAAAACAGATACTACTGTTCCACAAGGGAAAATACATTATAACCCAAATAAACCCAAACCAGATTACATCCCTAGACAGGATTATACCCCCAGACAGGATTACGCACCTAGACAGGATTATAAACCAGATTACATGCCCAGACAGGATTATAAACCAGATTACGCACCTAGACAGGAGTATAAACAATATGATAAAACTAAATATCCAGAATCAAGACAATTAAGGCGTGATAGTGAAATGACCGAAACTGATACTAAACAAAAATATTATAAACAGACACAGCAACCTAATATAACAGATTATCCTGTATTAGCAGAACAAAAAATATATCAGACACCTGGCATGATGGGACCCGGTGCGATGCCTCCAGGTGCGATGCATACTCATCCTCGTTATGGTGGACCATCATGGGTACCAATTGATAATATGATGTCCTATCCACCAAACTTCATACCTGAAAGTCCAAATTATTTCCCTTATGCGGTGCCTTTAAAGAAACCAAATGAAATACCTTTACAAAAGATTTATAATATTAATCTTGGTAATCCTGGACAAAATATGTCAGCCTTAAATAATATTTTTGAAGATTCACTCCCAGGAGATCCAACAGTATATACAATGGCGAGTATATATGAAAGAGATATGATAATTAAATCAATGAGGAATTCTATTATAAAACATCACGATGGCGAAGATATGACAGTACAAGCTGGACCAAAATCTTTAATGGAATATATTCGTATATTACATTTCAATCCTTATAATTTAGGTAAGAACCCGTTTAGTACTATACCTAGAAATTTCCTTATATATAGCGGTGCTTATCCAATTAGATATAATAATGATACTGGATATATTGAAATTGCTAGTCAATCAACACCAGTTAATATTAGAATATATAATTTATCAGAAGTAGATTATAAAATAAATAATTTATCAGGAAATATAACAGATCTTGATAGTGATGTATGGCGCGAAGTTAGATTTTATAAATATATCAGAGAGACATTACATAGAGATAAAATTTGTCCAAATTTCATATCCTATATATTATATAAACTTGATTTAATATCAAGAATAAATTATGATGAATTAGATAAAATTATTACAACACATATAACATATGATGCCAAATTAAATGGTATTCGTAGTTTAGATAAAATTAATAGTTTATTAAGTACCAATAAAGTATTAAAAGAATTCATTGATTCATTAAAAAGTAAAAACCCACAATTAACTACATCTGGTAAAAGTTTAATAGTTTTAACAGAAGCACCTACGTCTAATATTATTACTTGGGCTAGTCCAATATATGAATATAAGAATGCGGTTAAGAGAATGATTTCAACGGGAGAGCATACACCAGAACAATGGCGAAGTGTCTTATTTCAATTATGTTACGCATGTGCTGTGTTAGAGGAAAAAAATATTTCTATAAATAAATTTAGTTTACAGAATAATGTATTTATAAAAGATTTATTTAGTGATCCAAATAATGTAGGTCATTGGGTATATCGTGTTGATAATATAGATTATTTCGTTCCAAACTATGGATCTATTGTTTTATTAGATACACGTTTTGTTGATAATGATAGCGGGGATATGAGTTATAGACTTAAAGGTCCAATTTTTAATGAGACAGGTAATATAAGTAATATACGCACAGAATTAAATAAGATGATTGATATTACTAATTTAAAAAATCTAGGCACTGAATATGAAATGGTTGAACCTCCAAACGATATATTAAATTTAATCAGTAAGATAAATACTAAATTAGGATCAAACAAGATTAAAGATATATTACCAACATGTTTCCCTGAATATATTCATAATAGAGTTGGTACATCGTTAACAAAATCAGAATATGATATGATTTCGCAAAATACCATAGCAAAATATAAACTGGGTGATATTGTTGTATATCAATCAAGATATGATGAATATAAATGGGGTATATTGAAAAATATTAATAATGATAAACAAAAAACAATTATATTAAAGAATGGTAATGCGATAGAAGAAAAAACAGTATTTAACCATACTCTGGTTGATTATCCTGATTCAAATAATTTACAACAATCATCTGAAAAGAATTTTAGATTAAATAAAGATTCATTAATTGATAACTATAGATTAAATTGAATTACTCCCGATATCAGTTAATAACGGACCAATTCTATAATAAAAATAATTAACTTTAATTATTTTTATTAAATTCAGGTCCGTAAGTGTTTGAGATAGGGAGTAAATTAATTATATAAAATCTATAATAATATAATGTTACAATATAATGAATATATACCTACTGACAGAGAACGTGAATTTGTTGGTAATATGTTAAATATTGAACCGAATGATATATCATATATATTTTTCAGTGATAAAAATATAAATTATTTAAATGAAGAATTAATTAAATCAATTATGAATATGACATTAGAAAGATATGGTAAAAGAATTGGTATACAACCACAGAAAAGACATCATATGTTAACAATAATGAGACATATTTATTTTAAGAATATAAGAAATACATTTCCTGCAAATGATGAAGTAAATATGTTAAATAAAGAAGTATTAAGACAAACAGTCCCTACTGTGATGCGTGAATTAATAGCATATATTAGATATATAAATGATTATAATAGTATAGTACCATCACCTCGCCCTGAAAGTGATAGTAAGAAACAAGGTAATACAGGGCCATTTTCTAAAATGTTCAGTTTTTAAATATTTGAGCACTAGCACAGAGGTTGATCGAATATTTAAATGACAACGGTTTTTTAATTAACTATTTAATGAAGAGTTAATTAAAATAAGTTTTATTGGTATTACCATGTGATTTCTTTTACATAATGAGAGAGGGAGGGGTAATAAAATCGGTCTTAGCACTCTGAAAGATGTAAATAACACCTTGCTTTGACAGTTTATCTTTAATATCCGTCTCAGTTTGTTGTGTAAATACACCACCGGTTCTTGGGGAATAAGTACCTGTTATTGTTGCTGATGCGGCCGCCATATCAGCAGATCCCGAGAATACCCCTGAAGTAGTATTTTTGAATAATTTAGTGGGGTTATATTCATAGTAGATAGTGGTATCCTTCTTTCTTGTGACGGCATATGATCCAATGGCATAATGAACTCCGACATCTCCATCGCCTGAATAATCAGCGTTTAATTTTTCTTGAGTTTCAACACAAACAGCACTGCTGAAATTAAAATTATCGCCATTAATGACAATCGATTTATCCCAGTTGATTGGTACGGTATTAACACGTTCAAAACCAGCGACAGTTGCAGGAAGACGTAATACATTCATTCCTGCTACAGTTAATCTGACGGCTCTGCGATCAACAAAGAAGACTACAATTTCACGGGAATATAAAACACTTATACTGCGATTAACAATGATATTTCCTTCAATGAATTGTTGAGTGTTATTAAGCGCCGTATTTAAATCAATACTCTTGGATAATTCTGTTTCCGGTTTACCCGCTCTTCCTTCCGCAGCTCTTATATCATCTAATGATCGTTGTAAAGGACGAACGTTAATCATAGGAATGGAGGTTACAAGAGGGCGGATAGCATAAGGATTATTCATGTGGAATAATTGAACTTGGGGGATGGTAGCGACAACGGTAGGACGGTAGGAGAAAGCAGAGAAGAGACGTTTAATGATGGTACCATCGTGACGACCATAGACAAGATCAGGGTTATCATATCTATTAAGACGGCAGACATCAACAGATGTTAAGAATTCGCGTAAAGAGGGATTGAAGAGCTGACCATTGCGGAGGTGAAGAACGGAATTCCATAATTGATTTTGGAGATTGCAGCGGTGGAGGAGATCGCCAACAGGTGTACGAGTATCACAAACAACGTCATTGGGATCAGTAACAAGGTTGTAGAAAAGTTCATAGTCGGGGCGAGTTGTGAGAGGAGTGCGGTTGTAGCGCGATTTAACAATACCAGCAATGTTACTGTAGAGGAAGTGGTGTTCAATTGTCTTGATCTTGGGAGTGAAAAGAGCAACAACAACAGGGTGAACGTGATCAGCAGGGTTCATACGAGTGTTATCAAAAACAGCATTTAAGGTTTGCGTATCATGACCCTCCCATTGAATGGCCTGGAGGATAACCTGAGAATGGAGTTGCTTGGATGCTTCGTAGAGCTTAAGGATTTCTTGTAAATTACGAGCATCGGCGTCGTCAACATTAAAATAGTTATCAACACCAGTGGTGGCATTGCCAAGAACCTTCATAAGATTGGTGGTGCCACTGAAGACTTCATTTGAACCATTGCCAGAAAGTTCTTGTTCATAGATGCGTTGAAATTCGCTGAATTCCGCTTCAGTTAAACCGTGCTTCTTGGCGTGGAGGCGAGCCTTCATGAGAAGTTGGTGGAAGGGAATATTAGATAATTGGTACTTGGTTCTAACCGCTTCGGCGAATTTCTTAGCCGATTTAAGGATAGAGCTGTGACGTTGAATGAGAACATCTTGAATCTTGTTAACAAGATCTTCATCATTGTAACGGGAGCGTAAAGCTAAAATTGCTTGGTTTAATTGGGCAGGGGACTTATTTTCAAGTTTCATGAGGTTGGCGACTTCCATATCGACAACATTTCCTGATCTGGATGCAGTTCTGCGAGACATATATAACAATATTGAGAAAATAAAATATATATTTTTAAACTTAAAATTTCTAAATAATTTTTTATATATTTTTTTAAAAATATTGATTTTTATATAGTTTTTAAAGATAAGTTTATATATTTTAATTAATGGAGTTAAACAGCCAATGGATTAATAAATGGAGACCAGATGATATTTCAGATATAATTGGGAATAAAAGTTCAATTAGTAAAATTGATGAATGGTTAGCGAAATTTGATAAACATAATAATAATACAATAATATTAAGTGGCGCTCATGGTATTGGTAAAACATTAACAATTGAACTGCTATTAAAAAAATATAATTATATGGTTAAAGTAATTCACCCGGATGAAATTAAAACTTTTAGAAATGATTTGAACTTTGACGAATATTATAATTTTAATAACAGTGTATTTTCAAAATTTAAATGTAAGACATTTAAAAATATTAAAATTGCGATTGTATTTGATGAGATTGAATCAATAAGCCTAACAAGTGAGAAAAAATATATAATCAATATATTTAAAAATAATGCGAAAAATAAAAACTTTCCATTAATATTTATATCAAATACAAATCATAGTAAATTGTTAAATGATCTTAAAAAATACTGCCCAGAAGTAAAATTTTATTCACCATCAACTTATGATTTAATAAAGTTTATACAAAAAATATGTACAAGTGAGAAAATTCAAATTGAAACAACAACATGTCTTGAACAATTAATATTATTTTCACAATTTGATGTGAGAAGATTAGTAAATTTATTACAAGAATATAGTTATAATTTTAAAATATTAAATAAAGAAAATATTACAAAATTTATTGAAAATTCAATTGAAAAAGATACTAGTATTGGATTATTTGAAGCATCTCAAGAATTATTAAATTCATCTTCAACTTTTGAAAATACTTTTAAATTATATGAAATTGAAAAAGTTTTAATCCCACTTATGGTTCATGAGAATTATTATAAAAAAGTTATTTCAATTAAAAATAAAGCATCTTTTGAAAGCCAATTAAATGATATGGTTAATATTAGCGAATCTATATCTATTGGTGATAATATTGAAACTAGTATTTATACTGATCAAAATTGGTATTTACAAGATATACATGGTTTTCATACATGTTATTATACTTCTCATATAGCTTCAAAATGTGTAAAAAAAATAACAGCATCTGAAATAAAATTCAGTGCTGATTTAAATAAAACATCACTAAAAAATATAAATAAAAAGAATATATCAAATCTAGAGAAAATAATTGGGAATAGATCAATTGATGAATTATTATTATTATGTAAATTAACAAATCATATGATTTCAACAAAACAATCAAATAAAATAATTCAAATATTAAAACAGTATAAAGATGATTTTGATATTAAAGATTTAGAATTATGTTTAAAAATAGATAAAACAACAGATTTTATAACTTTAACAACAAAAGAGAAAAAAGAAATAAATAATATATGTGAAATTAATAATTAATATAAAATTTTCTATTCATTTATATAATGGATATGATTGATATTATTCTTTTGTTAATTTTAGCCTATATTGTTGGCTTAATGACAGGCAAAAAATGTTTTGGAAAAGAGAACTTTGGAAAAGAAGGTTTTATTAATTTAGATAATTCTCGTAAAATAGAATTAACAAAATGCTGTAAAGATTGTTATTTTAAACCTGATTTCTTAAGAACAGAATGTGAAGAAAATAAAAAGAAAGCTTTTGAAGAATTGAGTAAACAATTCCAAGAAACATACACACAAGAACAATATTATAAATTATTAAGCGATTTAAATATACTAAAAGATGTTACCAATTATAAAACATCATTAGAATATAATGCGAAAAGGGATGAGCAAATCACAACTAATGAAAAAATGACAAATGAATTAATGCAGAAAATAATAAAGGACGATAGAGATGAAGTGAAAGGATACGATCTTTTACAATATGCCCCATTTAAATAAAATATAAAAGTTATATTTATATAAATAATTTTCTAATTATTTATATAAATGAATATATGCGTTATGATTGAATTAAAAAAAGAATATATGTCCCAATTAAATCACATTCTTGCTCCTGTAATTCTAGAAGGATTACAAAGTTTATATGATGATGCTAAAAAAATATCCAAGTCTAAAGAAGATAAAAATAATGTATTAAAAAATTTTCAAAGTTTATTAAAACGTATTCCAATATGGGAATCAAGTTTAATAACAGCTGAATTAACAAGAATATCATCCAAATTAAAAACATATGATTGGTATGTAAAATTAATTCAAACTATATTTCAGATGAATTATGTTATTTATGATATGGAATTATCTGAAGAAAATAAGAAAGAAGTAAATTTAAGTAATTTTATTCATAATATATATATTGAATGTGCGCGTGAATTTTGGATGGATCCATTTTTATTTTATCATGAATACTCTGCTTGTGAGCAAAAAAAGAATTATTTAGAAATTATTAAAAAAATACATTGTGCTATTGAAATGACATTTCGTTTAATGTTACCAATGAATATGATATTAACTAAATTCTTAGATAATTATAAATCTAATATTAAATCTGCTGAATATACAAATATTTATGATATGCCATTACTTTTAGAAAAAATACCGATTGAAAAACAGAAAGAACAAGTTGGTGGCATGGCTACACCAGATCAACTAATCCCACAATTCAACCCATTAATGAATCCACAAATGATACCCCAAATGATGCCTCAACAAATGATACCCCAACAAATAATACCCCAAATGCTCCCACAACAAATAATCGCACCAAACCCAGTACAGGAATCTGGATTTATTCCAGTGTCAAATAAGATTGTTCCCGAACAACAAAATATACAAACTGGTGGTGATGAAAATATAAATGATAAAATATTAAATATTATTAATAAAAATAATTTATTAACAGAATCAAATGATAATAATCATTTTACAGTAAATAATCACTCTGCAGTTAATGCGCCGATGATGACAGGCGGAGTAGTACCACAACAAATAAATCCAATTGTTGTACCAGTTGTATTACAACAGCCAACTCAACAAACAGATAAGCGTTCTTCTTCAACATTAAAAAGAATAATTCATGAATCAATAAATCAATCACATCATACCGCATCACGAAGCAATTCAGCAAGTGAAATCAAAAATAAATTATTAAAAGAATTAGATACTGAATCACATGCTTATGCTGCAGAGGAAAACGCTGATAATTATCAAGATGTATTTTCAAACAGTGAAGCGAAGAATACAGTAAATACAAATGAAAAGATAGAGAAAAAATCAAGAGAGAAATTTTTTAGTAATTATCTAAATATTTAAAGAGTATAAGAAGGCATCAATTTATCAATAATAGCATAACCAATTGAAATAATAATAGCAATAATAATAATATCATCATCATTTAATTTATGTTGTGGAACATATCTGATGGCGATGATAGAAATTAATCCAATTAAAATATATTTTATAATACGATTCCTTATCATTATTATAATATATATTATAAATTCTTTAATAATATATATATATATATAATGGGTTTAGAGATTGATAATAAAATTGAGGTTATAATAATATTGATACTTGCGGTTATAGTAATTATATGGTTACAATATCCTGAGATAAAAGAAAATGAAGATGAACCAAAAATAAAAAAAACATATGAGGATAATACTATACCATTATATTTAAGA
>JACCDO010071531.1_pt1 | contig 13310 bp, 3 predicted proteins | sample 7446101 | NCBI WGS metagenome assembly JACCDO01 (sample SAMN15323440, study PRJNA562643) | freshwater metagenome | isolation source: river surface water | place: USA:Blue River Watershed | collected 2017-08-16
AGTGAGACTAAAGTACCAGTCGGCAAACGGCAGATCCTCCTCGGCCCCACTCGCTTCGTCGGGTTGGCCAAATGCTGCAACCATTCTATTCAAACTTAATAACAAGGTGAGTTTGGCATATGTACGCTGGATAGGGCTAACCCAATCTTGGCTGTTGATGCGACGTGCAAGATGGGACATGGCGCCAGGAGAAGAAGGAGAACTTGGAGTGCTCGAGACCCGTTCCTCGCCACTGAAATTCAGAAAAGCAAACCACGTTGGCCGTAACCACGGTGGCATCAACCGCATTACTTCTTCTGGACTTAAAGGCTCATATTGTGGAATAGAGACATCCACTGGTGGATCAGGGAAAGCCCCGGCAGGTGCTGCGATTGCATTGGCTCCGATCGGACGGGCATTCAAGCTTAGATGTTGAATACGTGGCAAGTCATCATCAGACTCTGACAAATGATCTTGTGTATTATAGTGGTCCTTGCTCTGAGCTGGCTGTAAAGTTGCAGATGCTTTGGAGTCCGCTTCATTCAAATCACTCATTCCGCGGAGATCATTGCTGTCTTTGACTGATGCAGAAGTGTTTTCTGAAAAACGTTTCGCATCTGCTTCCATCATCGACATCTCCATAGCCGCTTTTTCCACACTCAGGGACGAAGCATTCTCCCCAGCTAGCATACCAGGACGATCGCTGCGTCGATTGCGCTTGCCTCCGCCCTTCTTATCTCGCTTCTTCGCTTGTTGTTTTTTCTTTTTTAATTTTTTCTTTAATTTTTTTCGTTGTTCAGAATTTAATGTTGCATCCGCATTCAATTGTTTTGTGAGGGCTTCGATCGTTACATGCACGTCCCCGTCGCTAGACACTGTCTTTTTCTTCTTCTTCTTTTTCGAGCCTCCACCTCCAGTAGCTAATAAATTTGCTATCACTTCTGGGGCAGGTACCGTCGGCGGTCGGGCCACCAACAAGTTCTCCGGCTTCAGATCTGTATGTATGATTTGGCAATGACGATGTAAGAAGTCGAGCCCTACGCAGATTTGTCGAGCCATTCTTCGCACGATGTCTATGGGTATACCCTTGTAATCATATTTCTTTATGACTTCCAATAAATTCTCACCAAGCATCTGGAACACCATGCACATGTGAGTCCCATGCGGTCCGGTGTGATCAAAATGGTCAAGTAGCAAAACGACTGATGGGTCATAGTTCTTCCCAAACTCTTGGAGCACTTTGTCACTTCGTGCTGCGGTCGATGCGCTTTTCAACAATTCTATTTCATCTATTGCAGATTCACGATAATGTGGGGCACTCTTCTGAATTTTCAAGGCAACAAATTCAGGAGTGGGATACGGCCCTAGCTTGTGTTTCTTGTCGTGCACCATCCATACTGTAGAAAAATGACCCCAGCCGAGCTTTTGTACGATTGTATATCTCGTATGATAACGTTCTCCAATGTTGACTGGATGATACCCTCCAGGTCGATAGCCGTCCTCACCTTCATCACCCCCATCATCTGAATAATCTTCGTCTGACTCTTCGTCCTCATTCTGAAGATCCGCTTGTCCGTCTCCTGATAAATCTTCGGCAGCACATGCAGACGAAACAGTCTTTGCAGATGCTTTTGATTCTTTGTCTTGTTTTCCCTCAGATTTGGACTCTGCTTTGCTATCCGCATTACCCGATGCCTTCTTTGTTGTCTTCTTTTTGGGCGCAGGCTTTTTAGGAGCTTCTTTTTGAATAGTTAAAGTCTTTTTGCGCCTCTTTGCGGTATTGGCTTTGGCCCCGGCTGCAGCTCCAGCTGGCACGGTCTTCGCCGTTCCTGACATTATTACCGATTATAAAGTGAGTTCTCAAGAAGAACTAAATACAATTGTATTTTTAAAATTTCTTCGAAGCGTAGCTCCTATGTTCCGAACAACACGCTCTTTGAGCGCGGACGAAGTATTTTGATTGTCATCGTGTGGGGCAGCGAGAGATCCCTTCGAAGAGGGGATCTCTCGCGACGTCCGGTCGACAACAAATCATAAGAAAAAGAAAGAGAAAATTTGAAGGAGAACGAAGTGCGGAATGCAACGTAAATTACTTTTCTAAGATTAAAATTAGCATATTGCATTATATAAGCTATAGAATCTGTTTAAAGTATTTATTTGACTTTTATTCCTTCAGTCCTTCAAGTGTAACCGGGGGGGATCCACTGAAATCGTAATTAGATTAACACCATTTGTCAAATCACTAAATATATATAACATGGTCAAAGTACTAGATCATACGTCTCATGAAGCATATCGCTTCAAGACGATTGATACAGTTGATGGAGCGTTGGATGAAGTGTCTCAACTTGGAGAAGAATTTGCACAATTCGTTCAGCAAAAAGCCTTTGAATGTAGCCTAGAAATGTCCCAGGGACTTAATGCCCCTACGAAGGAGCCTTTAAAAGACTACCCAGCCTTTCGCAAGAGCATTTTCGAAGATACAAAGTACATTCCAGCTCTAGCGAACACGCACCTTTGCTATGAATATGATGCACAATTCAAAGAGATGAACAAGCATTGGAGTCGTGCTGGGAAAAAGTTCAGTGATGAACCTCGCTTGGGCAAACCTCCTTTTAGCGCAAACAACGGTCCTAAAAAACCTGAAGAATTTCCTCATTTTAATGAACGAGAGGTTAAGGTTTTCGGTAAAGAACGTCAGATTCTACCCTTTTCAACCAGCAAAAAGTATACCGCCCCACATGATCGCTGCACTATTCCCTATAAACCCACGCCAGATGAAGCAGCGTCACATTTGGGACCTGGGGCCTATCCTGTCGCTGACCCGTGGAAAGCGCGGTCGGGGGATGGAAACATTGTAGGGACTGTGGCCTTCATCTCTGAGGCAAAGAGTCGAGGAGACACATTGAGTGATGAATACAACTTATTTAAAGAAGAACCTACGATGATTCCTCACAAAGCTAGCGCCCGTCAAGCCCATCAAGCGTTGACGGGCTCCCCTACGCGTGCAAAGACCCCACAAGACTTCTCCCGTGTGGTAATTGACAGAGCGCTTGCGGAGCAGGCTCTCCCTGCAGGAAATCGCAGTGCTATGTCTAGTAGTAGCTCTAGTCGCCGACCGCAGACTACATCTGGAGTTTTCCGTGGTACAAATTATGGTCCTGACCTTCGATCGTCGGTGGCTGATCAGAATGCCTCCAGCTTGTCGCCCTCTTTACAAGAGAATGCGGTTAGCAATGCTGTGAGCGAAGTAGAACATGGACTGGGTACTTCTTCTTCACGAGTGACTACAAATACTGCCAATAAACGTCCACCAGCGGGTACCCGTGCGCAATTAAAAGACCTGCAGGTCATGACAACCAGTCTACACAGCGATCCTTCTTTCTATAAATATCTTACAGAATCACGTATTAACAATGTCAAACCCGGTACCTCTCCTATTAAATATAAAGGGAGTCGTGGAATTCTTTCGCGCATGCCAGGAATGTCATTTGGTAACGGAAAGCTAGGTAAGTCTGCCGTCGACATATCCACCGGCAGCACAGGTGCCGACAAGAAGTTTCGTCGTTTGCAACTTCCAAGTGGTGAAACTTTAATTTACGAAACCAATAAAGATAGTAATGCTAGCAATATGCCTCGAGGTGCTAGGTTTACTAGCAATTGGGACCAAACGGGGGTTTTTGCTGAAAAAGATCCCTCCATCCGTGTGGCGGCTCAACCCATGGTACTCGATGAGCATCCCGTAACTCGTCTGCGAAACTCACCCAACTCAAGTCCTGCACCGAGTCCTAGCGGCAGTCGTAATGGTACTCCACATGGCAAAACTAAAGTAGACAAGAAAAATGTAGCTCTACCCTTACCTGGGCCAACCGGTGTCATTGCTCGCAACGGACCCATATACGTGACGCGCACACGCCCTGCGAGTGCGAATGTAGCCGTTGCATTGCCTGCACCACTTTCTTCCCCTAAAGTATATCCTGGATATCGTGAATGGCGCCCTCCTATGCCTATTGAGCGCAAACACTTATCGTTGAGCGCTAATTGTATGCCTGCAGGAATTCCTATGGTCGACATGCCTACGTTCAGTCCTCCGCCAAAGCTCATTCAATCCATGATTAATGATTTTCATGAAGAGCATGCTCGCATGCCTAATGTAAATACTTTTACTCGTAAAATTTCCGAACCTGTGTTTGGCCAAGATCCTTTGGGTATGGCCACAGCGAAAGGCAACGGGCCCGCTCTTAGTAACTACAGTGCAGCCTTTGATTTCAACAATAGCAGCGTATCTAGTTAGTTCGTGCTGATTAATAAATGATGTAGATTTTTTCTTGAGTGTAATTTAATTGTAATTTTCGTTATGTTACATTTCGCAAAACATTGTGTTGCTACTCCGCGAGCTGTGTTCACTCCAGTACACCTTGTTCTAGCTGGATACATCAACCTACTTCTTCATGATGTGACATTCTCAGAATATACTCCAGGTATGCTATTAAGGTGCACTATCAGTGTATCATATATACTGCATATATGCTGTCGCTACTAATCGACTCTACTTTGATCAAACAAATGTACACATTCCACAACTTAGCTTTCATTGAGAAAAATAAGTAAACTCTGGCCTATTTCACTGGAGAGCCAGCCCCGTGTGGATCCACTTCCAAAGACTTGCTTCTGCTGAAGTCACCATCTTCTGTAGATCCAGTTAAATGGTCCTTGCTGGCTAATGTTCCAGCCTTTCTTCGTTGCCTACGTTGATAGTAGTAAATGCCACCTATCAGGAGTAGTGCGGATAGGGCAATACCAACGATAACACCAATATATTCCTTAGGGTCACTTAAATTGAATAAGTAGCTTCCCTGATCACTAGGTGCAGTAGGAGTGGGTGCTGAAGCTGGCGCTGGGGTGGGACTTGGGGGAGGCGTAATCGGGCACCAGTAGCATTTACTCCCACCGGATCCAGCGCAAGGGTCCTTGAGGTAGCATGGCTCAACACCGGCTATAATATCAACAAATGCATTCAGCAACCCTGCATTCTGTGTACATAATGCTCCACCCCCTCGCTTCTCTTGTGAACACATACGGTTAATGTCTCCAATGCATGCCACTGTACTGTGAAACACCGTAGGGTTGCCAATTTCTGTGGCTTTAGCGATACCCCATTTACTGTGATCCTGCGTGTTATCCCAATCGTTGCCATCTGGCATTTGAATTCGAGCGACCTCGTAAATGTCGTATGCTTCGTTGGACTTCTTGTCTGGAAAGCTTGAATTGACAGCGCAAATAGAAGACATCGCACCTCCGCTACCCGATATCCAAGTCTCCACATACATAGGTGTCTTGTAATATGGCGCCACCAAGTCATCCCAAAGATCCATATTCCATGCTTTGCTTTTCGCGAATTGTATGTATGGCACACCGCCCAAACTCGTCAAATCATTGGAGGCGGTCAAATTAGTTATGTGAGTCTTTGAAATAAGCGCATGCATCCAATTTTGTTGCTTTTCAAGATTAGAGGGCATGTTGCTGGCATAAATGTAAGGATAATTTATGCGCATGGTATTGGCAGCTTGATTTACTGATGCAGCAGATAATGTCACACACGCCATACTTTGTGCATACTTGTAACTTGGAAATATACCTGGCGTATTATTCAGTAGAGGACTGTCTGGCCAGTTAGGCATGGAATGCGTGAGCCAGAAACCTTGTGTACCATCAGTGACTAATATTCCTTTTGAATGTGCGTATGTCGAGCTTGGAGTATAATCACCTGGAGGAGCATCGTTGTAAAGTACGTAGGCCATGGAGCGATTCCCAGGCACGTCATAGAGGGGCGCTATTGTTGCCATGATAGCACCTTGAACTGTTTGTGAAACAGTATATTTACTCAGCTTAAATAAATCTGTTGTGTCATCGTAATAATACATGGTGTCATTATTATTCCCCTTGATGCCAGTCCAATGGTCGACAGCGACGCCAGCATCATTTAGACATGATAAGAAAGCATGAATTTTATACAAGATCGCTAAAAATACTACTACTCTCATGACAATTGTTGCAATAAAACTGCATACAACGTGTCAGGAGTAGTAAAAATCACTTCAGAGGCATAGATGACATACGGCTGGTCTGTGGGATGTTCAGGGGGAGACCTTTTTTAACGAGGGTTTTTGAAAGAAGAAAGGGCATTTGTCGTTCAGAGTTAGTAAAGCGATAATAAATCGTACATTATTTGCAAACTTTGACACATTTCCTGCTCATCTGTTGATTGCTGGTTTTGATTTCGGGAATTCACCATGACGTCTCGAGGTTTAAAAGTGGAGACAGACTGGGAAGATAAATACCTTCGTTTAAAGGATGAACATGATGAGTTAAAGAATATTTTCAAGGAGATGGATGAGCATAACCGCGAACTGAAGAGTAATATTCGCAAACTACAGCAGGGTACTAAGAAGGAAGGCGGAGCACCGGTGGCCGCGCTGAGCAAGGAGGACGAACAGCTCGTGTCTAAATTGTACGCTGAGAACTCGAAACTAAAAAGCCAAAACACTGCTATTAAAGAAAAGTACAAGGCATTAGCTGAACTTCTTGAAAAGAAAAAACGCGAAATTGCGATGCTTCAGAAAAAAGTAAAATCGTCGTTAGGTTCGTCGAGCATACCTGTGGTTCCAGGTAAAAGTACTTCCGCTTTGCAAGAAATTGATATCAAGCCCGCCAAGACAAACTTTAAGGCTGCTGGTAGTGCAAATAACACTATCACTACAGGTCCATCTGCTGTCTCGGAGCCATTGCCCGATGTGGAAAATGCTAATTACATGCAAGTCGCCCGCAATTTAAAGATCAAGTACGTATGATACTTGCCATGAGCTGCTATATAAATTTCTACTAAATCGACTGATATATTTCCACTAACATTATTTTATTCTTTTTGTTTATTTGTGACGTCTTTTCTCTCTAAAGGTTGGAAGCGGCGAAAGAGCAGATTGAGCAACAACGACAAGAACTAGAGCGTGTACGAGCTGCTCAGGGCAATCGATCTGGTGCAATCGCTCAAGATTCGCATGACAGCAGCTACCGCTTGCAGCAATTACAAACGCAATATGACATTCTTGTGAGTCAAGTGGCCGCAAAGGGCCAAATGTATAAGAATGTGGAAGAGCAGATTGAAGAATCAAACACGAAAGTGAGAGATCTGCGTCGCGCATTGGAAGAGCTTCGTCATGAAAAAGAAGCTGTAGATATTAAAGCTGAACGTGCCGACGAGTTGGAAAGCACAATGCAAGAGCTTCGACGTGCTAATCGCGCACTAGAAGATAAAATTGCGAGACTTTGTGAAGCTCCGTTCATCAGCGATGCCTTCGGTCAACAGGAAAGCCGTTTACGCTTTGAAGATGTGGCTAAAGAGCGTGAAGAATATCTTTCCAAAGTTAACCATTTGCAAGAAGCAGTACGCACTCATTACAGCGCATTGACTTCCTTGAAACAACATGCAGCTCAACTGCGCGAAGAGAAGGAAAATGCTGAAAAACGCGCAGAGGATTTACAACTGAAGCTAAAAGAAGTAGAAGCTGGATCTTCCATGTTCCAAGACAAATTGCGTTTGTATTCTGGTGATGGAGATGTTGATATCGAATCCTTGGAGCGTGCATTAACGCTCGTCAAACGACGCACGGAAGCCATCGGCAAGCTACCTTTTCTCGAAGACCCCGATGGCGATGCCACACTAACAGTACCTGCACTTAAGCGCAAGTTAGAAGAAGTTCAAATTATGAATTTGAAGCTAACGGAAGAAGTAGAGCGCTTTGAAAGTATGCTAAAGCTGCAATCCGGCATCAACCGCGATCTACATAAAGAGCTAGAAGTAGTTGTTCACAAGCGTGATGCCGATAAGAAATTACATGCAAAACGCGCTGATGAAGCGGAAGCGTTAGCTAAACGTCGACAGGATAAAATCGAAGTTTTAGAAGCGCAAGTACGACAATTGGTGTACGATGTGAACAAGCGTGTGGGAGGTGGGCGCGGCGGGGGAGCCCTAGTGGTCAAACCAGACAAGGCCCCTATGGAACCAAGCACCAAGCCTATGTTCGAGCATGAAGCGGTAGCGAGCGATGCAGGCAATGCCCTGCTTAATCAGCTTTTGGAAGAAGGTGGAGGAGAACTATCGCCAGATACTAACCTATTGGAAGTTTGGGTCAAAGGAGCAAACGTTGTGGGCAATGCTATACCTGCGGGTGCTTCAACTCTTGCTGTTGTAGAGTTCTTTGATTTCAATTCTCAACCTACCTCTCTAGAACGTGGCAGTAAGCCCAAATGGGACTTTGCAGCAACCTATAAATTGACACTTGATGATTTCTTGCTCCGTTACTTCGCCACTGACGTTTGTACGATAGAGTTACATGCAGTCGCTCAAGGAGATAACACCTTATTAGCGCGTTCATCGATTCCATTATCTGCTCTACTTCGTTCTAAGCCATGCATCATATTACGTCAGCATCCGATGATTTCGGTACGCAACGGTGATGTCCTCGCCTATCTGGATGTGGAGTTAAGATTAGCCTTGCCTATTTCAGAGTTGTATCGCTTATTTTTGGAAAGACATCCAAATGAAAAGGATCTGCTTAAAGAAAGAGCACGGGAAATGCAAATAGAAGCGACTTCTGCTATGGATCGTGCTCAGCAAGCGGTTGCGCATATCGCAGCGGCTAACAAAGAGGATGAAACCCGACTCTACAACGACCTGGAAATCTCTATCATCAAAGCCACTGGTTTACCTCTCAGTAAGAATGGCAAGAAACCTGCAGCTTATGTACATTTCCAATTCCTTATGTTCCCAGATGTAATAACACCTGCTGTATCCGGCACACAAGACCCTGTGTTTAACCTACGATGGAATTTCGCTATGATTACAAATGATGATAAGCTACGCTTGCTACGTCGTTCAAGTTTGTTAATCACTGTATTGGATATGAATGGCGAAGAAATCAGCAATGATACCAGCGAGGGATTGATTGGAGAGCTTTCCATCAAGTTAGACCAATTGTCGGATGGTGTGAATTTCTGCGATACTTTCGCCATTAAGGACTCAATGGGTAACCGTGTGGCCGACTTGGAAGTGGGTATGCGCTGGAAGCATACTTTCCGCACAGCTCGAGATCTCGGCCCTCGTGCACTCTCAGCTGTAGAGGTCGAGACTCTCGTGGCCAACTTCTCCGCTGACGAAGCTTCAGAGGGTACAGTGGTCGATTACCGTGCATTCTGTCGATTCTGCGATCCACCAATAGAAGTGCGTAGAGTAATGGATCGCATGCGCGTTTATGCACAGCGAATCAGTGAGACAGAAGGACGTTCTGCACGTGATGTGTTCAAGGTGCTCTTCGGAGAACATGTCGACGTGGACCCAGAGACCTTCTTAAATAAAATGGAACTGACCAACTTGGATCTTACTTCTGCAGATTTCGCTCGATTGTTTTCTTTTGTTGACATGGATGAAAACAACTTGATTACCTTAGATCAAATGTTGGCCGTTTTAAACCTTGATGATATTGTCCCTATCCCATCAGGTCTTAACGAGAAGTTACGTGAACGCGCACGTGACTTGCAAAGTCGTGGGATTAGTACTTTGCACTTGTTTGAGATGGCAGATCAGTGGGGTGTCAATGGATTAGTAACCCGTATGGAATTCAAACAAGTGTTACGTAAGATGGGCTTCCAGTTGGTGGACGACGGCGACTCCGATAACCAAATGATTGAAAAGTTTGCGGATCTTAAAAGTGATCGTTTCCGTGGCCAAAACGTTGATGATCATGCAAATGTCTTGAATGATACCCTGGGGTCTAATGATGATGTGCTTATTGCAGCGGGTGAAGATCTCGACGATGCTGGTCGTGCCGTTGGCGCTGCACGATATGCTGGAGCAGATGCCAAAAACCAACGTGCACAATTCGATCAGCGTACACAAGAAGCGGCAGCTTTGCGTGTCAAAACTTTAGAAGCAGCAGCAGTGCAGCGTAATCAAGCGACCACAACTGCTCCAGTTGTGACAGGTAAGCTGGAAGGTAAAAACTTACTGAATACAGCTGTAACGAAACCCCAAACAAGTGAGCAGAAAGCAGCCGATCCATATGGCGCAGATTCCGGTCGTCATCAATCAGGTGTAACGACAGCAGGTTCACGAGCTCCAACGGCTGCAGGGTTGGACAAAGCCCAACTGGATGCCAGTGCGACCGCAATGCAAAAAGTAGTCCGTGGACATCAAACTCGTTCTGACAATGTCGAAGCTGTTGGCGGTAGTGTCCCTGTCAAGATTGACAATGCACGTCCTGGCACTGCTGAAACAAGTAATATAGCTGCTGATAAGTCTGTTGTCGACATTGTGAATGCTGAGGCGACCATCCGGGCATGTCTCGCTGAGCTGCGTGGTGTCGCTCCTGAACCGAATTTCATCGCTGGTTTTGAACGTGTTGATACTAAACGCAATGGTTACGTTAATCGTACGCAATTTGCACATGTTATGAAGCAATATGAAGTTATTAAATTACATGGTACAGAGTTGCGTGCATGTATGGATTTCTTTGATGCGTCTGAGAACAAAGATGGCAGCAAAATTATGTATGAGGCCTTCGCTGCTTTGTTGCGTTATCGTGAGCCATCCATGTTGCAATCCGTCCAGCGCTTACATGCCATGGTTTTAGGTCCAGATGCAGCTGCAAAGATGCGTGCTTATGATGGTACAGGCACCGGACATATCAAACGCGCAGATATGCTGCGTGTACTCTCTGCCTTGGGCTTTGAGCATCTTGGCGCAGCTCCAACGCTAGCCATGTTAGAACTTTTTGAGACAAAAGAAGAAGGACGAGTTAACTATGGAAACTTTGTAGAATGTGTACGAGAATTACCTTTGTCCAAAGAGCTGGATCGGGCAGCGAGCGAAATGTTTCAGAGGGTCACCGGCATGTCCGTCACGACCTATCTTGGCGACCCTCGCGCCAAGATCGATGAGGCTAAGGCACGTGTAGTATTCGGTCAAATTGATGCTCAACGCCGCGGTAAGTTCTCAAAAGTCCAATTATCTCAATATCTAACACAAGAAGAGATGCGTGTGGTACCTGCTGTCGTGGCGCCTCTGTTGGCCCAGATGGACAACAGTGGTCGTGGTGAAGTGAATTTACATGATTTTGTGTCATGGATCAAGAACTTACCGCATGCCACACAGCTGGCAGGCACAATGTATAGCACCCCCTCCTTGGCAGAGATTCAGAAGAAAGCGAACGCTTACATGTTAGCTGTGGCGAAGTCTGCTACCACAGGTACCACGTCACCTTCTCTAGAAGAAATCGCCTGCTCTTTCTCTGTTTATGACTGGACACATCCTCCTGCTTTCTCCATTGGAAGAGGTTTATTCTTCCATGCATGCAAACGAGCAGGGTTCTGTTTTAGTGTTGGAGAGTTGCGAACCTTGGCGTCCGAGTTCTCGTCGGACAGCTCAGGACGTGTGAAATACCGCAAGTTCTTGGGATGGGCGACTCCAGAATCTGGCTCTGATGCCGTTGCTAAGTTGGATGCAAAAGAAAGCCGCCCAAGTCAAGGACACCCACCTGCTACATTAATTCGATTTCTCGAAAAGAAGTTGCAATCTGGTACTGATTTATTGACCATTTTCGGTCGATATGATAAACAAGGTGCTGGTAGGGTGACTGCGGACGAATGTTGTGCGGTATTCAGTGAGTTGGGTTTATCTACTGTTTCTCAAAAAGAAGCGCTAGAAATGGCCGATCGTTATAGCGCTGCTGTGCAGGGCTATGTCATGTACCGTCGTGTGATACAGGATGTTCTGCGTCAGCTAGACGACGCCACGGATGCCGGCGCTATTGATGTGGTCGATACCGTTCGTGCAGCCATGCAACGCTCTCGAGTAGAGCTGCGTCGCCTTCGTGATATTTTCGAACTCTATGATCGCCGTTCTACTGGAAAGGTCGATGAAAAGGATTTGGGAACTATTTTTGAGGAAGCCCGTGTACAGTTAAAACGACGTGAACTGGAAGCTGTGGGCGATAAATACTGCGTTTCTGGTGGTGCTTATGGATCTGGCTTAGTAAGCTATGGTCCTCTGTTATCCGCATTGGAAGCACGACTTGGTGAGACAGCCACTGCAGCAGGACACGTCTCGAATGTGGTTGGAACTGACTTCGCCAACAAGATGCGAGACATGTTCGAGGAGTTGGTCATGAAGGGCAAAGACTTTTATGCCGAATTCAGCAGACAAGATGAATTTTCGGGCACTTTGATACAAAGCCAATTTCGCGAAGTGTTATTAGAACGATTGCGTGCACCACTAACAGCACGAGACATGGACGTCTTGGAAACGAATTATCGCGCTGCTGGTAACGCACGCATGGTTAACTACTCGCGTATCATACGCGATTTCCATCCACGCTTCTTCTCTCAAGGCGTTGCACGCAGTGGAGAAGATGCTTATACCCATTCTGAAATTTTACGTAATAAGATTCGACGCCGTTGCGATTATTTGACCCCCGGTCAACTTCGCAAACTATATCCTACTTTCAAACGCAGAAAGGAATCCTTTGGGGTTAGTTTAGCAGATTTGTCTGCTGCAATGCGTGGATTGCAAATGGTGGTAGCACCTGATCATGAGCGTGAAATCTTTGATGCCATCAACTTAAGCGGAGGCAATGAATTCCAGTATACTGACTTCTGTGTATTTGTTAAGGATCCTATGCATCTCGATGTCGTTTGGAAACTTCACAAATTGATGAATAAGAACCGTATTGGTGATGCAGAACTCACTGCTGAATTAAATAAACATGATCCTCATCGAACTGGTGCTGTGAGTATCGCTGATTTCGAAAGAGTTCTGAAGTTTTGCAATATTGACATGTCTGCATCAGACATCAGTCGATTGGTCATTCAATTTGACGTAGATGAAACACAGCGAGTAGATATTCAGCGTTTCACACAGTTTTTAAGGGGTCAAGCTGCTATACCGCAAGAAGGATCTTTATCTAAACGTGATGAACGCGATGGTGAAAGCGCTGCTTGGGCATCCTTAAGACTACGTGTGTTGGACAAATTGGACTTAGGATATACTGAAAACGAAGTCTTTGCACTTTTCGATCCTGAACGTCGTGGTGCTTTAGATGTCGCAGGATTGCAGCATGGTTCCCGTGCTGTCAATTCTGAACTTAGTCGTGCTGAAGCGAGAGCGGTCGTACGTCGCATGATGCAATTGGTTACGGGCGAGTTGGATCGAGCAAGATTCTACGAGGCACTTCAAATTGATTTGAAAACTGATGTAAAACGACAAGATAAAAGACAAA
>JACCDO010175971.1_pt1 | contig 13310 bp, 12 predicted proteins | sample 7446101 | NCBI WGS metagenome assembly JACCDO01 (sample SAMN15323440, study PRJNA562643) | freshwater metagenome | isolation source: river surface water | place: USA:Blue River Watershed | collected 2017-08-16
ATTTTTTTAAATAAAAAAATGACATCATATCCTTATTACTTTAATAAATTTTTATTAAATTCAAATAAAAGTAAATCATATAAATACAAACAAATATTATATTTATTAAAACATTTATATCGTATTTCTGGAGGAATTATTGCTAGTTTTCTAATTGTAAAAGATAATAGTGATGTTGATTTTATGACAATGGGATTTGGTGGTTTTATAGGATATTTATGTCCATCATTATCTATAATACTTGGCGGTGGTTATCTCTTAAAAATAAAATATGATTCAATGCGTATAAATAAATACGTTAAATCACCTATTAATAAAGCAACGAATATTTTTGCATCAACAATTGATGGTGCAAATGAAGTATTAACTACTACAGTGAATGACGTAAATAGTGTATTTAAAAATATCCTAAAATAAAGAAACCTAGGTTTCTTTTAGAATCTTCCTCTTTTAATTTATAAGTTTTTATTTTAGAAACAGCTTTTTATAAATTAGAAGAGGAGAGGTATACGGAAACCGAGGTTTATTTTTTCCAATCGATATTTTCATATGAATATTGTTGTGGAGGACTTGTAATTAATGAATGTCTTTCATTTGTTTTTTTACGAGCTATACATAATATATATACCTGGTCTTTTGTATCGAAATTTATCGTATTTCTACCAGTTCCATCTGGATTTATATTTCTAACATCAATCCATTGATTCGGTTCTGTATTTATTTTTGCTAAATATAATTCCAATACTTCCATACCATATTTCTCTTTAAATGTTGATAAAAAGAAATCTGGTGAAAATTGATAAAACCCATGTCCTGAAAAGTTATTATTACATGTAATTGATACAAAAATACCATCAACTTCTAACATATTTATTATATTTTCTAATACTTGCGCTTGATTAAATACATGCTCAATCGTTCCACCATCAATAATACAATCATACTTTTTAAAGTCAGTTGGTATTGGTAAATTCATATCATGAACATATGTCGCATTCTCATAATTAGAATTATCGATAGATTCCACTGATTTAAAACCAATCGTTTTATACAAATTCTCGCAATATTTAAAAATCGATTCATCATAGATTTTACCACAACCTGTATATTGATTTAAAATATAATTTGCTAAATCTACACTTAAATGTGTTTCTTGACGTCCTAAAGTTAATAACGAATCTCGTTTTTTACAATATTTTATTCCATTGATAGATATATGAAAACCTACAATATCAATACCCATTTTTATAAATTATTATTAATTAATTTTTATATATTAACATTAATTGCGTTTATTAAATTAAATTTCTATATTTATGAATAGTAAGTTATATATAATGAATATTCAACAACCTTATAATAATAGTTTCACAAATATAAATGAAGCCTTTACAAATATACATGATTCATTCGCAAATATTGATGTAGCTTTTAACCCAATTAATTTAACCGAAACTACATTGCATAATATTGATTATACACAACAATCTACATTACCTGAATCTAAATATACATTAATTGAGTTGGATAATAATAATTTGTATGTAGTTAGGTCATGTGTTGATAATATTAAAGATTTAGTAATAAATATATTTGAAATGTTGGATTATAATGATATAAAAATCGATAAATTAACAAATTTACAATATAATAAATTAGGTCAAATATTAAATACATATTTCAATGGTTTAATTAATACCTCGAAAGATACATTTTATAAGAATTTAGAAACAGTGAATAATTTTTATAATTTTATTTCTGGATTAGAATCAGTATCAAAATTTAACGATATTTTAGATTCAATTAAAACAACTTTAAAAGAACCGAAACAACAACATAAAAATATTAATAGTCATGAACATATTACTAATGGGCTTAGAATAAATGAAAACCATGAAACTTATAGCACATATTGTAAAATTTGTAATTCTAAATTTACAATTAAAAAAAATATTGATGTCGGATATGTATTAAATTATGATTCGAATGGTATCTCATTACATCAATCATTACATCAATCATTACAGCAATCTATGCCTATAATCAATTCATCAATAGAAAATACCGTAAATAAGATTGATATTATTTTTATGAAAACATTTAAAAAGGCCCTTGTATTAATTGATATATCGGATGATTCAATAAATATTTTATGTAATTGTTTTGATGATATTATACATGTTTATAAGAACGATATGGTCAATAATGAATTAAAAATTAAAATAGAAGATACAATACATTTAGGTTTATTTTTAACTGAAAATGATATTAAAATAAAATTAGATGAACTTAAACTAGTTGATTCCACTGAAGCAGACCTCATTAAATCATTTATTTTAAATAATTACGACTTAAATATCGATGAAACTTATCGTATAAATGCTACAATATTACAAAATCAAATTATAGAAGGAATCAGCTTAAATATAAATATGAATAGACATGGATTCATAAAAAGAATAGCAACATATTTAAATGAATTAAATATAAAAAAGAAAAGATTACAAGATGGAATATATTATATTGGAATAAAAAAGCATTAAGAATCTTAGTAGTATTATGCAATAAAAAATAATTATAGCATAGTATTACTACATATATAATAAGTTAATATATTGAAGAACACATGACTGCATAAATAAATAATATAATGCAGGATTGTGTATGGGGCATTTTAAACCCTTTTTAGATTTAAAGATGAATTGAAATATTATTTTGTATGGATTTTTAAACCTTTTGTGGATTTAAAACCCAGCGTCAATCATTTTACACTCTTATAAAAACTTTTTGAATCATTTATTACAAAAATTTGGCTACTTTTTTTTATTTATTCTGATAACTCAATCCTTCAACATGCTTCAATTCAGACAAAGAATACAAAATTTAAAAGAAAAATCTTCTAAATTTATATTTAGTATCCATTATATATGGGCTATTTGCCTTATTATCCCTGATATTATTTTAACTTCTATTGCTATTAACCATGTTTCCGCATATAACTATTTATCTGTTGTTCCTATGATTACTGCCATATTTCAAGGCGCATATTTATTTACTTTTGTTATATGGTCTTCATGCGAACCTGGTGATTATTATGGTTCTTTAAAAAAAATCGCATTCTATTTAAATGTTGTTGCATTAATTGAATTTATTACTCTTGCTACTCTTAATAATAATGATAATAATATTGGACTTTTAGAAATAATATTATTATCAGGCCTTAAAACATTTTTTACCATCTGTTATTCGATTGAAAGATGTGTGAATATTGACCAATACGGTTTTATTATACAAACCGAAAATGAAAGATATTTACCTTCTTCTAATTCTAACCAATCTATTAATTATAATACTAATTCTTCTCAAAATTTACTTCGTGAAGTTATTATTATTAAAGCTGATGAAAGTAAAGAATGTGCTATTTGTTTTGAAGAATGTAAATCCGATGCTATTGATGAAAATCGTATTGTTTGTATGCAAAATTGCAAACATGTTTATCATGACAAATGTATCAAAGAATGGATTAAAATTAATAAAACATGTCCTCAATGTAGGAAATAGATAGTTTTTTTTTATATTGGATTATTATATATTTATGTGGCATATATTAACACATACAACTACAAAAGATAATATATTAAAAATTTTAAAGTCCGGTTATATAGGTTCTAAGGATAAACGTCATAAAAAAATTGAAAATATGGTTTATATGTTTTATTTATCTAGTATATTACATAATAAAGATATTAAATATTGGAATTTTAGTCATACTGAAAATAGTATTATTATAGGTTTTAATCCACATATTTTAAATAATAAAAAATTTGTTATTTGTGATAGACGCGGTGGTGCTCATTGTTTAAAGAAAAATTATAAAATTGTAGAAAGTCATTATAATAGTTCTAAGCAGATTGATTTTAATAAAATTAATTCTTTTATAAATGAAAGAATTGGTAATAGTGTAACTAATAATTTAGATTTTTATTTAGAAAATATACGAAATTATATGATTCGTATGTACATATTTAGACTATCTACTTTAGATGAAGATGAATATTATAGTTATGTTGATAAAAAAATGCATGAAACTAAAAAGGTAGCGTATTTAAAACAAAAATATACTGATAAAATTAATGAAATTAAAAATTTACCTAATAATAAAATTTTAGATTATTTAAAAAAATTAGATTATGATTTTTATGAACGTTTTAAAAATAATAAATATATTTCTAGTCATGAAGTTGTTATTGATGGTACAGTTGATATAAAAGATATAAATTTTATTATGATATCTAAAACTAGCACAGATGAATTTAAAAATGAATTAAAAAAACTATGTCCTGATTATATTAAAATTATTGAAATTGAACCTAATGATATTACTAAATATACCAAACGTATTCAGAAAATTTTAGAAAAGAATAGTGAGAATATTGAATTATAATCATAATTAAATAGTGTATTGAATTATAATCATAATTAAATAGTGTATTGAATAAAATATTTAAATATTATATATAATGTGGCATTTATTATTTTATAATGTATATAAACCGGATATTATAAATATTCTTAAAGATGGTAAAATAACAATAGATCCAGTTTTATCAGAAATGGGTTATGACTATATAAAATTACATTATTTATCTAGTTTATTAAATGATAAAAATATTAAAATTTACAATAATTATAATTCAGAAAACTATATATTAATTGGATTTAATCCAAAATTTTTAAATAATAAAAAATTTATTATATGTGATAGATATAATACACAAAAATGCAAACATAAATACCAATTTGTAATAAGCCACAATAACAATAAAAAACCGATTGATTATAAAAAAATTAATAATTTTATTAATTCAAGAATAAGTGATAATATTAATATTAATATGGACTTTTATATTGACCATACAAGAGATAAATTAAAAAATTATTTTAGAATAGATTTACAAAATAATTATAGTTTTATAGATAAAAAACTTCATGATTTAAAAAAAGTAGAAAAAATAAATAATAAAATTAAAGAAATTGAAAAATTAAAAAATGATGATGTAATTAATTACGAATATACAATTTATCCATGGATGAAGAAATCTGATATAGAATCGAAATATGAACATAGTCATGAAGTTGTTATTGATGGTACAGTTGATATAAAAGATATAAATTTTATTATGATTACGAAAAATAGCACAGATGAATTTAAAACTGAATTAAAAAAAGTTTGTCCTGATTATATTAAAATAATCGAAATTGAACCTAATGATTTTACTAAATATACCAAACGTATTCAAAAAATATTTGAGAAGAATAGTGAGCATATTGAATTATAATCATAATTAAATAGTGTATTGAATTATAAAAAAAATTTGATAATTACAATTATTTATTAAATGAATAATAAATAAATATAATTAAAATGTCTATGCAAATTTTCGTTAAAACTTTAACTGGTAAAACAATTACACTTGATGTTGAATCTAGTGATACTATTGAAAATGTTAAACAAAAAATACAGGACAAAGAAGGTATTTCGCTATTAAAAATATAATAAAATACATAGAAACAATAGATAATATCTATAATATTTTTAATAATAGGTGTCGATTTTATCATACCTATATTTTAATTTATAAAGTTTTTATTTTACATTTTTTTAAATTTAATAAATATATTTTTAAATATTTATATATAAAATTATTATTTATAATATAATTTAGTAATGAATTGTTCAATCTGTAATCTTGAAAAAGAATTAGCTAAAAATAGAAAATTTTGTAAAGATTGTAAAAATGAAAGAGAAAGGAATAGAAGATCTAAATTAAATTTTGATAAAAAACAAGAAATTAATGATAAAAGTAAGATTTTATATTATAAAAAAAAACTTAATGTATTAAATAATCCAATTATATTTGAAAATAATATAAAAGAATGCTCTGTTTGTAAAATTTCAAAATCTACAGATAATTTTTTTATTGCAAAATGTAAAGGAAATATTAGAGCAATGTGCAAAGATTGCTCATCTTTAAAAAGAAAAGAATATTATATTAAAAATAAAGATAAAATTATAATACAGACAGAACAATATAAAGCGAATCGAATAAAAACAGATAGTGCATTTAAATTAGAAAGAAGATTGAGAACTAGAATTTACATAGCATTTAAAAAACAAAATTTATCTAAAACAAATAGAACGTGGAAATATATTGGATGTTCTCCTTTAATATTACAAGAATGGCTTAGGTTTCAATTTTATGATGGAATGACTATGGAAAATTATGGTTCTTTATGGCATATAGATCATGTTATTCCATGTGCATCTTTTAATTTAAATAATCAGAATGATATTAATAAATGTTTTAATTGGACTAATTTAAGACCTTTATTGGCTTATAAAAATAAAATTAAAAAAGATAGTATAGATAATTTTCAAATTTTGATGCAAGAACTTAAAGCCGTTTGTTTTAAAAAAATTAATAATTTAAAAATATAAAGTTTTATTTTTTATAATTAATTGCTTGAACAATCATATTATTTTTTACGCAATTTAATTTTTTATTTTTTTCATAATACGACCAGTCTGCAATATCTAAACATTTATTTTTTATTTCATTGCATTTTTCATCATTACTTTTACATTCTTTATTTACATAACTTTTACATTTTGATACATTTTCTGACCCATTTATTAAATTTATTAAACTATTATCACAATAACTTGAATATGTATATTTATTTAATTCTTGTGCACACGGAAGCACTACTGGTTTCATATTCAATTCTAAATTCAATGATTCTAATGTGTGTTTTGTTCTATACAAATCCGATATAAATACATTATCAAATGTTATACCTATTAAATTTTTTCCTGAACGATTCGCTTGTTTTATTCCCTCTTCTGTTAGTTTTGGGTCATAATATTTTGATTGATTTAAAGCCTTTGCAAATTTACCTGCTAAATTATGTATTCCTTCTCCATGTCTTACTATATAAATATCGTAGTTTCCATTATATATCTTGTTATTTAAAGTTGTTTCTAATCTTTCAAAATTATTATTATTATTTTCATTTGAATAATATTTATGACTTTTTTCAGATATTCTTTCGGAATTTTCTCCATCATAAAATAATGATGTCTCTAATGTTGTATTTTCTGTATTACTTCTTATTTTCATTAATACTATTGCTGTATTTTTAAATTTCTTTTTAAATTCTCTCTTATATAATTCTGATAATAAACATCTCATTCTATTTCCATGTGATACAATCAAAATATTTTCTATTTTATTCCCACCTTTTTTATTATTTCTATTTGACATTTATATATATTAATAATATAAATTCTAATTTTTATTATTCATATATTTCTAATATAAACGATGTATTATCCATGAACTTAAACCTAATATCACATCAATTATCAATGCTATCCATGCATAACTTCTTAGATTTGGTATTAATAACATTGTTCCAGCTACTATATATAATAATCCGTGAATTGGACGTAAATTATTCCACCATGTTTTACCCCCTGCTTCTGGTGCATCTAATCTTAAGTTTTTAAAATAAAGAATTAAAAATGATATACCAATACCCATCAAAATTACTATTATTAATGTTCTTATAATTGAATATGATGTTTCTAATATTGATGCGGTTTCAGTAGCATTAGATGATGATTCAATCGATAATACTGGACTAGCTGAACCTAATTTATAGGCTATATATGCTAATAGAGAACGTAATGGAATACAACCTAACAAAAATGCTAATGTGCTTTGTGATTTAGTCAGAACCATTCTTTATAATATGATTAGAAATAGAAATAATAAAATAAAAAATTTCATTATTTATATTATTTTATGGAACTATTATCACTTTTGGTTTTAAATTTTGTATATCATCACGTTGATTTGGTTCCACATATTCTAATTCCAAAAAGTCATATATATCCTTCTCTGTTTTAAACGATGTTTTACCTATTTTCTTTTTAATTTCTTCTGATGATATCGGTAATTTCGTATCTTTATGTGCTATTGTAAATTCATTAATAGTATAACCCATACGTAAAGCGTGATTACGTTGTAATACATTAAATGGACCTGAACCTGTAAAATACATTACCGCGAATGGGTATGAATCGATGGATGTGCTCATTAAATCAACATGGCGCGATATCGAACTATCTTTTAATTTTGTTATTAACATATCTTTCTTATCTCCACTTGCGAGGATTTCCTTGACGATACCCATTTTAATTAATTCTTCGCGCAATTTACTACGATATTCGGCTTCTTTTCCATCTTTTGATGATATTAAAACATCAATATCGCCGGATGTAGCATGACCACGTCTATAACTACCGTTAATTGACCATTCCATGTTTTTAGATATGGATTTGGTTATTTTATCAATTATAGAGCTATATTCGTCTATTTCGCTACGAGGAACACGTTGGATTAAATCATAATGATATTTAAGACCAATTGCTTGTTTATCGTTTAATACCTTTGAATCCTTCTTATATAATTCTTCTAATTCGGCAACGGTGCTTACACCATATTTCTCAAATAATTGAATTGCTTTTGCCGGTCCTATCCCGTAAATTGCAGATAAATCCATAACTGAACTAACTTTCTTGTCTTTTAAGGCGTCCAAAGCCTCCAGAATTTCGCCAGTTTTAAGATATTCATCAATTCTCTGGAGAATTTTAGTAGGGTTCTTTTTGCCATGTTCATGAAACCAATCTTCGACAGATTTTAAGCTATCAATCATTGAGTTGGGATATGTATTTAAAATTTTAATAATATCTTCGTATTGACGGACTTTAAAAACAGCGGTTTTTTCATTATCAGCATTAGCTTTATAAATTAAAACTTGGAATTTGCTAATTAAATCCTTTTTAGGACGAGGAATAATTTCAATTGGTTGATTAATTGCAGTTTCTTGAACTGGAGTCTTCACTTTAGTAGATTTCTTTGGTGGCATTTATTATAATTAATTAATATTATTTTTATTTATATATTGTTTAATATAAATAAAATCAATTTTTTTATTATTCTGAATCTTCAATTAAAATAGATGTTTTCAATTTAATTCCACAATATTGTAATCCTTTTCCTTGTATATCTTTTATAGCTATACCATTATAAATCATATTCTCTTTAAAACGTCTTTCATTTAATACAAATGAATTTACTTCATCTATAATACTATCTTTATATGCTTTATAACATTCTCTCATAGCTAATTTATCATTAATATTATTTGTAATTATAATATTATTTTCAATCCATTCTTTCAAAAAATTATTTTCATTAATAAATTCTCTAGTTTTTTGTAAAACTGGTTCTGGTGTTAATTTTGCAAATTCATTACTTGTCATTTTATCTAATTTAGAAACATATTCTAATAAAATTAAAATCATTTCATTTCTAAATAATTCATTTTCATTAAATAATTTTTTTATATTACAGTCTGCTTGTCTTTCATTTGAATTAAGAGGATTTGGTATGGATTTAAATTGAAATGGAAAATTTATAATTGTTAATCTTCTTTCTATACCTTTATCTATCGCACTTAATTTAGGTATAGTATTACATTGTAAAAATAATATATAGGGTGGCTTAAAATTATGAACATATTTATTAAAACAATTTCTAGCTTGAACAATATCACCCCCTGTATATTTTTTTATCATTCCAACTAATAGAGTTTCATTATTTTCAGGTTCAGTAGTCATCATTATCCTTTTATATCTAGAATCTACAATTTCATTTAATGGTGTATCCTTATTTTTACTTTTTTGAGTAAATATGGTATTACTAACATTAATAAAATAATTACCAAATGCTTGATTAATAATATCACTAATTAATCCTTTTCCATTACCACCTAACCCGGTTAATATATAGAATTTTTCGAATTTATTATTACCAAGTATTGCAGATGCAAATACATATAATATATATTCAGTCATTTTATCATCATCAAACATACTATAAATTGTATTGAAAATTTGTTTTCTAACATTAATATCTGAATTTATTGGATACTTATATCCAGTAGTTAAACAAATATAATCATTTGGTTTTATATCACGAATTATATTTTCATTTTTAACATATACTTTATCATCAAATGCAAATAAATTTACATTTTTATCGAACAAATTCAATATATTTTCAACATTATATAAACTTGACAAAAAATTAAATACATCATTCGTAAAGCTAAAACTACCGCATTTTACAAATTGCCTATTTAATAATTTTATTCTATCATTGTATTTTTTTTCATATTGGTTTTTTTCATCATCAGTTTTATTTGATTTTTTGATTTTATTAATATGAAATGATTCAGACTGTTTATATTCAATAATCATATTTTGAAAACAATTTGAAATTTGTTTAGACATATTAACCGGTTTTTTAAATCCAGAATTTTTCCATACATTATATTCATTTAAATAATACCATCCATGTTCGTTATCATATTTATAAATATCAGGATTTAAATTATAAAAATAGTTTGCACAATAATTATCATTTAATGTTTCAATAAATTCCCATATCGATTTACTTTGACTAATTAATTCTTGAAAAATAGTATAATTATCTTCTTTTAACCATTTCCATAAAGTAGACGATGTAGTCTTTATTTTATGATAATTATCTTTATATGATAACCATGCTTTTTCTTGACCTTCAGTGTCATTTTCATAATATGCAGGTTTTTTACTATAATTTATAAAATCTTCTTTTGTTAAATTTGGGTCATTATAACAAATAGAACCAAATATAAACCAATCATTATAATTTATAAATCTACCAATTTTAAGATTATCTAATACTTTTAATAATAATTCTCTTTCAATTATGTTAAATGATATATCTATTTTGCGTTTAGTTTCTACATCATTAATTTTTGTATCCGTATTATTTTGGTTAATATTAACATTAGAATTTTCGATATAGAATGAACCAAATTTATTTTTTAAATATTTTGTTAATTCTGCAGGAACCTCTAATAGTTCGTTTGTATCTTCAGGCATTATTTCAAATTCATAATTTAATATTTCATCAGTTTTTGAATTAATAAATGTTGTTGGAGGACATATTATAATTCCACCTTCATTTCTGATATCTAATTTATATTCTTTTGAAGCAGTATTTTTATATAATGGATTTGATTTAAACCAATAATGATATCCTCCTTTTAAAGGTGTTTTTGTAATCATATTACAATTATTAGATAATATCATTATAATATCTAAATTATGTGGTTCATCTATATCATCTATATCGATTACCATTACTCCACTTTCTTTACCAGTTTTAATAAAAAAACAATCATGTGTATAATCAGTATTAGATATATGATTTTTAGGTAATCCAATAAATTTTTTCTTTAATTCTCCATTAGAATTTTCTTCAGTAATTATTTTTGGGAATGATGGCACATTTTTAATATTTTCTATATTTTTTATTTGTTCTATTAATTTTACTTTTTGATTTATATTCATTTTTTTCTATAATTATTTATAATATTTTATTTTCCGGAATAAAACGATATTTCCGGATTTAATATTTATTAATTAAAAGTAAAAAAAGTAACTTTTCCTTAAAATTAGTCTTTCTCAAAAAAAAATTTTTAAAATATAAATAATAAATAATAAAATGTTATGAAAAAGTTACTTATTTTACTTAATAGATAAATAATAAATTAAGTAGAATATAAAAAAGTTTAAGGAAAAGTTACTTTTTTTACTTTATTAAATTTTTAAGTTTATAAAATAATGTATCATCTATATTATCACTGTTATTTCTAATTAAATTCAATTCATTTAATTTATTAATAAAACTTATATGATAATTTGAATTTTTATGTTTTGACATTGCACCTCTAGCAACCATTTTATTACAAACTGTGCATTGAACCTTTTCCTTTTTATAAGCTAATATAGCCTCTTTATTTTCTGCATACCATTTACGATTACTTAAAGTATGGGTTGATAGTTCGTTATTATTAATATTAGTATTCATACTTAAAATAACATAACAATTTATTCTTAAATAAAGAAACTTATTAAAAAACAAATAGATAATATCGTTATTAAATATTTTACAATGTTTTATCTACAATATTATCTAATAATTCTGATATCTCTTTATCCTTTATTTCTGTAAAATCCCTTATTAATATTCCATTATCAAGTCTAATATTACCATCACTTGTTATATAATTAATAAATGGTTTTTTATTTAATCCAACATAAATAGCCTCTGGATGGTCAAATACACGTATCCATTTCCCATTATATAAAATTAATACATTACCGGATAAATTACGCCCTTCAACATTGAATACATTTAGCGTATTTTTCATAATATCAACTTTACCAATAATATTACGCCCATCAACCGGTATATTTGGGTCAATTCCAGTAAATAAATCGCTACAACAATTACATGAATTATAAGTGATCCATGGTTTTCCTTCAACCCAATCATAATTATTCAAATTATTTTCAATAACATTTCTTATTTTTCTATATGTAAAATTACAATGTGTATCTAAATAATCCTTGAATCTTAGTCCATTTATACTAATTTCCCCAGTAGATGTAATCAAACATACAACAAATTCGGCATCATAATTAATTAATTCAGCAAATGGATGATTCTTTGCACGTATCCATTCTTCTTCAAATAATAACAGATGGTCCCCAGATACAATAACATTATTAACTTTATACATAGGTGTAGATACTTCAGCAGCAATAGTTGATATAACCATATTATTATTTTTCAATAATTCTCCTATTTGCACATCACCAATCATCTTAAAACTACCATCATTCATTTCAATCTGTGTAAGTGGATGGAAACACAATGAATTACGCCAAACAGGAATACCAGCAGCACCAAAAGTAAAAATAGACATAGCAACACCGAAACCCTCCGCAAATTTCCCTACTAAACCTACAGGACCATTAACAAGTGATTCCATGAAAATATATGAATGTTCAACACTAGACATTAATAAATTAAGAAGACCATATGAACGTTTCATTTGTTCGCGCATTTTTAAAAAATAAAAAGTTAATGCAGCGGCAGATTCTTGGAGTCTCTTGAACATACCTTCAAATATTTTAAATAGGAAATTACGCATAACAGCCATTTGAGAACGAATCTTATCTAAAACTAATGAATATGATTTTAACATTTTAATAAACATCTCTAAAATAGAATAAACAGGACTCATTAAAATATTAAGGAATTTTTGAACAGCAGTCCAAACAA